>Ga0136557_1001128_pt1 | contig 18198 bp, 17 predicted proteins | sample AntRauTorckE6832_FD_104796 | JGI IMG/M metagenome (GOLD analysis project Ga0136557, IMG submission 104796) | Saline lake microbial communities from Rauer Islands, Antarctica - Metagenome Torckler E6 #832 | ecosystem: Environmental > Aquatic > Non-marine Saline and Alkaline > Saline | place...
CAGCCGGGATCTATGGTTTCAGTTTCTTGAATCAGCTATAAACAATTATGTATTGCTTGAAAAAGCTGAAATCGATTCTATTACCGTATCAGATGATGAAGTGAATATGCAAATGGATCAGCGTATTCGACAGCTAACTCAACAGGCAGGTAGCGAAAGTGCTTTAGAACAGGCGTTTGGTAAATCTATTATTCAACTCAGGGCAGATTTCCGTGAAAATTTTAGAGAGCAAATGCTAGCAAACCGTGTTCAGCAACAAAAGCAGCGGTCGATTTCTATCACAAGACCTGAAGTCGAACAATTTTTTAATAATATACCTACCGATTCTCTGCCAACTATTCCTGAGCAGGTATCACTCTCTCAAATTGTAAAGATCCCTCCTGCCAAAGATAATGCCAAACAGAATGCAAAGGATTTTGCTGAACAACTTCGTGACTCAATTGTAGTACACGGAAAATCAATTGATGAACTTGCACGAAGACACAGTGGAGATCGCGGGTCTGCACAAAATGGAGGACTTCTCCCTTTAATGTCACTTGATGAACTCGTTCCTGAGTATTCTGCCGCAGCCGCTGCCCTTCAGCCTGGAGGTATTTCAAAAGTTGTAGAAACCCAGTTTGGTTTTCACATCATACAGTTAGAACGTCGTGTTGGAGACCGTATCGAAACCAAGCATATTCTTATCTCGGTAAATTCAAATGAATTGGATGATGATTATGCTATCAACAGATTGAATGCACTTCGAGACAGTATCATGACTAATCCCAATGTTACGTTTGCTGATGTTGCTCGAAATCAAAGTGAAGACCCTAATACAGCTAACTATGGAGGAAAGGTTATCGATCCTCAAACCGGTGAACGGCTTATTCCTTTGAATCGCTTAGATCCTGCAATGTACCGAATAGTGTTGCTCATGGATGAGGAAGGATCCATATCAGAGCCGAAATCATTTAATCTGGAACAACAAGGAAAAAAAGCATACCGAATAGTAAAGCTCGACAGTCAGGTACTTGAGCACATTGCTAACTTGAAGCAGGATTACGAGCGAATTAAACGAATTGCTTTGCAACAAAAACAGCAGCGAATGATGCAAGAATGGTTTCGGGAATTAAGGGAAGATATTTTCATCGATTATAAGATCGATGTACCATGGAGGGAGACCACTTTATGAGTTCAGATATAAAGGATCCTGTGAAACTTGCAGATGAGTTTCACTCTGTTTTCAATCAGATCAAGAATGAAATTCATAAAGTTGTAATCGGGCAGGAAGACATAATTGACCTGCTTTTGATTAGCCTATTCTCAAAAGGACATTGTGTACTTGTTGGAGTGCCCGGCTTGGCTAAAACATTACTGATTCGCACTCTTTCTGAGTCACTAAATTTAACTTTTAGCCGCATTCAGTTTACTCCGGATCTTATGCCCGGAGATATAACCGGAACGGAAGTAATAGAAGAAAACAAAGATTCAGGCCGTAAAGAATTCACTTTTATCAAAGGACCGGTTTTTGCAAATATTTTACTTGCTGATGAGATCAACAGAACACCTCCTAAAACACAGGCTGCCTTGCTTGAGGGTATGCAAGAGTATCATGTAACTACGGGCGGTAAAACGTACCATCTTGACACTCCTTTCTTTGTTTTGGCAACGCAAAACCCTATTGAACAAGAAGGAACTTATCCCCTTCCTGAAGCTCAATTGGACAGGTTTATGTTCAACATTTGGGTTGATTATCCTTCACTTGAAGAAGAAAAAGAAATTGTACGCAAAACCACAGCTCATCAGGATGTCACGATCGAAGCTTTGGTAACAAAAGAGAAGATAAAACAGCTTCAAAACCTGGTTCGTGAAGTACCAGTTCCTGAAAATGTACTCGATTATGCCGTTGAGCTAGTATCAAAAACACGACCTGGAACCGATATGGCACCCGAATTTATAACTAAATACATGAGCTGGGGAGCCGGACCAAGAGCCTCTCAATATCTCATTTTAGGAGGAAAAGCACGTGCTCTTTCACAAGGTCGATATCACGTCACGGAAGAAGACATCAAAGAGTTGGCAATTCCTGTTTTAAGACACCGTATTGTCAACAATTATGCAGCAGAAGCTGAAGGTTTTACTACGGTTAAATTAATAAACATGCTTATCGACGAAGCCTAATCTTAAATGAGGAATTGAAGTGGATTTCCAGGGCTTTCAACTTATTATTCCATCTGCTGTAGTTGTAATAATCATACTGGTACTTTTAGGCGTTGCCTGGGCATCTTATCAAAAGTTTGAAAGCATTCCTACTCTTGGCCGCTGGACTTTGATCGGATTAAGAGGAACAAGTTTGATCCTGATCTTACTTCTTCTTCTCAACCCCTATTTTTATTCTTCTGAAGAGATTGAAGTAAAGCCTAAAATTGCCGTTTTCCTTGATAACACGGAAAGTGTTGGCATTGTTAAGGGTGATTACAACGGACTTAGTTCTTACAACGATCTTCTAGACAGACTGAATTTCGATAACATAAATAATGCAGATATAGAATTTTATTCTATGGGTGAAAATGTTGAGAATTTCTCTCCAGATTCATTATCTGCCCGTGAAATTCAGACCAACCTCTCTGCCCCGGTAAATTCTATTTTAGAAATGGCAGATGATGTAAAAGCCGCTCTACTAATTTCTGATGGAATTATTACATATGGCCGGAATCCAAGTATAAGTGCTTTTAACTCCTCAATCCCGATCCACACTATTGCCATTGGTGATACTGCTGATGTCAGGGATATTGCCGTTTCAAATGTAATTACCAATCCTACAGGTTACACCAATACCGCTCATATCATTGAAGCTGAAATATCGCAGTCAGGTTTCGCTAATAATACTGCTACTTTATCTCTGCTTTCGAACGATGAGGTTATTCAGGAACAACAAGTTACTTTTGAAACGGACGCTCAGGTACTAAATATAGAATTTGAGCTAAGTCTGGAGGAAGCCGGCTTGAAACAATATGAGATACAGGTCGAGCCATTACCTGAGGAATGGACAGAAAGTAACAACTCCCGGTTGTTCTCAATTGACGTTTTAGATGACAGGGTTAAGATCTTACACGTTGCATTCCAGATCCATCCCGATGTAAAAGCTATTCGTTCTGTTATTGAACGAAATGAGACCAACGAAATTTACCCGGTTACCTGGCTTGGCGGCGATCGTTACGTCGAAGAGCTTCCGGATGAAAACGAGTTCAATCTTATCATAATTCATGGTGTTCCAAATTCAGCTCGTAATTTCGAATTCTTATCAGAAACAGAAAATACACCAACTATATATTTTCAATTAAGTACCGAGCAAAGTTCACAGTTTGATATTATAAATGATATACAATTGATCAGGCCTATCTCTGGCTCTGCACAGGTCTCACAAATAACTTTACACCCAATTCAGGACAGTGACCAACATCCGATTCTTGAACTTCCTGAGATAGATCTTGCTAACCTTCCCCCTCTATTTTCTCCACTTAGAACTTCCGTTCGTGATCCTCAATCCACAACACTTTTTGGGTTGACATATAACCGGACGCAGACCGATTTCCCCTTGATGTCTGTATTAGAGCGAGGAAACATTCGAAGAGCACACGTTATGCCTTGGGGCTGGTACAGAGCATTGCAGAGTACAAACGAAGATCACAGAGCCTTTACCTCTACCCTTTTGTCAAACCTCGTATCATGGACCTCCAGTGACCCTGATGACCGTAAACTGAGAATCATCCCCGTCAAGCAAGTTTTTACCACATCAGAGCAACCCGTGCTAAACGGAAGTTTAAGGAATGAACGCGGAGACCCGGAAAATGCAGGGATCATTGAGGTGCAGCTTGAAAGTGATGAGGGAGCGTCCCGAACCTTTAATATGGATAACAGAGGAAATGGAAACTATGGACTTAATCTTCCACGGCTTTCAGAAGGGCTATATGAATATACGGCAACAGCAAGAAAAGGTGATCGGGAACTGGAGACTCAAGTCGGTGAATTTCTTGTATCAAATGCGAGCTCTGAATTAGCCAGCACCACGAGGAATGACCCATTGATGAGAGCTATAGCGGAGAACTCGGGCGGCCTTTTCTTTACCCATGATGATGTCGAAAACTTTTGGAGAGCACTTGAAGTACAAAATATACTGGAGCCCCAGGTTCAGACGGTTGAAAATTATTCTTTCCCTGTACGTTCACTCAATTGGTTTATGCTGATCTTATTACTGTTGGGTTCTGAATGGATGTTGAGAAAATATTATTCCCTTCCCTGAGTCCAGTACTTATACCGAGTTACCGTGGCTTTTCCTGTTTCATCGATCTTCACCTCAAATATATTATCATATTCAGATTCATCGAGTTGATCGAAGGTGTGTTTCCCTAAAGCTGTATTTACAAGTTGCGGAGTTGTATTTGAATGCCCCATGATCAACACTTGCTGACCTTTATGCACTTCTATGATATCATTGACAAGTGAATCAGGATTTGTTAACCCATAATGATTGATTTTGAGCCCCATCTTTTTTGAAATTGGGGTTGAAGTTTCAACCGTGCGTTTATAACTCGTGCTGTAAATAGCTTTCAGATCATAGCTCTCTTCTAATAATTCAGATAGCTTATCAGCTCGTATCTTTCCTTTCTTACTCAGGGAAGGATTTTTGGTTCCATCGTCAAGTTTTTCTGCATGTCGGACAAATATAAGTGTGGTAGATTCTTCTTTGCTGAAAGATTCTTGTGCAAAAACAGGGACTAATCCAATGATCAGGATCAACGTGCATATTATTTTTTTCATGATATTCTTGTGAAATTAGGTTCAACTTCCAAAATGTATCGTATTCAAAGATTAAAAGTTTTAGAAAATAGCGGAAATATAAAAGGCCGGCATGTCGGGCCGGCCTCGGTTAGTGTATGTCATCCTGATCAGTTCTTACGGGCAAGAACTATGATCAGACCAACAATGGTTATTAAACTAAGTCCAAATAGGATTGGAATTAAGAATGACTTTGGTTTTGCTTCATCCCTCCAACTCATCATTTCGGTATCAATAGATGAGATCTGGGCCATGGTAAGAACTTCGCCTTCTTGTACAAATTCACCCCATTCGTTTTTGATCTTTCCATTCCAAAAATCATAAAAGGCCTGAAAATCGTCGTAGTTTTCATTTGTTACCACTTTATCACGACTGGCATCTGTAGCATTACTGATGAATGTCTCGATAGCTGAGTAGAAGCTTTCGTTATTATCGAATGCATTAAGATCTACATTTTGTTGTTCCAAATGCTTATCAATGGAAGCCCACATATTTTTAGATGCACTGGCTTTCCAGTCTCCTAATTTATCTTCAATATTACTCTCCCATTGAGAGGTATTATTTCCTCCATATAAAGTTACGAGGTCATTACCTATCTGATTCCAGACTTCACTGAATCTACTTTGTACAACATACATTCTCAGGTAATCTTCAGTGTTCAAAGAACCGTCATTCGCTTTCAGGATCTGAATGTTTTTTTCCATTACCACCTGTAAAATTTCAAGAGGATTATTTTCATTACCTATTTCTCTGGCATTTTCCCCAATTTCAGCAATGCTTTTGCTATCCATATCACGATATGAAGTAAATAGTGAATCGATCATATTCAGCACAAATTCATCTCGTTCTTCCATACTATTTCGATACCGCTGGACCAAAGCTGAAAGCTTTTGTTCGCTTTGCTCTGAATCAGAGATAAGATTTCTTAATGAATCTGTACGTGTATTAAGGTGAGTAATTTCTGACCGATAACTTGAAAGCTCATTAGAAAGCTTCGCTAATTTTTCATCCTTATCTTCTATGATCAGAAGCTTATGCTCTGTATTCCTTGCATTTTGCTTTAATTGATCTATACTCCCGGAATAAGTCTCTGGATATAAAGCATGATCTAGGAGTTCTTCGCGATCTTTATATAGAGACTCAAGGTTGGACACCTCTTTCATTAAACTGTCAACCTCTTTAACTGTCATTGCAGTTTCAATCTCTACCCGGAGTTCATTGTGTGCTTCCTCAAAGTTTTTTTTCACCTGATAATCTGATGTTTGAGCTAAGGCAGTCCCGGTTAATAATATTGAAATAAATATGATATTAATGGTTTTTATCAAGCTTTTCATGATTGTTCCTCCTCATTGTTTTCTTGAAGTCCGTTTTCATTAAGAGTGATTATTTCATCGGTATCTGTTTTAATAAGCTGAACCTTTGAGTCACGAAGGTTAAATGCCGGAGCGTTAAGCCGCTCTTCAGAAATTTTTATCTTATTCATAAGCCTTAATTCTGACTTGCCGGGTTCCATCACGTATACGTTTTTAAACTGATTTGCAGTGATGAAATAATACCCCTGAGCATTACGAATAAGCCTTACTTCTTTGATCTCAATGGACTCATCCTCACCGAATTCCTGCTTCTCAAATGGCTCTACATTAAAAGTAATACCGTGACGAACATCATGGACAGTTCCATTTTCATCAGGTATCAACACAGACTCAATTTGTTGGGAATAGTTAACATTCTCGACTACAAACTTGTTGCAAGCCGTGGCTAAAACAACAAAAGAAGCTAGCCAAATAATCTTGATAAAGACTTTGAATCTCATTTTCATGTCCTCAATTACTGAATTTTATTGTTCAGTTAATTGTATTAACAAAAATAAAATATGTTCCGCTATTCTATGATGATACTCTCAATTGGTACATTTTTGGTGAGTTGATCTCGGCCTTTTAAGAATGAAAGTTCAATTATAAATGAATAACCTACGATCTTCCCTCCTAATCGCTCTACAAGTTTTGTTGCAGCAGAAGCTGTTCCGCCGGTTGCAATAAGGTCGTCATGGATAAGAACTTTAGCTCCCTTAAAAATAGCATCTTCATGAATTTCTACGCTGTCTTCCCCATATTCTAAGGCATACGTTTCTGAAAGTGTTTTAGCCGGTAATTTACCGGGTTTACGAACAGGGACAAATCCTGCATTCAGATCCTGAGCTAAATTGGTGCCAAAAAGGAAACCCCTTGATTCCAGGCCAACTACAATATCAACGGTTTTATTCCGAAAAGACTGAACCAACATATAGGAAGTCAGCTCAAGCGCTCGTTTATCTTGAAGCAAGGTCGTTATATCTTTGAACTGGATTCCCTCCTTTGGGAAATCAGGAATTGTGCGAATAGTTTCAGAAATATAATCTTTTATACTTTGGTGTACTTTTTTCATCCAGATTGGGTTAAGTTCGCGCCAAGGTAGTTAAAACCAAGTATAGCAATCAAGTATTATGAACAAAATTGACCTCCCGATCATACAACAACATCAGCGATTTATGGCTCGTGCTTTTATGCTGGCTGAACAAGCCTATGAAGAAGGCGAAGTACCTGTGGGAGCCATCGTTGTTTATAAAGGGAATATTGTAGGTAAAGGTTACAATCAGGTTGAACGCTTGAATGACCCTACAGCCCATGCCGAAATGATCGCAATTTCTGCCGCTTGTGAAACGCTGACAGAAAAATATCTGAGTGAATGCACGCTTTATGTAACGCTGGAACCTTGCCCAATGTGTTCTGGAGCAGCTGTTTGGAGTAAGTTAAAAACTCTTGTTTTTGGTGCTTCAGATGCCAAAGCCGGTGGTTGTGGAAGTGTTTTTAATATTTCCTCCAACAATAAATTGAATCACCGCGTGGAAATTATTCAAGGGGTAATGGAGACAGAAAGTGAGTTACTGCTTAAAGAGTTTTTTCAAAGCAGACGGTGATTTCTGACCTTAATTTTTCTTTGCAGCAAGGTAAACAATGTGCCATTTCATTTTGATTTCACCGGCTTCTTTTTTGTCCCAATGGGAAGTAAGTAAATTGAATTGTTTAGTTGTCAGAGATTTATTCAAGGTACTTATTCCGGCTCCGATCTTTTTGAGGTAACTAAGGAAATCAACAGAAGAATCAAACTCCTGGTACAGATCATTTTCATAATAATCGATCTGCATTGGTCCTGTTGAGAGTTTTATCACTACTTCTTCTACATCAGGAAGCGGATTTGCGGTATGAGGGAGTCCTAACTGAATGCAATTCTCATACCAGTTCTGGAACGAATGATTACCGGGAAAACTAGCTAACATTATGCCACCGGAAACTAAACTTTCAGAAAGATTCTGTAATCCCAAAGAAGGATCTTTGAACCAGTGAGCAACAAAATTACTGATCACAAGAGCAAACTCCGGAGCTTCCGCTTTATACTCATTTACATCTAATAACCGAAATTCTACCTGATCAGTATCGATACCCAGGGTGGGCAGTTCTTCTTTACAAAATGCGAGCATTTTCTCAGATGCATCTGTAATGATGATTTCCCTATCCGGAAACTCCTTAATAATCTTGGAGGTTAGAAATCCCGTCCCACATCCAACTTCGAGGATCGGGCCGGGTGGCAGTGTATCTTTCCACGGAAGAAGTGATGAGATCAATCCCTGAGCTACTTTAGATTGAATTTCAGCTTCTTGATGATAGACTTCAGCTTTATTACCAAATTCTTTGGCTACTCTATTAATAATAACTAAGGTTTAAGAGTTAAAACTGTAATTCTGTTATCTAAATATTGGGGACGGTATTTGATTGAGAAGTCCAGGTTGAGTCTGACTGAAAAGTCCGGCCCATTGCTCTGAATTGACGGACAAATCGTAATTTCTTTCTCACACTGGGCGCAAACTGATTGTAATCTGCCATGAATAAACGTTTTGTGTCAGGATCGTAATAAGTGAAATTAACGAAAGGCCCTCCCATTAATCCATTTTCCATATACCATGTACCTTTGGTTTCGTAAGTGAGTAAACGTCCCAATTGAAAGGATTCAGTTACTATAGGTCTTCTTACCTCGTCACCAACGTATGTTTGAACGTACATAGAATCACGGGCGCCCTTAATGTAAAGTTTTTGCAGGGAATCGCGTGTAGCAATGATCCAATCCTGATCCAGAAATGAAATATCATTCACGTTATCCTGATGCCATGTCCACATCCAGCGATCATTCTCAGGAAGAAAACGCCGAAAACTGTGAAAGTTAAGGGTATCTATATTTTTGATATAATCATGCTGAATACGAACTTTATATCCGTAATTTTTCCAAAGCGAATCTGAATACTGGGTCTGCTCATAGCGTTCATACACAAAATACTCCCAGCGCTTGAGTTCTTTTTCCAGCATGTTGCTTAGCAATGAATTTTCAGTATTTCTGATCTTTTGAGCCAAAGCTGAATCAGAGGTTGAAGTTAGAATTAAAGCATACTGATCGCGGTACCATTGATCTATGATCGGAAAGGCAAAACTATCTCCTGCCCTAACACGCTCTTCAAGAGTTTCATCAAGAAATCCGCGAATCTGTCGTCCGGTGTTGGAATCCTCATCAATCGGAGATGCGAAAATAATATTCTTTTGCTTTCTGATGCGCTCCAGCTGATCTTGAGAACGGATACGAGTGAAGCTAAGATCATAGTAAGGCTCTGCATTCGGAACAGTAAATACCCATTTTCCAAATACATCCCGAATGGCATCAGCCGTTTCGCTTTCCCATTGTGTTGAATCCATTACAACCACAACTTCCCGGGTATTTCCATCCGCTAATGAGCGAAAATCACCATCACAAGAAATCAATAAAAGAGCAAAAGCTAAGGCGAAAGTTGTTAATAAAATACGTTTCATAATTACTAATTAGTTTCCAAATTTCAGTGTATGAATGAAGGAAAATAACTCAGATTGCCACCCCTCATTCGGATAGTGTTTTTTGATGGTATCAATTAAGGCACTTCCAACTATAAATCCATCGGCATTTGATGCGATGTTCTGGGCATCTTTATGTGACTTTATTCCAAAGCCTACCATCACTGGATTTTTTGTGATATTAGCTTTTACCCGTTGAATGAAGCGATTTACAGAGTTAGAAACTTCCTCTCCGTCTCTCGCTCCGGTAACACCGGTCACGGAAACGCAATATACAAATCCCTGAGAGTTTTCATCAGCGAGTTTCATTCGGGCATCAGAAGTATTTGGCGCTACTAAGTGTATTATATCAAGGGAATTATTTGATGCGTGTTCTTTGATTATACCATTTTCTTCTAATGGAATATCAGGGATGATCAATCCATCCACGCCCGCTTCAGATGCTTTTTCAGTGAACCTAACTATTCCATATCGTAGCACCGGATTCATATATCCCATTAAAATTATGGGGATTTCAGACTGCTTACGAACTTCCTTCACTATCCCAAAGATCTTATCCATCGTAATACCATTTTGGATAGCAATATCACTGGAGTACTGAATGGTAGGTCCGTCAGCTAAAGGGTCGCTAAAAGGCATGCCCAACTCAATGATGTCGGCCCCATTTTTCTCAAAGCCAAGGATGAGATCTACCGTGGAGTCCAGATCAGGATACCCGGCAGTAATGAAAAGGCTCATCAGCTTTTCGTTAGCTGTATTATTTTTGAATACATTTTGAATACGGTTCATGAAATAACTATTACTAAAAATTTATGGATCGGTTTGACAAGAATAGTGCGTAACTGTGCTTTATCCCCTTCCCTTTTCTTTTCGAATATATTCTGAAATTGTGCCCATGTCTTTATCACCTCTTCCGGAAAGATTTAATACTACTATTTCATCTTTAGAAGTTTGAGGCATTAAATTTTCCAACCAGGCAAAAGCATGTGCTGTCTCAAGAGCCGGGATGATACCTTCAGTTTCTGACAGCAGTTTAACAGCTTCCATTGCCTCCTTATCTGTAACAGCGTTGTACTCTACTCTGCCCATATCTTTGAGATTAGCGTGTTCAGGGCCAACTCCCGGGTAATCCAATCCTGCACTGATAGAGTGTGCTAATTCGATCTGACCTTCATCACTTTGCAGCAGGTAGCTTAGAGAACCATGTAGGATGCCGGGTGTTCCCTTACTCATTGTAGCTGCAGTTTTTCCTGAATCTACTCCAAAACCGGCGGCCTCAATTCCAATTATCTTCACATTTTCATCATCTATGAAAGGATAAAAGAACCCAATGGCATTAGACCCCCCTCCTACACAGGCAACGAGATAATCGGGATTTCGTCCTTCTGCTTTTTGGATCTGCTTTTTGGTTTCACTTCCGATCACTTCATGAAAATAACGAACCATCATTGGATATGGATGTGGACCAACAACAGAGCCTATGATATAAAAGGTAGAATCGACGTTGGTTACCCAGTCACGAATAGCCTCATTAGTCGCATCTTTGAGCGTTTTGGAGCCGCTAGTTACGCTCCTGACTTCTGCTCCAAGAAGCTCCATTCGGTCTACATTAAGCTTTTGGCGAACCATATCTTCTTCGCCCATATACACAATGCATTCCAGCCCAAATTTAGCACAAGCTGTAGCTGTTGCCACCCCGTGCTGGCCCGCTCCTGTTTCTGCAATAATTCTCTTTTTGCCCATCCTGCGAGCCAATAAAACCTGACCAATGGCATTATTGATCTTATGAGCTCCGGTGTGGCATAGATCTTCTCTTTTTAGGTAGATCTTAGCTTTTCCGTAATGCTCGGTCAGGCGATCAGCGTAAGTAAGTTTAGTAGGCCGGCCAACATATTCGTCCAGTAAGTAAGTCAATTCTTTCTGAAAGACTGGGTCCTCTTTAGCCTTGTTGAATTCATCTTCCAATTCCTGAATGGCAGGAATCAGGATCTCAGGAACAAACTTCCCTCCGAATTGACCATAATAGCCTCGTTCATCAGGATAGCTGTAAGCCTTTTTTTTGATCTGTGTAGTCATAATAATTCTCCAGTTCGGCATCCTGAGGGTACTTCTAAAAGATCTTCACAATTTTCAAACATGATTCTCTTTCATTATCACTCAGAATATCTTTAATGGTTAAAATTCTTCTAAAGTTCTTAATTCATCCATAAAAGCCTCAATTTTTCCAAAGTCTTTCAGACCCGGTTTTTGCTCAAGGCTGCTGGAAACATCAATCGCATAAGGTGTAACTGTTTCAATGGCTTCCTTTACATTGGATGCATTTAAACCGCCTGATAGAAAATAAGGGATTTCCAAGTCCATATCATTCAAAAGATCCCAGTCAAAAGATTTCCCTGTTCCGCCCCATAATCCATCGATCTTGGTATCAAAAAGTAAAAATTCAGCAACCTTTGAATATTGTTCGATTTGATGCTTCAATAAATATTCTACCGTTTCATCTTCTATGTGTATAACCTTTATAATAGGCTTGTCAACCAATTCGCAATACTCAGGAGATTCATCCCCATGCAGCTGCACATAATCTAACCCCGTTTCTTTGGCAATTCGGTTTACATCGTCCAGTGGCTGATTAACAAAAACGCCAACTTTCTCAGGTCCTTCGATCCAGTTTATGATAGCTCCTGCTTCTCCCGGTTCGATGTGTCTTGGGCTCTTTTCATAAAAGATAAAGCCCAAATAATCCACCAAAGCTCCGGCAGCAAAACGGGCATCTTCCAGATTGGTGATTCCACACATCTTAATTCTAGTCCGCTCTTTTTGAGTACTCATTAATTAACGGTATTGTTTTTCAAATTCTTCTTCTGTTTGTTCAAGCAGGTCTTTTACCGCTTTACCAGGATCTTTTTGCCTCATAAAGTACTCACCTATCAAAGCCGAATGAATGCTTTCGCTCTTCAGTAAAGCCAGATCTTTTGGTGTTGAGAGTCCGCTTTCAGAAACCAACACCGTTTCCTTTGGTGCTTGCTTCAGGATCGAAATTCCTCGGTGAACATCTACTTCAAAATCTTTAAGATCTCGGTTATTCACGCCTAAAACATCTACCATATTAAAATTAAGACGGTCAAAATCATCCTGGTCGTAACATTCAACCAAAGCATCCAGGCCAAATTCTTTTGCAGAATAAAGAAGTTCTTCAAGCTGCTTGCCTTCCGTTATGGCGACTATGATCAAAACAGCATCTGCACCAAACGCACGGGCTTCTTTGACCTGATAAGGATCGACTATAAAATCTTTTCTGAGTAACGGAAGTTCAACGCGTTTAGAAATAGCCTCTAAATATTTCAGATCACCTTTAAAAAAGGGTTCATCTGTAAGCACTGATATAGCTGAAGCTCCGCCATCTTCGTATCGCAGGGCAATATCAATGGGATCAAAATCGGCCCTAATAATTCCTTTTGATGGGGAAGCTTTTTTTACTTCTGCTATAATGGACACAGACTCCATGCCTGACAGTGCCTTTTTGAAGGATATACGGTCTTTCTCAAATCCTTCAAAGGAATTGAAGTCAGTGAATGAGACTCTTTGCTTTCTTTTTGCAAGATCCTCAGATGTTTGTTCTGTTATTTTTTTTAATACGTTACTCATTATTTTTCTTGATCAGAATACGGAATAGAACACAGGTGACACGAATATTGTGGGTACGCCGGGGATATTATTGACAGGTAATTAAATTTCAGATTAATAATTATCTGTAGGATCTGTGTTATACGTTCCATTCATTAATATTTAAAGGTGCCCATTGCATCGTTAGTAGCATCTACAAAATCATTTAGCATCTTACGGGCTTTACCGGATCTAAGCGCTTCTTCCGCCAGTTCCTTTGCATCTTCTAACTTTTCAACTATCCCGGATGCCTGAATGGCAAAGGACGCATTCAATAACGCGATATTTTGTTGTGCTTCAGTACCTTTATTTGCCATGATATTTTTCAATATGGCGGCATTTTTTTCTTTACCTCCGCCCATAAGTTCATCCATTTTAACCTTTTGAAAGCCAATGGATTCAGGGTCGAATATAATTGAAGTAGAAACTACTTTATCCTTCAGTTCAAAGATCTCGGATTGTGAGGTCAGGCTTACTTCATCCAGTCCGTCATGAGCATTAAAGGTGTATGCAAAATCGGTATCAAGGTTAGCGAGAATGTGGACCATTTTTTCAGCTACTTCTTTGTTATAAGCTCCTATCACATATCGCTGAACTCCGGCCGGATTAACCATGGGACCCAGAATATTGAAGAAGGTTCTAAATCCTAATTCTCTCCTGGTTGGCATCACGTACTTCATGGCGGGATGAAACATAGGTGCAAACATAAAAGCCATGCCTGTTTCATCAAAAACTTGCTCCACCTGTTTCTTTCCCAGCTCAATAGAAGCTCCGAGATGCTCCAAAACATCGGCGCTACCGCATTTACTGGAGGCACTACGATTCCCATGCTTGATAACAGGAACACCTGCCGCTGCAGTAATAAAAGAAGCTGCCGTAGAAATATTGAATGTTCCGGATTGATCCCCCCCGGTTCCCACCAGGTCGATCGCTCCCTTTATATCAACATCAACTTTGACAGCTTTGGAGCGCATCACTTTAACAAAAGCGGTGAGTTCTTGTACAGTTTCGCCTTTCAAGCGCATGGCAGTCAGGAAAGAAGCTATGCGTTCTTCCGAAACCTCCCCGGTCATAATAAGATTCATGGCCGCTTCAGCCTCTATCTCGGTTAAGTTTTCAGAAAAAGAAAGTTTATTCAGTATGCTTTTAAAATCCATTATCTATTGTCGTAACCAGTTTGAAATTAGCTTAGGTCCTTCGGTAGTTAAAATGCTTTCGGGATGAAATTGAATTCCCTGAATGGGAAATTCTTTATGACGCACACCCTGTATAACTCCATCATCAGAGTGTGCAGTGACCTCTAATACATCCGGGATCGTATCAGGGTCTAAGGTTAAAGAATGATAACGGGTTGCTGTAAAATCTTTTTCAACCCCTTCAAATATAAATTTCCCTTCATGTGATACTTTTGAAACCTTGCCATGCATGAGTTTAGGAGCATGAACCACTTTTGCCCCAAACACTTCACCAATAGCTTGGTGACCCAGGCAAACACCCAGAATTGGAGTGTCTTTACCTAATTCTTTTATGATCTCTTCGGTTACACCGGCTTCATTTGGCCGGCCCGGCCCGGGAGAAATAAGTATCTTGGTTGGTTTTAATTGACGGATCTCATCCAACGTCATCGCATCATTTCGAATAACTTTATAATCGTCTGTTTCCGCCGCAACTAAATGCACCAGGTTGTATGTGAATGAATCGTAGTTATCAATAATAAGGATCATTGATTTCGTGGATTTTCCAATGTTATAATCATTATGTACAATGTTTAATAAATTAGCTAACTAACACTGATCACATGATCAGTGTAATCTGGGTCACCGCTGATCAAAAATGACGGACAATGCCCGCTACTTCTCGAATAGGCTCCATTACTTCTTCGGCCCGTTTGCGAGCCTTCTTACTTCCTTCACGGAGTACATCATGCACGTAATCCAGATCTTTCACGAGTTCTTTCCGCCGCTCACGGGCTTCACCAAAGTAATCTTCTATCATCGCTAATAATTCCTTCTTGGCATGACCATAACCATATCCGCCTGCACGATACTTTTCAGCGATCTCATTTTGCATTTCTTTATCAGCAAATAACTTAATGAGAGCAAATACGTTGTCCGATTGAGGGTCTTTTGGATCTTCCAAAGGGGTTGAGTTGGTTTGAATGGCCATCACCCGCTTCTTTAACGCTTTTCCTTCCGCAAAAATATTGATGGTGTTATCGTAGCTCTTACTCATTTTTCGTCCATCAATACCGGGTACCACAGCGACTGATTTTACAATATGCTCCTCAGGAAGTTTAAGAAACTCACCATCAAAGGCGTGATTGAATTTCCCTGCAAGATCTCGTGTGATCTCAATATTTTGCTTCTGATCTTCTCCAACCGGCACGATATCAGAGTGATAGATCAGAATGTCTGCCGCCTGAAGGATCGGGTAGGTAAAAAGGCCAATATTTGGTTTGAGTCCTGCTGCTATCTTGTCTTTGTAGGAAACGCCTTTTTCCATCAAAGAAACCGGTGTAAGGGTTCCAAGGATCCAAGCCAGCTCAGTAACCTGCGGAACATCCGATTGAGCAAAGAATGTGGCTTTTTTCGGATCTAAGCCCAAAGCTAAATAATCTAAAGTTACATCAAATGTGTTTTGACGAAGTTGCTCACCGTCATTCAAGGAAGTCAGCGAATGATAATTGGCAATGAAATAAAAGGCCTCTCCCTCCTCCTGCATGGCAATATGCTGGCGAATGGCACCAAAATAATTTCCAATATGAAGTTTACCCGAAGGCTGAATTCCTGAAAGTATTGTTTTTATATCTTTACTCATTGATCTTATTTATTGAATATCTAATGCTACACTAAGTGCCTGTATTAGGGCACCGGCTTTGTTTTGAGTTTCTTCGTATTCTTTAGTGGGATCACTGTCTGCCACAATTCCGGCTCCGGCCTGAATATACGCTTTGTTACCGGTCACAACCATCGTTCTTATCGCAATGCAGGTATCCATATTTCCTGAAAAATCGAAATAACCTACAGCTCCTGCGTAAATACCTCGCTTAGTTTGTTCCAGTTCATCAATGATCTCCATGGCGCGAATCTTTGGTGCACCGCTTACTGTACCTGCCGGAAAACAATGCATCAGGGCATCTACAGATGTGAGTTCATCCTTCAATTCTCCAACTACGTCACTTACGATATGCATAACGTGCGAATAACGTTCAATGACCTGATTTCGCTCCATTTTAACCGTTCCGGGTTTGCAAACTCGGGAAAGATCATTCCTTCCCAGATCTACCAGCATAATATGTTCTGCAACTTCTTTAGGATCATTTTTGAGATCCACCTCAAGAGCAAGATCTTCCTCATGAGTTTTACCTCTGGGGCGTGTTCCTGCAATAGGTAATACACGGGTTTCCCCTTCCTGTACACGAACCAGTACTTCCGGGGAAGAACCAACAAGCTGAAAATCCTCAAAATCCAGATAGAATAAATATGGAGAAGGGTTCACCATCCGCAGTGCACGATATAACATAAAGGGATCGCCACTCATATCAGCTTCAAAACGTTGCGAAAGCACAACCTGAAAAATATCGCCTTCGTAAATATAGTCTTTACCCTTTGCTACAATTTGCTCGAAATAATCCTGCTCCATGTTACTGGAGAGTGTTTCGGTATCAATGTTAAAAGGACGATTTTGATAGTTTGAGCTTAGAGCTGCATCCTCCATTTCATCCAGGCTTTGCTGTGCTTTTTGGTATGCTTTATCGGGATCAGATTCCTCATCCACAAAAACGGTTTTGATCAATACCACCTGATGTTTGACGTGATCGAAAGCGAATACCTCATCATAAAACGCCCATATTGCTTCTGGAAGATTGAGGTCGTCTTTGGGAACATTTGGCAGATCTTCAACTTGCCGGAATGTGTCGTAAGCTGAGAATCCTACAGCTCCCCCTTTTAAGCGTGGAAGTTCGGGAAGCGTGGGTTCTGAATAAGCGGTTGTGAGTTCTTTGAGCTTAGAAAAATAAGGGACGTCCACCTGATCCAGTTTCCCGTCTTTTGATAAAGTGGTCTCGCTGCCATCGAATTTAAGGATCTGATAAGGATTTCTTCCAATAAAAGAATATCTAGCCAGTTGCTCTCCTCCTTCTACCGACTCCAGTAAAAACGGAAACTTCGCTCCCTCGCGAATATTCATAAAAAGAGACACAGGGGTAAGAACATCAGCTAATAGTCTCCTGTAAACAGGAATTGCGGTGTGATTTTTTGACAGTTCTAAAAATTGATCTTTTTTCATTAATTAATTCCGTTCATCTTTATTGGTTATTCGGCACCGATCAGCGGTTCACGAATAACGAAATACAAACATCCATAAACAAAAAAACCCACTATTCAGGGAACAGTGGGTTTTAAAAAAGTCTTTTTAAACGCTCATTTACATAGCGTGCCCACTGTTATTTTCTATAACAGGCCACCACCAATTGTTTATTTGAGCGATTTTTATTTTCATAACGCGTCGAATATACAGGCATCATTAAGCACATGCAATAAAGACTAGCTAATTAATCAAAGTGATAACGTATTGGATTTAAGAATTGTGAATCCGTACCATTAAACTTCCCAATTAAAGAAGTTTTTATCTTGAAAAAATTATTCATCTACGTTTTCATTTTATGTCTTGGGCTTGTCATATATGCATGTGATGATACCACCGGTCCTTTCCCGGCTATCGATGATGATATTCCCACCATCACCCGAATCCAGGTTCAGCCTCAAAGTGTAATATTCGACCCTGAAACAGATACACCTAAAGACAC
>Ga0136557_1001131_pt1 | contig 18190 bp, 16 predicted proteins | sample AntRauTorckE6832_FD_104796 | JGI IMG/M metagenome (GOLD analysis project Ga0136557, IMG submission 104796) | Saline lake microbial communities from Rauer Islands, Antarctica - Metagenome Torckler E6 #832 | ecosystem: Environmental > Aquatic > Non-marine Saline and Alkaline > Saline | place...
AAGTTGGCGGCGCATTGAGACGCAGGTGCGGTACGGCATCCGGTTCCTGAAGGCCGCGCACTGTCCAGGCGATACGATCGAAAGACTGGCGCAGCACTGGCTGCAGCCGTCGCCCGGCATCGGTCAGGCGCAAATGTCCGGCGCCGCGCTGGAAGAGTGGGACACCTAACTGCTCCTCGAGCAGCTTGACCTGGCGACTGACCGCGCTCTGGGTCACGCAGAGCCGCTGAGCCGCCAGGGTAAAACTCTCGCACTCGGCAGCGGCCTCGAAGGCCTTGAGGGAGTTGAGCGGGGGTAATGAGCGTGACATGCCGGCGCCTCACTGGCTGAGTTTTTTGCAGATGGGTAACACACACTACGGATGAGTTCGCCATTAGTACAAGGTTGGCATGAGTTAAAGGAATACCCCGGGTGCGCTTTCCTTGTTTGTGAGGTCGCCCCTCAGCCCTTAACCTCTGCGGCACACCCTGAATGACCGCCGAGGTTTCTCGATGACCGATCGTACCTACGCCGACTGGCAGGCACGCGCTGGCAACGTATCGCTACCCCACTTAGCCTATCTTGATGGCCACTTTGTCCCCGCTGTCAGCAGCGCCACCTTTGCCGCCGAGAACCCTGCCACCGGGCAGGTGCTCACCGAGGTGGCGGCCTGCGATACGGCCGATGTTGACCGCGCTGTCACTAGCGCACGTCGCAGTTTCGAAAGCGGCGAATGGCGAGACCTTCCGCCGACCGAGCGCAAGCAGCGCATGCTGGCCTGGGCAAACGCCATTGAGGCACAGCTGGACGATATTGCTCTACTCGAAACCCTGGAAACCGGCAAGCCGATCGCACAAACCACGACGGTGGACGTACCCGGACTCATCGGTGCGCTGCGCTGGTATGCCGAGTCACTGGACAAGCTCTATGGCGAGACGGCGCCCAACGGCGCCACCAGCGTTTGCATGGTCGACCGCGAGCCGATGGGCGTGGTTGCCGCCGTCGTGCCCTGGAACTATCCCCTCATCATCGCAGGCTGGAAAATCGGCCCTGCCCTGGGCGCCGGCAACTCGGTGATCCTCAAGCCTGCCGAGCAGTCCAGTTTGGCGACGCTCAAGGTGGCCGAGCTCGCCCTGGCTGCCGGCATCCCCGCCGGTGCCTTTCAGGTGGTCACCGGCCTCGGCCACCAGGCCGGCAAGGCACTGGGCATGCACGCGGACGTCGATGCCGTGGGCTTCACTGGCTCCACCGACGTTGGCAAGGCCTTTCTAGGATATTCCGCTCACTCCAACATGAAACGCATCGGCCTGGAGGGCGGGGGTAAGAGCCCACATATCGTCACCCGCGATGTGGAGGACCTCGACACCATCGCCATGTCAGTCGCCTATGGCGTCTGGTACAACCAGGGCGAGACCTGCCACGCGGGCACCCGCTTGATCGTCGATCGGTCAGTCAAGGATGCGCTGCTCACCAAACTCAAAGAGTGGGCCGAGACACTGCACCCCGGCGATCCGCTCGACCCGGACGTGCAGATGGGCGCGATGATCGAGCAGGCCCACATGGAGAAGGTGCAGGGATACCTCGAACAGGGGCAGCGCGAAGGCGCGCGACTGTTATTCGGCGGCGAACAGGTACGCAGCGAGAGCGGAGGCTACTACCTAACGCCGGCGGTGCTCGATGATGTTACCAATGACATGCGAGTGGCCCGCGAGGAGATTTTTGGGCCGGTACTGGTAGTGATCACCGTGGACGACCTGGATGAGGCCCTCGCTATCGCCAACGATACCGATTACGGCTTGGGTGCGGCGATCTGGACCGAGCGGCTGCGCGATGGCCACCGCGCCGCCCGCGCCCTGCGGGCCGGCACGGTCTGGGTCAATTGCTACGACCACACCTCAATCAATGCGCCGTTCGGCGGCTATAAGCAGTCCGGTCAAGGCCGCGACAAGTCATTGCATGCCTTCGACAAGTACACCGAACTCAAGACCACTTGGATCGAGATCTAGCGCCATGTCCACAACCCACTTTCAAACCGGGTGCCAAGCGCCAATCATCGCTGGTCCTGGCAGCCTCAAGCAGCTGCCCGAGCTTCGTCACCGGCTGGGCGCCGAGCGCTACCTAATCGTCAGTGACCAAGGCCTTGCCGATGCTGGCCTAGTCGATTCGCTAACCGATGTTCTGCGAGCCGACGCCGAGGTCGACAGCTTCCTAGCACCGCCGGGCGAACCCAGCGTAGCGAGCGTCGATGCGGCCGCCGCCGCAGTGCGCGCGCTGCCCGGCCGCCCCCTGGTGGTAGGCCTGGGTGGCGGCACCGCGCTGGACATTGCCAAGCTGGTCGCCGCCCTGTCCAAAAGCCATGGCGCCATGGAGAATTACCTGCTTGCTGCGTCCCCCTGGACGGGTCGAGTACCCGCCGTGATGGTGCCGACCACCTCGGGTACCGGATCAGAGGTCACGCGGACGTCGATTCTCACCGACGCAGAGGGACGCAAGCTGTGGGCCTGGGGCGACGAGCTGCTGCCTGACGCCGTCCTGCTTGACCCGACGTTGACACGCAGCTTGCCCGCGCCGCTCACCGCCGCCACCGGCTTGGACGCCTTCGTCCATGCGCTGGAGGCGACTACCGGCCAGGGCCGACACCCCTTCATCGAGGCACCAGCACTGCAGGCCATCCGCCAGGTCAGCGAGGCGCTGCCCATGGCGGTGGCTAACCCGGATGATCTGACAGCCCGCCAACGCATGCAGGAGGCCGCCTGCCTGGCCGGTCAGGCCATCGACAATGGTGGCACCGTCATCGCCCATAACATTGGTCATGCCTTGGGAAGCCGCTACCATCTGCCCCACGGTGTCGCCGTGGCACTGGCCCTGGAGGCGTCACTGGCCTGGTCAGTGACAGGCCACGAGGCACGCTTCACGCCGGCGGCCCATGCCTTGAGGGCCGGTAGCACCGCACAGGCGCTCCCCGACCTGTTCCGCGAACTTGCCAATCGGGTAGATTTCAACCGGGCCCTCGCCCCCTTCGCCGCGTTGAAGCTGGATGCCGAGGCGCTGGCCACGACCATGCAGGCCGAGGAGAACGGCCCCATGGCGCGCAACGCCGCCCGCCGCCCCATGGGTGATGATTGGCGCTGGCTCGCCGAGGCAACCGTGGCGGTGTTTGAGCGCCGCGTCGCCGGCCTCGTCACCCAAGACCGGGAGCTCAGCGCATGAACGTAATCGAACGCATCGAGATCAGCCAGCACCAGTGTGAGCTTGACCCGCCCTTCCCGGCGGCCTGGGATAGCCAGCCGAGGCGTAAGTTTCCAGCCGCCATCGTGCGCGTGATCGACAGCGAAGGCCGCGAGGGCATTGGCTCAGGTGACGCCATGTATGGCTTCGAGGACTTTAGGCCACTGTTCATCGGCCAGGACCCCCTAGCTATCGAGCGCCACAGCGCGGTGATCGACAACATCGGCTTTCATGCTGGGCGCTGCTGGCCGTTGGAAGTCGCGCTCTGGGACCTGATCGGCAAGATCAAGGCCCAACCACTATGGCGATTGCTGGGCGGCGCCTCGCCACGCCTGAAGGCCTACGCTTCCAGCGGCACCCATCGCCCCATCGAGCAGGTTGTCGCCCTCGCTGAGCGGGTCCGTGACGCCGGCTTCCCCGCATTGAAGCTACGCTTCGGGCGTCCCCGACTCGACGATGACCTGGCGGCGCTCGCCGCCGTGCGCCGCGCTGTGGGTCACGACTTGGACCTGATGGTCGACTGCAACCAGGGCTGGCGGATGCCGTGGGACACTCAGGCACCCTGGGGCCTGGCCAAGGCCAGCGAGGTCGCCGAGGAGTTGATCCGCCACGACGTGCTGTGGATGGAGGAACCGCTGTTTCGCGGGGATTATGCGGGCATGGCGGCGCTCAACGAGCTCACCGGCAGGCGACTCAGGGTCGCCGGTGGCGAAATGACCCGCGAACCCTATGAATTCCGCGAGATGCTGCGCCAGGACTGCCTCGATGTCTACCAGCCGGACGCGGTGTGCTCGATCGGCCTTCTTGGCTTGTCGCGGCTGGCCAAAGAGGTCACTACCGCCGGCAAGTGGTTCACGCCGCATACCTGGGGCAACGGCATTGGCCTTGCCGCCAATCTGCACCTCACTGCCGGAGCGGTGGGCCCATCAGAATGTCCGTATCTAGAGTATCCCTTCGATCCCCCGGAATGGACCCCCGAAGTGCGCGACTTCCCGCTCACCGCCCCCATCGAGCCCGATGCCGAGGGCTGGCTGACACTCTCCGAGGCGCCGGGCCTGGGCATCACACTCGATGAAGCGCGCCTGACTGCCACCCGCGCTGCCCAGGCGACCTGGCAATAGTCGGGACTCATCCGGTTTTACTCATCCGGTCTCACTCATCCCAGTTAGGAGCGAAGTCAGGGTCGGCGATGCGCTCGCCACGATCCAGAGCGGCGATGGCATCGCGCTCGGCCTGGCTCAGTTCGATCTTCAATGCCTCCATGTTGCCCTGCAGATTCCGGGCCTTGGTGGAGGACGGGATGGCCACGATGCCTCGCGAGACGACCCAGGCCAGGGTGATCTGCGCTGGCGTGGCGCCGTGCTCGTCGGCGATGCGCTTGAGCGTGTCGTCCTTCATCACCTTGCCCACCGCCAGCGGCATGTAGCCGGTCACGGTGAGGCCGAGGCGCTGACAATGGTCGACCACCTTGTGATTCTGCAGGAACGGATGCACCTCGACTTGATTGGTCAGCAGGGCATCGGCGCCAAGGATATCGACGGCCTGGTCGATCTGGGCGATGGTGAAGTTGGACACACCGATATGCCGCGCCTTGCCGGCCTGCTGAACGTCCCGCAGGGCCCCCAGGTAATCGGCCATGGGCACAGCGTCCCCGGGCGAGGGCCAGTGGATCAGCAACAGGTCGACGTAGTCGCTGCCGAGCCTGGCGAGACTCTCGTCGACGCTGGCCTTCAGCGCCTGAGGCTCGAGCTTGTCGTGCCAGACCTTGGTGGTCAGGAAGATGTCTTCCCGTGAAACGCCGCTTTCGGCGATCGCCGCCCCGACGTCGGCCTCGTTTCCGTACATCTGGGCGGTATCGATGTGGCGAAAGCCGCACGCCAGCGCGGCCTGAATCGACTGTTTCAGGGTATCGCCCTCGAGGCGGTAGGTACCGAGACCGGGATTGGGTAGGGTGGTGAAACTCATGGGAACTCCTTGTCCAAGGCAAATGGCGGAAACGCGCTACTGCCGTATTAGATAGATGCGGGAGCATCGCCCCGACTTCAAGGCCATGCTATAGCCTGTCGGTGAGATAACCGCCGTTCATCGCGAGGTTGGCCATGAAGCACCTGTTCCTGATCCGCCACGCCAAGGCGCGCCGTGACGGCACCCCTGACCCACAACGCCCGCTGCGGCGGCGTGGCCAGCGCCAGCTCGCCGCCATGGCGACACCGCTGCAACGGCTCGGTGCCTTCGCGGGGGACCTTCATGTCAGCACGGCGACCCGGGCAAAGCAGACGCTTCAGGGCCTGGATGCCGCCCTTCCCGAGTGCCGCCTCGCCGGATGCGCCCATCATCACGAGGCGCTCTACACCTTCGACGAGTCGATGCTGCGCCGATGGCTGAAAGCCACCGACACCGACCGGGACACCCTCGCTATCATCGGCCATAACCCGGCCCTGCTGGACCTGGCTCGGCGCCTCGTCGAGCCGCCGCCCGAGCGCCTGCCTACCGCGGGCATGCTCCATATCACCCTGCCGAGCGATACCTGGCGCAAGCTCGGCAAGGGCCGCGGCACGCTGGCGGAAAGCTTGACCCCCGAACAAGCGAGTCATGCGCTGTTCAAACGCCGCGCCCCCGAGGCACCCAAACTCTCAGGCACCAACCTGGCCCGGCGCATCGGGAAGCAGCTGCGATATCAGTACCGGATGATTCGTGCCCTCGAGCCCGGCGTCCGTGCTGGCTGGGACCCCGAGTTCCTGCACCAGTACCGGGTCAACCTGCGTCGCAGCCGCGCCATCACCGAGTCGCTGCTGGCCATCGCCTCGGCGCCCAAGGTAAAGAAGACGCTCAAGGCGGTGAAGCGCCGCGCCCGCGCCACTAGTCGGCTGCGGGATCTCGACGTTTTTCTCGAGACCTTGGCGAAAATCACCACCGAGCACGACAACGATGCCATTCCGACCGTCATGGCCTGGTTGCGCCAGCAGGCAGAAGCGGAACATGCGACCCTCTGCCGCCAGCTCGACTCATCGGACTACACCAGGGAGATGCGGGATTGGCGGCGCTGCCTGGAGACCCGGGCTTTCTACCGACTACTCGCCGCCGCCGACCAGGAGCGGATAAGGGCGGTGCTGGAACAGCGCATCGCCCGCCACGACGAACAATGGCGCGACCTGGACGCCGCCTCCCCGGACGAGGCGTTGCACGAGTTGCGCAAGACGGTGAAGCGTATCCGCTACCAGGCGGAGCTGGCCCCCGACCGGGACCATGACCTGCTCCAGCGCCTCAAGACACGCCAGGAGTTGCTGGGTGACTTCCAGGATCTGACCACCCAGCGACGGTTGCTGGGTGAATTCAGCGCATCGGAAACGGCCCGGCACCTCTCGGCCAAGGAGAACCAGGATTTCGAAGACTGGTGTTCGCGGCTGAGTGAACGCCACCAACGCCTGCGCCAGGAGATCCAGCAACGGGGGCCGCTGGGCGATGTTCTGGGCGCTGTGCCGGGCAATCTATCGGCGCCAGATTGAGAGCTCACCGGCCGAGACGAAACACAATGGACCGTCCTGATAGCACCGGGATGACAGCACCGTCTCGGGCGGCGACAATAGCGCCCTCTCTTGTCTCTGTGCCCTTTAACCTAATGCCGACGCTGTCATGTCAGCACCGCTGACCCTACTCCATCGCGACGATCACCTGGTCGCCGTGCACAAGCCGGCGGGCCTGCTGGTGCATCGCACGGCACTCGCCCGGGGCGAGCGCGAGTTCCTGTTGCAGCAGCTGCGTGACCAGCTTGGTCAGCGCGTCTATCCGGTGCATCGGCTGGACCGCCCCACGTCCGGGGTGATGGTGTTCGCGCTGTCGCCCGAGGTGGCGACGCTACTGGCCGCGGCCTTCTCGGAGCGCCGGGTGGCGAAGCGTTATCTGGCGGTGGTGCGCGGGGTAGGGCCGGAACAGGCACGCCTCGACTATGCGCTGCGTGAGGAGGACGGCCGACGACCCAAGGCCGAGATGCCCGCGCTGGCGGCCGTTACCGAGGTCAGGCGCCTGGACAGCGTCGAGCTACCGGTGAGGGTCGATCGCTATCCCCAGGCACGCTATTCACTGATGGAGGCGCTACCGCTGACCGGGCGCCGACACCAGATTCGCCGCCACCTCTCGCGTCGCGGCTATCCGATCATCGGTGACGCCAAGCACGGCAAGCGCAACCACAACCGCTTCTTCAAGGAGCAGCTGGGCTGCCAGCGCCTTCTACTGGCGGCGGTCGGCCTGGCCTTCGACCATCCGGCCGATGGACGCCCACTACGGCTGACCTGCGGCCTCGAGCCGACGATGGCGGGCCTGCTCGAACGCTTCGGCTGGGCCGGCCACCTGCCGGTGAACCAGGCGCAGTTCGGGGAGTCCACTAGCGACGCTGCACCGGCCCCATGACGCAACACTCCATGACCCAACATTCCATAACGCAACACCCCATGAGCGATTCCCCGACCCCCTTCGAGACCGAATCCGTGAGCGACGCCGTGACCGATTCCGAGAAAGGAAACCTGCCGACCTTCACCACTTCTCCCGGTGACGATCACGACCTGCGCTTCGGCGGTATCCGCCGGCTCTACGGTGACCGCGCCTTCGAACGCTTTCGCAGCGCGCACGTGGTGGTGGTCGGCGTGGGTGGGGTGGGCAGCTGGGCGGTCGAGGCACTGGCCCGCTCGGGTATCGGCAAGCTGACGCTGATCGATCTGGACGATGTCTGCGTGTCCAACGTCAATCGCCAGCTGCACGCCCTTGACGGCACCATCGGGCGCCCCAAGGTCGAGGTGCTGGCCGAGCGCTGCCGGGCCATCCAACCGGAGATCGAAGTGATCGCCGACACCGCCTTCGTCACGCCTCATAACCTTGCCGAGCGCCTCCCTGCCGTTGCCGACCTGGTGCTTGATGCCATCGACAGCGTGGTGGCCAAGGCGGCCCTGATCGCCTGGTGCAAGCGCCGCAAGCTGCCGATCGTGGTGACCGGGGCGGCCGGCGGCCAGACCGACCCGACACGTATCCGGGTGGCGGATCTGTCGCGCACCGAGCACGACCCGCTGCTCGCCAAGGTGCGCGCGCGGTTGCGTCGTGACTTTGGCTTCTCGCGCAATCCCAAGCGGCGCTTCTCGGTAGAGTGCGTCTATTCCGACGAACAACTCGTCTATCCTGCCAGCGATGGCGAGGTGTGCTTCCAGAAGCCCGGCACCGGCGAGACCACCCGGCTCGATTGCGCCTCGGGGTTCGGCGCCGCCACCTTCGTCACCGGCAGTTTCGGCTTCGTCGCCGCCTCCCGCGCCTTGGCACGCCTGGCCAAGCAGGCGGCTATCCGCTCCTCGACCGAAGGAGCCACGACATGAGCCAAGCCCAACCCGTTCCCGGCATCTACTCCCACTACAAGGGCCACCACTACGAGGTGCTCGGCGTCGCCCATCACAGCGAGACCGAAGCGCCGCTGGTGGTCTATCGCGCACTCTACGGTGATTACGGCCTGTGGGTGAGGCCTCTTGAGATGTTCACGGAAACCGTCGAGGTACAGGGCGAGCCGGTGCCACGGTTCGCGCTCGAGAAGGCCTTTTCCTGACGCCGCGGGTAGCAACCCAGCCGTTGCTTTGACTGCCTGACACGTCAAAGCGCCCCGCTGCGGACAGCGAGGCGCTTGAGGTAGGGCAATACGCCGCTGGCGCGGTTATTCGTTGCCGGCTTCCTGCATCTGCTTCTGCATGTAGTTCTCGATACCCACCTTGTCGATCAGGCCAAGCTCGGTCTCGATGTGATCGATGTGGTCTTCCTCGTCGGCGAGGATGTCACGGAAGATGTCGCGGCTGACGTAGTCCTTGACCTGTTCGCAGTGGGTGATCGCCTCGATATAGTCCTGGCGGCCCTCGTGCTCGATCTTCAGATCGCACTCAAGCATCTCGCGCACGTTCTCGCCGATGTGCAGCTTGCCCAGATCCTGGAGGTTGGGCACGCCCTCAAGGAACAGGATACGCTCGATCAACTTGTCGGCGTGCTGCATCTCCTCGATGGACTCATCGTGTTCCCACTTGGCGAGCGCCTTGAGACCCCAATCCTTGTACATCTTGGCGTGCAGGAAGTACTGGTTGATGGCCACCAGCTCGTTGCCGAGCGCAGTGTTGAGATATTCGATGACCTTGATATCGCCTTTCATCGTCATGCTCCGTGGTTGTCGCGGTCAGGTGTCGGGAGGCTTGCCGAGGCGTTGCGGCCGGGCATGCGTTCGATGCCACTCAGTATGAATGACACACCTTGGTATTGGCTAGTCGACATGAAAAGCCCGACAACGACACCGGCTTGGTAGCGGTTTGAAAACGGTGCGCAGCGCCTGGCGGCGCGTGACGCTGCCTCGGGGAAAGACAGCATGGCGAGGCGATCATACGGCGTAGGCGAGATCGGCGGTGGCGGCGTTCAGTTCCCTGACCACGGTCTCACGGATGATGTCCTTGCCGAGGCAGGCACACTTGCCGCACTGGGTGCCACAACCGGTATCGGCCTGCACCTCGCGCCAGCTGCGCGCTCCCCCTTCGACGGACCGACGGATCTGGTGGTCCGTCACACTCTTGCAGATACAGACATACATTTGGCTCACCTCGTTCGTCAGCGCTACCCGAAGACCGTGACATCAAATGTAAATGATTCGCATGGGTTATTACAACACAAAACCGTACCTTTTTTGTCCTGTTTACTCCGACCGCGCTCAACGGCCGATGTTTCGGCGCCTCTTGTCGGGCTTGGGGAGCACGACGACCTGGCTTCGCGAGACGATATCCCCCCAGCTGCGCCGCTGGGGATCGAACAGTACCCACCAGTAACCAAGCCCCAGCGCGGCCAACGACACCCAGGCCATCAGAAAGCGCAGCAGCGCCTGAACCCGGGTGACCGAGGCGCCGTCGAGCGTCTGCACGCGTAGCCGCCACGCCTGCATGCCCAGCGTCATGCCGCCCCGCACCCAGAAGAAGGCGAAGAAGGCGAAGGCACTGAGCAGCAACAGCGCTCGCAGCGACAGCACCTGCGCCAGCCCGCTGCCGACTTCCTCAGGCGGCAACTCCAGCACCAGGCGCATCGTGACCAAGTGCAGCGTCGTGACCAGCAGCCAGATCGCCGTGACCAGAAAGCCGTCGTAGAGGATGGCGCCCAGCCGCCGGCCGAGGCCGGCGGGCCAGACGTCGTCGAGTTGGTCGAAGCGTCGTTGCATGTCGAGCCCTTAGACGTTCAGGTAACACCCCATAGGGGGCGGAAGGCAAAGCGGCCGGCTCAGCCGGTGCGGCGCAGCAGGTAGAGGCCCAGCACCGCGCAGATCAGCGTCGGCGCCAGCACCGCCCAGGCCGGCGAGAAGCCGAATACCGTCGATGCCGGGGCCAGCAGGTCCTGCAGATATTTGAAGGAGAGCCCGGTGATCACCCCGTAGAAGACCCGCGTGCCGGCAGCCACGGTGCGTAGCGGCCCGAACACGAACGACGCCGCCACCAGCACCAGCGAGGCCAACGTCAGCGGCAGCAGCAGCTTCTGCCAGAAATGCAGCAGTGGCGCAGAGGCCTCCTGGCCCTGGGTGCGAAGGTAGCGGGAAAGCGCCCACAGCTCGCTTGGCGCCTGGCTTTCGACCTCGCGCAGCAAGCGACCCAATTGATCGGGCGTCAGCGCGGTCTCCCAGACCAGGGTGTCGTGGTGTTCGACCTCGGTGCTCGATTCCTCGAAACGCGTCACGGCCGCTTCCTCGAGCTGCCATTGATCGCCTTGCCACACTGCCCGCCTGGCGCTGACGGCCTCGCGCAACTGCTGCCCCTCGAAGCGATAACGGGTCAGGTCGAGCACGGTGTCATCGGCGCGAATGGCGCCGAAGCGGTAGAAGCTGTCGCCTTCGCGTTGCCAGCCACCGCGCTGAGTGACCACGGCGCCCTCGCCCTGTACCTGCTCCAGCCGCCAGGCGCTGGCGAACTGCTCGGCACGCGGACTGACGTACTCGGCCACCAGCAGCAATAGCACGACGACCAGCAGGACCGGCTTCATCACGCCCCACAGGATGCGGGTCAGCGAGCGGCCGGCGGCGCGCATCACCGTCAGCTCGTTGCTCGAGGCCATGCTACCCAGCCCGATCAGGGCACCGATCAGCACGCCCACCGGGGCATATTGATAGAAGCGCCAGGGTAGGCGCATCACCAGGTAGACGAAGACCTGAAAGGCACCGTAGTCACCCTCGATGTCGCTCAGGTCGTTGATGTAAGTGATCACCAGGTCTAGCCCCAGCAGCACCACCTGCACCACGAGGATGGCGCCGAGCACGTGGCGCGCGATGTAACGGTCCAGACGGTCGGTGATCATCCGCTCATCCCCTTGCGCTGTGCGTTGGCCATCATCACCAGGCCAAGGGCCAGAAACCCGGCGTGTATCGGCCACATACCCACTGCCACCGACAGACTCCCGCGGCCGATGGCATCCAGTGCGGCAAGCAGCAGACTGAGGTAGGCGATATGCAGGAAGATCGCCGGCAGCAGCTTGGCGAAACGGCCCTGGCGCGGATTGACACGGGACAGCGGCATGGCCAGCAGCGTCAGCACGAACACCATCAGCGGCATGCTCAGGCGCCACTGCAACTGTGCCTGGGCCTCCGGGTCATCGTCATCGATCAAGGCGGCGGTAGTGGCGTACTCCGGCGAGTACAGCTCGGCACGATCCTCGGCCCGCGACAGGCGCACGGCATAGGTCTCGAAGATCAACCGCTCGGCCTGATGGCGGCCCGGCTCGACGCTGTAGCGCTCACCATCGGCCAGAACCAGAAAGCGGCTCTCCGTCTCGTCGTCCACCACCTGATAGCCCTGCTCGGCACGGGTGACCACGCTCTCGGGAGTGCCATCGCGGCGCTGCTGGCGTTCGCTGATGAACACGTTCTGCATGCGGGTGCGATCGTTATTGTAGGCTTCGGTATAGGCGGTACGACCGCCGCCGAAGTCCTGGAAGCGCCCCGGCGCCAGGGCCGAGAAATCGATCTTGCTGCGCTGATCCTCGATCATCACCTCGTTTTGCAAGGCGCCGGCCGGCGTGAGCAACAGGCTGCACAGCCCCACCAGCACCGCCACCACGGCGGCTGGCGCCAGGCTCACCTGCAGCAACTTCAGCGGACTGGTCCCGCAGGCCACCAACACGGTGATCTCGCTGTTCAGGTAGAGCTGGCCGTAGGCCAGCAGAATCCCCAGGAAGAAGGCCAGCGGCAGAATCAGCTCCAGGAATCCGGGTAGATGGAAGAGCATCAGGGTGCCGAGAATGCTCGCCGGAATTTCCCCCTCGGCGGCACTGCTGAAATAACGAATGAAGCGACTTCCCATGATCACCAGCAGCAGCACGCCGGCCACTGCCGTCATGGTCAGGAGGATCTCGCGGGTCAGGTATCGAAAGATGATCATGCAGCCGCCTTCCATGCATTCGGGCCATGCGTTGGGTACACTGAGGTGACACGGCCGAGTGCCGGCATTATCCAGAATCCCCCTTTTTTTGTAACCCTTGGCTTTGTAACCTTTAACGCTTTGCCACCCTCGGGCTTGTGACCCTTGGACTCGTAACCCTATCGATTGTCTTGTGGAGACACCATGGAATTCCCAGTTCAGACCGCCAACCCCGTCAAGGCCGAGACCTCCTGTCTCGTGGTACCGGTGTTCAAGGACGGCGATCTGTTGCCCACCGCTGCCAAGCTCGACGACGCCACCGAGCGCCTGATCGGCCAGCTGATCGAGCGTGGTGACTTCGAAGCCAAGCTGGGCAATGTCCAACTGATCCCCTTCGCACCGGGCATCGGTGCCGAGCGCCTGCTGCTGGTGGGCCTGGGGGAACGCGGCAAGCATCGGGAAGGCGCGTTCCGCAAGGCGCTTGACGCCGCCTTCACCGCTCTGGCACAACTCCCGGTGGACGATGCCGCCGTGGCCTTCACCGATGTGCCGCTGCCTGAGCGTGGCTGCCACTGGAAGGCCCGCATGGTCGCCGAGGCGGCCCATCGCGCCATCTACCGCTTCGACGAGTTCAAGTCCGAGAAGCCACCGCGCTCGCGTCTCGAGCAGGTGACCTTACTGGTCAGCGAGAGCGGCGATTCCGCGGCCGCCCGCGAAGGGGCTCGCATCGGTGACGCCGTCGGCGAAGGGGTCGCCTACACGCGCACCCTGGGCAACCTGCCGCCCAATGTATGCACGCCGCGCTATCTGGCCGAGCAGGCCGAAGCCCTGGGCGCGGCATCGGACGGTGCGCTCTCGGTCGACATCCTCGATGAAGAGGCGCTGGAGCGCCTGGGTGCCAATAGCCTGCTCGCCGTGGGTCGCGGCAGTGCCGAGCCGTCGCGGCTGATCGTGATGACTTATCAAGGTGCCGAAAGCCCCGACGACGCCCCGCATGTACTGGTGGGCAAGGGTATCACCTTCGACAGCGGCGGCATCTCGCTCAAGCCCGGCGAGGCCATGGACGAGATGAAGTTCGACATGTGCGGCGCCGCCAGTGTCTTCGGCACCGTCAAGTCGATACTCGCCATCAAGCCCAAGCTCAATCTGGTCTTCGTCGTCGCCTCGGCCGAGAACATGCCGGACGGGCGCGCCGTCAAGCCCGGCGACATCCTCAAGACCCTCAAGGGGCTCACGGTCGAGGTGCTCAATACCGACGCCGAGGGACGCCTGGTGCTCTGCGACGCCCTCACCTACGTCGAGCGCTTCAAGCCGGCAAGCGTGGTCGATATCGCCACTCTCACCGGGGCGGCCATCGTGGCGCTTGGCCATCACGCCACCGGTCTGCTCGCCAACGACGACGACCTGGCGCTCGACCTGCTCGACGCTGGCACGACCGCCTGGGACCGTGCCTGGCACCTGCCACTGTGGGACGAATATCAAGAGCAGCTCGACTCCAACTTCGCCGATCTCGCCAATATTGGCGGCAAGCCGGCTGGCACCATCACTGCCGCCTGCTTCCTCTCGCGCTTCGCCGACCAGTTCCCCTGGGCGCACCTGGACATCGCCGGCACCGCCTGGCATTCCGGCAAGCAGAAAGGCGCCACCGGCCGCCCGGTGGGGCTGCTGACCCAGTATCTGCTCGACCGCGAGGAAGCGGCCCGGAGCGTGGAGAACGGCAACGAGCTGTAAATGACCCAGGTCGATTTCTACATCCTCCCCGATACCACCCTGGAGGCGCGTCTCGGCTTCGCCTGCCGGCTGGCCGAGACGATCTATCGCAAGGGCTATCGGCTGCACCTGCACGCCGAGGACGAGGCCATGGCCCGCGACCTCGACGAGCGGCTGTGGTGTTTCCGCCCGGATGCCTACGTGCCCCACGCCCTGCTCGGCGGCGACATGGCCGACAGCACACCGGTGACCATCGGCTGGACGGGCCCGCCGGCGCCGGACCTCAGCGTCCAGGCGATGCTCAACCTGCACCCGGGCATTCCGGAATGGTTCTCGCGCTTCGAACGGGTCGCCGAGATCATCAACCAGCATCAGGACGTGCTCACCGCCAAGCGCGAGTGCTGGCAGACCTACCGCAAGCGCGGCTATCCGGTCACGCCGCACCACCTGAAGGGCCAGGCGCCACGCTAGCGCAAGCTCGAGCCGCTACCAACGCCGCGCCATGACGGCGCACCGGCACAGAGGGTATAATCCTCTCCATTTTCGCCACCTGCCGGCCGCACCCCGTGCGCCGTCGACACGCCAGAGCCGACCGATTCCATGGACAAGACGTACCAACCCGAGCAGATCGAATCCCGCTGGTATCAGCGCTGGGAAGCCGACAACCGCTTCGCGCCTTCCGGCACTGGCGAGCCCTACACGATCATGATTCCGCCGCCCAACGTGACCGGCAGCCTGCACATGGGCCATGCCTTCCAGGACACCATCATGGACACGCTGATCCGCTGGCGGCGGATGCAGGGGCGCAACACCCTCTGGCAGGTCGGCACCGACCACGCCGGCATCGCCACCCAGATGCTGGTCGAGCGCAAGATCGCCGCCGAGGAAGGCAAGACGCGCTTCGACATGGGCCGCGACGCCTTCATCGACAAGGTGTGGGAGTGGAAGCACGAATCCGGCGGCCACATCACCCGCCAGCTGCGCCGCATGGGCGCCAGCGTCGACTGGAGCCGCGAGCGCTTCACCATGGACGACGGCTTCTACAAGGCGGTGCAGGAAGTCTTCGTGCAGCTCTTCGACGACGACCTGATCTATCGCGGCAAGCGGCTGGTCAACTGGGACCCGACCCTGCATACCGCGATCTCCGATCTCGAGGTGGAGAACCGCGACCAGCAGGGCCAGTTCTGGCATTTCCGCTATCCGCTGGCCGACGGCGTGACCACCGACGCGGGCCTCGACCATCTGGTCGTCGCCACCACCCGTCCTGAGACCCTGCTCGGCGACAGCGGTGTGGCGGTCAATCCGGAAGACCCCCGCTACGCCTCGCTGGTCGGCAAGTTCGTTACGCTTCCGCTGGTCGGGCGGCGCATCCCCATCGTCGCCGACGAGCACGCCGACATGGACAAGGGCTCGGGCTGCGTGAAGATCACCCCGGCCCACGACTTCAACGACTACGAGGTCGGCCGTCGCCAGGCCCTGCCGCTGATCAACGTCTTCACCCAGGACGCCCGGATCCTCGAGCGTGCCGACGCCTACGATATCCAGGGCCGCGCGCTGCCCGACATCGACCCGACCCTGCCCGTCAAGTACGCCGGGCTCGACCGCTTCGAGGCGCGCAAGCAGCTCGTCGCCGACATGGACGCCGCGGGCCTGCTCGAGCAGATCGAGACGGTCAACAACACCCTGCCCTTCGGCGACCGCTCGGGCGATGTCATCGAGCCGCTGCTGACCGACCAATGGTTCGTGGCGGTGGAGAAGCTGGCCCGACCCGCCATCGAGGCGGTGGAAAACGGCGACATCCAGTTCGTGCCCAGAAACTACGAGAACATGTACTTCGCCTGGATGCGCGACCTGCAGGATTGGTGCATCTCACGCCAGCTGTGGTGGGGCCACCGCATCCCGGCCTGGTATGACGAGGCCGGCAATGTCTACGTGGCCCGCAGCGAACAGGAAGCCCGCGACAAGCATGGCCTCGCCGCCGACCTGACGCTGACCCAGGACGACGACGTACTCGACACCTGGTTCAGCTCGGGCCTGTGGACCTTCGGCACCCTGGGCTGGCCGGAGAAGACCCCTGAGCTCGAGACCTTCCACCCGTCCAGCGTGCTGGTCACCGGCTTCGACATCATCTTCTTCTGGGTCGCGCGGATGATCATGCTGACCCTGAAGTTCCGCGACGAGGTGCCGTTCAAGACCGTCTACGTGCACGGCCTGGTGCGCGACGGCCAGGGCCAGAAGATGTCCAAGTCCAAGGGCAACGTGCTCGACCCCATCGACCTGATCGACGGCATCGCCCTCGAGGATCTGGTCGACAAGCGCACCGGCAGCCTGATGCAGCCGCAGAAGGCCAAGGCCATCGCCAAGGCCACCCGCGATGAGTTCGTGGGCGGCATCGAGGCGCACGGCACCGACGCGCTGCGCTTCACCTTCCTGTCGCAGGCCACCACCGGGCGCGACATCAAGTTCGACATGGGTCGCCTCGATGGCTACCGCAACTTCTGCAACAAGCTGTGGAACGCCTCGCGCTACGTATTGATGAACGCCGAGGGCGAGGATTGCGGTGCGGATGGCGAGCTCGAGCTGTCACTGGCCGACCGTTGGATCGTCTCGCGCCTGCAGCAGACCGAGGCCCAGGTGACCAAGGCCATGGAGGAGTTCCGCTTCGACCATGCCTCACAAGCGCTCTACGACTTCGTATGGAACGAATACTGTGACTGGTACCTGGAGCTCTCCAAGCCGGTGATGTGGGACGACGAGGCCAGCCCCGCCGCCAGGCGCGGCACCCGCCGCACCCTGGTGCGCGTGCTCGAGGCGATCCTGCGCCTGGCCCACCCGATGATGCCGTTCATCTCCGAGGAGATCTGGCAGCGCGTCGCCCCCCTGGCCGGCAAGACCACGGGCGATGGCAGCGAATCGATCATGAATCAGCCCTGGCCGCTGGCCGAAGAGGCGAAGATCGACGCGGCGGCCACGCGCGATATCGAGTGGGTGAAGGACGTCATCGTCGCGGTGCGCAATATTCGCGCCGAGATGAACCTCGCCCCGGGCAAGCCGCTGGACGTGCTGCTGACCAAGGGCAGCCAGGGCGACCGCGAGCGTCTCGAGGCCAACCGGCCGTTTGTCGCCAAGCTGGCCAAGCTCGCGCGCATCGCGTGGCTCGAGGACCCCGAGCAGGCGCCCCTCTCGGCCACGCAGCTGGTCGGCGAGATGGAAGTGCTGGTGCCCATGGCCGACCTGATCGACAAGGACGCCGAGCTCGCCCGCCTCGCCAAGGAGATCGACAAGCAGGACAAGCTGATCGGCGGCATCGAGAAGAAACTCGGCAACCAGAGCTTCGTCGCCAAGGCCCCCGAGGCGGTGGTCGAGAAGGAGCGCACCAAGCTGGCGGATTTCCATACCGCCCGCACGCTTCTCGTCGAACAGCGCGACAAGATCGCCGCGCTGTAACCCGCAGTCAGCTGCCCTTTCCCCTCGTCCTCAATGCCAACGGCCCGCCAATGCGGGCCGTTGTCGTGTCATGCGGGTGAAAGGCATCGCGCGGTCAGCTGGCGCGACGAAAGCCTCCCAGCACCCGCTGGTCCGGGCCGAAGAATACCAGGCGGTCGTGGTCGATCAGGAAGCGATAGGCCGTCTCGAGCATCTCCCTGACGCGCTCGGCGTCCTCCGCCTGGGCGCAGCTCCGACGGGTGGTGGCGAGGTCCTGGAACTCGATACGCTGGCGCTCGCCCAGGCGCACCTGGCCGCGCAGCGGGTAGCAGCCATCGCTGCCGCTGACGCTGCCGTCGCGAGCGATCACGAAATGCGCGCTCTCCGGCAGCGAGAGACGCTCGTGGGTGCCCACCAGCAACAGGTTCCAGCGCGGGCCGACGATCGGTCCC
>Ga0136557_1001138_pt1 | contig 18106 bp, 8 predicted proteins | sample AntRauTorckE6832_FD_104796 | JGI IMG/M metagenome (GOLD analysis project Ga0136557, IMG submission 104796) | Saline lake microbial communities from Rauer Islands, Antarctica - Metagenome Torckler E6 #832 | ecosystem: Environmental > Aquatic > Non-marine Saline and Alkaline > Saline | place...
CTCTTCCACAATGCCGACGTTAGGCGCACGGAAGGACTGCGAAAATGAACCACGCAGCAACAACGAATCCGTTGGCCGCCAGCTTAATGCCACTTTAGGTGTCACTTCACTGCCGATATTGCCACCGTAATCCTCATAACGCAGCGCAATCTGGGTTTCCACGTTTTCGATCACTGGCAATGACAGTTCGCCAAACACAGCGGAGATATTTCGATCGTTGCTGTAGTTGAAGATACACTCAGAACATTCGAAGTTGTTGCTGACGTAATGCGTGGTATTGGGTTCACCGTTAGTGCCCCACTCCAGGATCGCATTGGCCAAACCGGGCTGGTTCATCGCTGGCGCGATGGACTTGTTGTTCTGCATGCGATATTGGGCGCCCAATGCAAACTGGGCCATACCGCCTTGCAGCTCCAGCAATTCGCCTGACACCACGGCATCAATCACACCCAACTTGTTGCGCTTGTCGGCGCGCTTGATCGTTGGCGCCATCCACGCCATCAGCTCAGCGCTGTTGGCCAGATCAGGGTTGGTCATTTGTGTCAGGAAAGGGTTGTAGAACTCACATCCGTCCCGACCCTGATTGTTACTGGTCAGTGCCAGCGAGACACTTTCCCTGGTAGTGAAGACAAACCCGGGGAAGAAGGTCTGGGTATAACCTTTATAGTAGGCATTATTGCTGACATTCCACATCGTTGGAATTGCACCACCAAAGGGGCCCGGCTCGTCACGGAAGTTGAAGTCGCTGACACCGTTCGGGGTACAGTTGGCACCACCCAGGCCATTGACCGCCAGTTCGGCGCGATCACGCTGGAAAGTCTGGTATTCCTGCTCGAAGCTGGTACCGCTCCAAGAATAACCCACATCGTAGTTAAAACGGCGATCGTTGAAGGCATAGAACTCGCCTTTGACACCGGCCTGAACGCCCAGGGTTTCCGAGTCGGTGATATTGGTATTGCCACCCATTCTGGGCGAGTTCGCATCCTGCACACTGGCGTAGAACGGCACGTTCATGCCACCGTTGGCCAACGCGTTGGGGGCATTGGGAATACTGGTCGGGCGCGTCAGCCCCGCTTTACCTGCGTAATAACCCAGCTCTGCCGTCATGCCGATGCCGTAACCACCAAATGCCGGGTTACCCGCATGTGACCCGGGCGCAGCCAGAAAAATCGTGGGCCCACGTGAACCGTGAGCGCCAGAATCGGATCGCTCGATAGTTGTATCGGAATACTGGAAGAACGAGTAAAACTCGGCACTTTCGTTAAAGGTATGGTTGAAAGCACCGGCGATACTGTCGCGCTCCATACCCACGCTCATGAAGTTCCACTCTTCGGTGAACTCGCGACAGGTGCCACTGTTGGCGCCCCGGTTGTCGGTTCGGGTACCGGTAAAGAATGGACGGCCATCAGCCGCGGTAAGATCATCACACAACGGGTCTGTCAGAACCGTATTGGGCGTGCCGCCTTCGTTGATATTGCGTTGTGTAATTTCGCTGTTGATGTAAGCCGGATTGATGCGCGAACCAAACCCCGGGTTGGCCATGGTGGCGCTTATGTTGCCAGCAATACCACCCACAACACCGGTATACTGAGCGTTTTCATCGTAGAAATTACCAAACTCGACCGGTACCGGATCGCGGCGGAACATTTCACCTGATATCACAAAATTGGTCTCGCCGCTGTCGCTGGCCCAACCCCAGATAACACTGCCGGTTTTATCCTGGCGGTCAGTCGCATTTTCCAGCGCCTGGACATCGCCGTACACTTCCAGACCTTCAAACTGGGTCCGCATGATGACGTTGACCACGCCCGCGACCGCATCTGACCCGTACAATGCAGAACCACCGTCAGTAAGCACTTCGACGCGCTCAACCATGACCAGCGGGATGGTATTGATATCAACAAATTCACCACCGCCGCGGGTCACTGTCGCGGCAGAGACCTGACGTTTGCCATTAATCAGCGTCAGGGTAGAGTTCTCACCCAGGTTACGCAGGTTGACGTTGGCGGTACCGGACAGTGCCTGCCCTTCGCCTGAACCTTCGTTGGTGAATGAGCCGGAATTAATTTCGAGGTTTTTGATCACATCCCAGATCTGGGACGCGCCCTGCGCTTCTATTGATGCTCTGTCAACTGTGGTCACTGGCGATGGAGCATCCAATGCGCTGCCACGTATGTAGGAACCGGTGACAATGACTTCTTCTACTTCTACTTCAGAATCCTGGGCAAAAACAGGCAGACAGGCTGCACCTGAGATCACGCTGGTCAGCACCAGGGTCTTATTTCGGAAACCAAGCCACTTAGACATGGATATTCCCCCGTGATTATTATTTTTAAGAACGTATGCACTGCTTAGATGCGTTTTTTAGTTTTATGACAACTCAAGCAACTCAATACTACTCCGGCACAGCATCCATTCAGATCGGCCGGAACTACAGGGAATCGTTTCAGACTGTATCCAATTGAAACAGCCAATGCAATCGAAATTGAACCAGTTCACACATTTTATCGGTAGCTGAAAAAATGACGGCCTGCCGCTGGCTGAAAACGACATAAATTCAAGGAATAGAAGATATTACCGTGACTGATATAAGTCTCGAATGCTACCAACGTGACGACACACAGTTTCGCTTCACCGCGAAAAGGTGCCGGGTCGTCGCTAAAAAACGAAAAACCCCGCTGGCAGATCCACGGTGGATCTGCCAGCGGGGCTTTTCCCTGTCCAGACTCAAATGCCTGACTTAGAACTGCAGCAAGGCCCTGGCGTACAGGCGGCGACCGCGACCGTCGAAGACCGAGGCATCGTAGTTCAGAGCACCGGCATAACGAAATGGCAGGGTCGCGTTGAATGCGTCCAGCGCACCGACAGTAAAGATACTGGTGCCCAGACGACTATCAGTCCATTCATGGGTGTAGCTGTACTGAAGGTCGATACTGTTATAGCTGTCAACCTTGTCACGCACCACTGAGCGCACGTAATCATTGCCATTTTCAAAGGTATTGCGGTACGCCAGATCGTCGTACGAACCGATGAAACGGTTGATCATGGTGACACTGTGGCGGAAATCATGGCTGGACCAGTTAAGCGTCAGATTGCCCTTTTTATCTGGCAGTGAACGCACCAGAATGCCATCACCAGTCGTCCCGGCGGCATCAAATACGCCACTTTCCAGCAAGCCCAGATCCAGGCCTGGCACATCTTTCAGTGTGTACTGATTGACATAGGTGAAGTCCATGCTGGCGCGGAATCGCCCCAGATCCGTGGCCCAGTCGTATCCCAGCTTAAGATCGAAACCGTCTGAAATCACTTCGCCGGCATTGATGGTGGAACTGACAATAGTAACCAACGCCCCTTCCGTGCTGCCTTGCGTGCGCACCACGCCGGGCACCACATACTCGCGCGGATCAACCACACAATCCAGACGAGAGCCTTCTATTACCTGCCCCGCCGCGTTCTGCGACGCTTGCGGGTCACTGCCCCACTGCGCGTCCAGCGCGCCGGGATCACAGGCAACAAACGGCTGCGCGGCATCGTTCGCCAATGACGAGTTCAGCACATAATTGGCCGGGTTCGTCGCCGCCGACGCAAACGCATCCAGCTCGCCAGAGATTGATGAGATTGCCGGTTGCGGCATCACCCGGTCCTTGACTTCAAAGCGCCAGAAATCGGCTGTCACATTGAGACCATCAAGCACCCCATAAGGCGTCCAGATAAAGCCGGCACTGAAGGTATTCGCCGACTCGTTGCCCACCCCGGGTGCTGGTGCACCGACGCTGTAGGTGGTATTGGGTTCGGCATTGGTATTGTTCGCCGCTGCCAGGCCCGCGCGTACAGCCTGGTTGCGCAGCGGATCACGGAAGGTCACTTGACCGGCCTCAAGTCCTTCCTCAATAACCGCCAGGTTCGGTGCACGGAACGACTGTGAGAACGACCCGCGGAATAACAGTTCTTCCACCGGGCGCCAGCTGGCGGCGACCTTGGGTGTCAGTTCGCCGCCAACCGAACCACCGTAATCCTCGTAGCGCAGCGCGAACTGCGTCTCCACGTTGTTCACCAGTGGCAGCGAGAATTCCGAGAAAATCGCCCGTACATTGCGATCCAGGTCATAATTGAAAATACACTGCGAACACTCATAGTTGTTGCTGATATAGTGCGTCTCATCAATCTCGCCGCTGGCATCCCAACCCAGAATGGCATTCGGGATACCCGGATCATTAAGGAAAGGGGCAATCGATTTATTGTTCTGCATGCGGTATTGCACGCCCAGGGCAAACTGTGACATACCGCCGGCCATCTCGAACATTTCACCCGAGACCACCGCATCAAACACACCCATTTTGTTGCGCTTGTCCGCGCGCAGCACGGTCGGCGTCATCCAGTCCTGCAGGGCCTGGGAATTACCCAGCCCGGGGTTTGTGACCGAGGTCAGGAAGGGGTTGTAAAACTCACAGCCGCCCTGTCCCTGATTGTTGCTGGTCAGAGCCAGCGACAGGCTTTCGCGCGTGGTATGAACAAAGCCGGGGAAGTATTCCTGCGTAAAGGTGCCACCCAGGAAGTCCCAGAATGTTGGCAGGGCTGGCGACACGGCACCGCGCGCGCTCTGGAAGTCGAAGTCACTGACGCCATTGGGCGTGCAGTTCGGGCCGCCAAGACCATTGACGGCCAGTTCGGCACGATCACGCTGAAACGTCTGATACTCCAGCTCGAAACTGGTGCCGCTCCAGGATACCCCGACATCGTAGTTGAAACGACGATCATTCAGAGCATAGAACTCACCCTTGACACCGGCCTGCAAGCCAAGCGTTTCTGTGGTGTTCATATTGGTATTGCCACCCATACGCGGGAAGTTACCGGTTTGCACGGTACCCGACATAGGCACGTTGGGACCGCCATTGGCCATTGCGATCGGTGCGTTGGGTATATCACTCGCCGTCGGGCGGGTGAGGCCAGCGGCTGGGGCAAAGTACCCCAGTTCGGCGGTCTGGCCAATGCCGTAACCACCCCAGGCCGCGACGCCCGCATGCGCACCGGGCTGCGCCAGAAAGAAGCTTGGACCACGGGCTGTGACATAACCCGAGTCAGAGCGCTCAATGTCACTTTGTGACCATTGACCAAATGAGTAGAACTCAGCCGCTTCGTTGAAACTGTGGCTGAATGCCGCTGACAGACTGTCTCGCGCCATGCCAACCGTCAGCAGACGCCACTGCGCATCGTCCTCGCGACAGCTGCTACTGGGCTCGCCACGCTGAGCGGTGCGCGTGCCGGTAAACAGCGGCGAGCCATCAGCCGACGTCAACTCAGAACACAGGGGATCGGTGTAACGCAGCGTGCCGGTGCCGCCTTCAGCAATGGCCTGATCAATGGCACTTTGATTGATATAGGCGTTGTTAAGCCGGGCGCCAAACTGCCCCTGATTGATCAGGGTACCCAGGCCACCCACAACTCCAGTAAACTCGGAGCGTTCATCGTAAAATCGCGCAGCCGTGACCGGCACTGCATCCCGGCGGAACATTTCACCGGCCAGCACCAGGTTGGTGCTGCCACTGTCATTGCCCCAGCCCCAGATAATGCTGCCGGTTTTATCGAAACGGCTGCCTGCGCTTTCAATGTTTTGTACATCACCGTAAATTTCCAGACCTTCAAAGTCTGTGCGCATGATGATATTAACGACCCCGGCGACGGCGTCAGAGCCATACAGGGCCGAACCACCATCCGTCAGTATTTCAACACGATCTACCATGACCAGCGGGATGGTATTGATATCAACAAATTCACCGCCTGATGGCGTTGTGGTTGCTGCGGCGACCTGGCGCTTGCCGTTGACCAGGGTCAGCGTCGAATTTTCACCTAGGTTGCGCAGATTGATATTAGCGGTACCGGACAGGTTGCCGAGCGCGGCGTTGCTGCCGTCGGCACCTTCATTGGAAATCGAACCGGAATTGATTTCCAGGTTCTTGATGACGTCCCAGATCTGCGACGCTCCCTGTGCCTCCATGGACGCCCTGTCCACCGACTGAACCGGTGACGGCGCATCCAGTGGACTGCCTCGCAGATAGGAGCCGGTGACAATAACTTCTTCCAGTTCGGATTGCGCACTGTCTTGTGCGCTTTGCTGAGCGTACAGGGGCAGGCAGACAACGCTGGACATGACGCCTGTCATAAAACGGGCTTTACTACTACTTACAAGCCATCTCGACATGCAAAACCTCTCTTGATTGTTCTTATGTAAAATGCACAAACTACGGTTACATGCTGCTAATTTTTCCCAACTGATCATGACTCCTCCGTGCATCCGGCCAGCAGCAGGCAGAAAAAGACACACGGACCCTCTATGAAAAGCCGGTAGACAATAGCCAATGAGTCATGGCATTGCAAACCGAATAACGCTGGCCGTTCTCTTCCTGTCCGTTATTAAAAAAGAAAAATTCCCCGTATCATCTGACCTGACGACGCAGCCGCCCAGACTGACCATCTGAACCGGCCGCCTGACCTAATCAAAAAGCGACGCCAACACCCCTGAATCCCATTCGCAGGCCGCCAATCTGTTATAGTGCCAGCTCACTCAAGCCACCGACTGAATGCCCATTTGATGTCCGCAATTAAAAAACTGGTCAGCCTGACACTGCTGCTGATTCTGATTCCCGTATTGTTGGTGACAACGGTGTTGCCGCCCGTTATCGGGCTGCTGTTACGTCCGCCGCTGCTGCACTCACTGGAACGCGCGCAGGCGCTCAATGTCGAAATAACCAGCGTCCGCGCTGGCTGGTTCAGCAGCGATATTGACATCAGCATGGAGAGCAACATTTTTTCCGCTGACGGGCTGTCACCGGTGCGACAATCAGCCATCCTGCACCTGAATCATGGCCCGATCATGTGGCATTTGTATGACACCCTGTTCGCGCTGACCGACATTCGTCTGCTGCCGGCGCCTGGACAGGATCAAACCAATTTCTCGGGCTCTGGCCTGCTTCGTCTCGACACCCGGGGATATCTGCACTTTGATGCCATCACCGGCTTTACCGCCTTTGCCGGTGATCACTGGCTGGAAACCCGGGCCAGCTGGCCCGCCAGCACGTCCAGGCAGGGCTGGCAATCGGTTCTGCGCGCCATGCAGATGAGGCTGTCAATTGATGCCAATGCTACGGCCCTGTTGCAAAGTCCGGCCGCTGACGCGCTTCGTGTCTACCAGCAACAGGGTTGGGCGCATATCGCCAATGGCCGGGCGCGCAGCACGATCCAGTTGCAGGATGAGCGGCTGGATATCAACGGAACCGTGATGCCGATCGGATTATTTCTGGACAGCCGATAAATGCTGTATAATACCGCTCGGTTTCAGAATTTTCCGTACGTTAGTCCCAACTTCCAAGCACCGGCCCGCCGCCGGAAGGCCGCCGTCTGATGCAAACACCTGCCCAGCCCTCATCGCGCAAGACAAAATCCCAGTCGCGACCGGAGTCCAGGCCGGACACCAAGCCCCGGCATCTGTTCTCATACCAGCGCTACTGGGCCGAGTGCTTTGGCACCGCGCCTTACCTGCCCATGTCGCGTGCGGAAATGGACGCCCTGGGATGGGACAGCTGTGACATCATTATTGTCACCGCCGACGCCTATGTGGATCATCCCAGTTTTGGCATGGCGGTCATCGGCCGCATGCTGGAGGCTCAGGGGTTTCGCGTGGGCATTATCGCGCAGCCGGCCTGGGACAGCGCGGAACCGTTCAAGGCACTGGGAGAGCCGAATCTGTTTTTTGGTGTGACCGGCGGCAACATGGATTCACTGATCAACCGCTACACGGCTGATTTGCGCATACGCACCGATGACGCCTACACGCCCAATGCTGAAGCCGGCAAACGGCCGGATCGCTCGGTGATTGTATACAGCCAGCGCTGCCGCGAAGCGTATTATAAGACCCCGATTGTCATCGGTGGCATTGAGGCCAGCCTGCGCCGCATTGCGCAGTATGACTACTGGAGCGACCAGGTACGAAAATCGGTATTGATAGACGCCAATGCCGACATACTTTTATATGGCAATGCCGAACGGGCACTGGTTGAAATCGCCCACGGCGTTGCCAATGGTCGCACCATCAAGGAACTGAGCGATTTGCGCGGTACAGCGGTGTTGCGCCGCGAAGCACCGCCCGGCTGGACCGAAATCGACTCCACCCGCATCGACTGGCCCGGCCGGGTTGACGATATCCCCAATCCGTACGACGTGCCGCATGATCAGATCACCGAGCCCGATGCGCGCAAAGTCCGGGAGGCCACCGAGGCCAAAGAAGCCAGAAGCGCCGATAACGATGTGGCGCCGATACGCATTATTCCATTGCCGTTGCAGCGCCAGTTCGACACCGACCCCAACAAGACCTATATCCGGCTGCCCTCATATAACAAGGTGAAAAACGATCCGGCGCTGTATGCCCATGCCTCGCGCATACTGCATCAGGAAGCCAACCCGTACAACGCCAAAACCCTGGTGCAAAAGCACGACACGCTGGATATCTGGGTCAACCCTCCGCCCATACCGCTGGAAACAGATGAGCTGGACGGCGTTTTCGACCTGCCCTACCAGCGCCGCCCGCACCCGTCCTACGGAGATGCGCGGATTCCGGCCTACGACATGATCAAGACCTCGGTCAACATCATGCGCGGTTGCTTCGGCGGCTGTACATTCTGTTCAATCACTGAACATGAAGGTCGTATTATCCAGAGCCGCTCGGAAGAGTCGATTCTGAAAGAGATCGAAAAAATCCGCGACATGGTGCCTGGTTTCACGGGTACCATTTCAGATCTGGGCGGCCCGACCGCCAACATGTACAAACTGAACTGCAAGTCGCATGACATCCAGAAAAGCTGCAAACGTCTGTCTTGTGTGTACCCGACCATCTGCCAGCATCTGGAAACCGACCACAAACCCACGACGCAGCTTTATCGCAAGGCTCGCGCTATTCCCGGCGTCAAGCGCGTGGCTATTGCATCCGGCCTGCGTTATGACCTGGCGTTGAAAGACCCGGAATATGTGGAAGAACTGGTGACCCACCATGTCGGTGGTTATCTGAAAATCGCGCCGGAACACAGCGAAGACAAAACCTTGTCCAAGATGATGAAGCCCAGCATCAGCTCCTACGACGAGTTCAAGAAGATGTTTGACCACTTCTCCGCCAAGGCGGGCAAGAAGCAGTATTTGATCCCCTACTTCATCGCCGCCCACCCGGGCTCGGACAATGAAGACATGTTGAACCTGGGCCTGTGGTTGAAAAAACACAAGTTCAAGCCGGATCAGGTACAGACGTTCTACCCCTCCCCCATGGCGCTGGCCACGGCCATGTATTACTCGGGCAAAAACCCGCTGAAAAAAGTGACCTACAAAAGCGAACAGGTCGGCAGTATCAAGAACTTCGAGGATCGCCGGGTGCAGAAAGCATTTTTGCGTTATCACGATGAGAAGAACTGGCCCATCTTGCGCACGGCATTGCGCAAGATGGGCCGGGCTGACCTGATCGGTGACGGCGCGCACCAACTGGTGACCGATGATAAGACACGCCGCCCGACGCGACCGGCCAAAGCACGCAAAAACACGAGACCCAAGCGCACTCGCAGCGTTTGACCCATGCCTGTTGTCTGCACTGGTAACTCTGCACCCTGACTATTGATGTAAAAAGCACCCCACCTGCACCCTGATCGAGAGATCAGCGTGCAGGTTATACGATATCGTCTGATTACTGCTTGCAAATGCGAATTATTACTATTAACATTAGCGCGCTTTTTACGACTATATTCGAATTTCAGGGGAGTACAACAATGGGTTTAATGGGTTTTCGTGGCAATCGCCTGTATTGCGCAGTCACCGCCGTCATGCTGAGTGCCAGCGCATCATCAGCCATGGCTATCGACGAGCTTCTGATCATCGGCACGCGCGATGACGCGCGTGCGATTGCGGGTTCAGGCTCAGTGATTGACTCGGACCAGATTCGCCTGGAAGCCGCAACTGACATCAACCAGCTGTTGAAAACCGTGCCCGGCATTTATATTCGCGAAGAAGACGGCCTGGGCCTGCGGCCCAATATCGGTATCCGCGGCGCCACCAGCGAGCGCAGCAGCAAGATCACCGTGATGGAAGATGGCATCATGATGGCGCCTGCGCCCTATGCCGCGCCTGCAGCCTATTATTTCCCGACGACCACCCGCCAGAGCGCAGTGGAAGTCTTAAAAGGCGCACCATTGCTGCGCTACGGCCCACAAACAACTGGCGGCGTGCTCAACCTGGTGTCCACGCCCATTCCGGAACAAAACAGCGGCCGCGTCAGTGTCATGCTGGATGAACGTGCGGGTATGGATCTCCACGGCTGGTATGGCGCGCAGGCAGGCGATTTTGGTGTTCTGCTGGAAACCGTGCAACGTGACGGGTCGGGTTTCAAGTCGGTCGATCGTTACAACGACCGTGGCGATTTCACCGTGGAAGACTATGTAGCCAAACTCGGCTGGCAGTCCAGCGAAGGCCCCGAGCAAAACCTGCTGGTGAAGGTTCAATACTCCGAAGAGTCATCACAGGAAACCTATCTTGGCCTGACCGATGCGGACTTTGCCGCCAACAGTAATCGTCGTTATGGTGTGTCCGCCATCGACCAGATGGACAACCGCCACACCGGCCTGCAGCTCAGTTACAGCATTGCCCTGAGTGAGCGTCTGACACTGAGCAGCAACCTGTACCAGAACAACTTCAAGCGTAACTGGTTCAAACTTGATGGTGGCAACGGCTACATCACTGCCGCCAACAATGGTGACGCCGATGCTCAAGCCGTTCTGGACGGTACCCGGGACGTCGACGGCCTGCTCTACAAAAACAACAACCGCCGCTATGAATCGCGCGGTGTCGAGATCAATCTGGCTTTGGATCTGAACGACCACGAAATCGACGTCGGCGCGCGCGTGCATGAAGACGAAGCCGATCGATTCCAGCCGATTGATCGGTTCAACCAGGTTGCTGGTTACCTTTACTACAGCGATACCATCCAGCCCAATGCCAGCAATAACCGCATCGCTCAGGCCGAAGCAACCACATTCTGGGCCACCGATGCCTGGCAGGTAACTGACCGGCTTATGATCACCAGCGCACTGCGCTACGAAGATATTGATTCGGCGGAGCGTCGGTACGCCGATCTTGACCGCACGGCACTGAGCCGAACCACCGGGAATAGCACGCAAGAGTGGTTGCCCGGGGTTTCGTTCACTTATGATCTTGGTGACAACCTGCAAGTATTGGCCGGGGTGCATAAAGGCTTCTCCCCGCTGGGCGGCGGTGCCGTCGCCAACGAAGAGCCTGAAACCAGCACCAACTGGGAAGGTGGTCTGCGTTATGGTCAGAACAATACCTTTGTAGAAGCCATTGCATTCCACAGCGACTTCTCGGACAAGACCGAAAACTGCTCGGTTGGCAGCCCGTGCAGCAATGGCGACAACAGCGGCACCTACAGAACCGGCGAAGCGATTATTCAGGGCATCGAATTTCAGTTCAGTACGGCCGTCCAACTCAACGGGTTCAATAGCACCGCCGCCACCGTTCCATTTGACATCAACTACACGTGGACCAAGGCCGAAGTCAGCCAGGACAATGCTGTGTCGGGTGTGCTGGAAGGTGACCTGCTGAAAGATGTCCCGGAGAACGTTTTCAGTGTGCGTACCGGCGTTGAGTTCAGCAACGGCTACAGCAACTATCTGGTTGCCAAATACGTTGATGAGTTGTGTACCACAATCAGCTGCAACCGCAACAACAGCCCTTTTGCGGCTACCGAAAGCGTGTTTGTCACGGACTTCATCAGCCGCTACACCGTAAACGACAACCTGGAAATGTTCCTCAAGGTGGAAAACCTGTTCGACAGCGAGCGCATTGTGTCGCGCAGCCCGCAAGGTGCCCGCCCCAACAAACCACGCACCGCCTCACTGGGTCTGGTTTATCAGATGTAACCCGGCTCGCGCGGCGCCATGGGCCGGCGCTGGTCAGCGCTGAATTTTATGCCGGTGTGAGCTGATCGCACCGGCACTTTTTTGCCTGCAGGTTCAGGGTCGCTGCGCGGGCGCTTGTTCTTCAGGGCTTTTGTTCAGGGCTTTTGTTCAGAGCTTTTGTTCAGAGCTTTTGTTCAGAGCTTTTTTTCAGAGCTTTTTTTTCAAGGCTTGTTTTTCAGCGCCTGTTCAAACAGCGCCGCCATGGTGCCGGTCTGGCGTTTGTTCTGTGCCGCCGCCGCGAAGTCCTTCTTGCGTTTGTTCGACTGCGCCGATGCAGATTCAGAGCGTGATGGCCTGGCGCCGGTTTCAGATGGCAGGGGATCATCCAGACGCATGGTCAGCGCAATACGCTTGCGTTCTTGATCCACCTCCAGCACCTTTACTTTGACAATCTGTCCGGCTTTGACAATCTCGTGAGGGTCTTTGACAAATTTATCCGATAACGCCGAAATATGAACCAGGCCATCCTGATGCACACCGACGTCAACAAACGCACCGAAATTGGTCACGTTGGTTACCGTTCCTTCCAGAACCATGGCAGGTACCAGATCAGATAATTTCTCGACACCCTCTTTTAAGGCTGCCGTCTTGAATTCTCCGCGCGGATCGCGGCCGGGCTTATCCAGCTCGCGCAGAATATCTTCCACCGTCGGCAGACCGAACACCTCAGTGACATAATCCCTGGGCTTTAGTGAACGCAGGAATGCACTGTCGCCGATCAAAGACTTGACCTGGCGGCCATGACGGCGCGCGATCTCTTCAACCAGGGGATAGGATTCCGGGTGCACAGATGAGGCATCAAGCGGATTATCACTTTCGTGAACGCGCAAAAAACCGGCAGCCTGCTCAAAGGTCTTGTCACCAAACCTGGGTATCTTTTTCAGATCATCACGGCTGCGAAACTGACCATTTTTGTCGCGAAACTCCAGGATATTACCCACCAGCGATTGTGTCAGACCCGACACCCGTTTCAGCAGCGGCGCCGACGCTGAATTGACATCCACACCCACCGCGTTAACGCAGTCTTCCACCACCCCATCCAGACTGCGAGACAGTTTGACCTGGCTGACGTCGTGCTGATACTGCCCCACCCCAATCGACTTCGGTTCAATCTTGACCAGCTCTGCCAGTGGATCCTGCAATCGCCGGGCAATGGATACCGCACCACGAATGGTAACATCCAGGTCCGGCAACTCCTGCGACGCAAATTCGGACGCGGAGTACACAGACGCGCCCGCCTCGTTCACCAACACACGATTGAGTTTAAACTGCGGCTGAGCCTTGCAGAAATCGGCGACAAACTGCTCCGTCTCACGCGAGGCGGTACCGTTGCCAATCGCGATCAGCTGGACATCGTATTTTTGACACATGGTGCGCAGCACGGCGGCCGCTTCGACCAGTTTGTTCTGCGGCGCGGTCGGAAATATGGCACCGTGATCCAGCACTCTGCCGGTGGCATCAACAACACACATTTTAACCCCGGTGCGCAGGCCCGGGTCCAGACCGATGGTGACTTTTTTACCCGCGGGAGCAGCCAGCAACAGATCCTTGATGTTGCGCGCAAACACCTGGATAGCCTCTTCCTCGCCCTGATCCCGCAACTGAGTCAAAAAATCTGTCTGCAAATGTGTATGCACTTTGACACGCCACGTCCAGCGCACGACTTCCTGTAACCAGGTATCAGCGGCGCGACCTTCATCAATTACTTGCCAGTGTGATGCGATCATCACTTCACAACCGTGTTTGACCGGCGGCGCGGCGGGATCAAGCGGAATATCGATTTTAAGGTTCAGAATGCCCTCATTGCGCGCGCGGAACAACGCCATGACCCGGTGTGGCGGTACTTTGCTGACGGCCTCGGAAAACTCAAAGTAATCGCGGTACTTGGCACCTTCCTGCTCCTTGGCCGGAATAAGCTCGGACGACAGGTGCGCGTTGGCCCAAAAGAAATCACGCAACTTGCCCAGCAGCGAGGCATCCTCGCCGAACTGTTCAATCAGAATGTGACGTGCGCCATCCAGCGCCGCTTTGACATCAGCAACACCCAGCTCGTCATTGACGAATGCTTCGGCTTCCTGTTCCGGCGATCGCGCGGGCTCGGCAAACAGCAGATCAGCCAGCGGCTGCAGCCCCGCTTCCCGGGCGATCTGGGCGCGGGTGCGACGCTTGGGTTTATACGGCAGATAGAGATCTTCCAGTGTAGTCTTGGTATCAGCGGTACGTATCTGCCGTTCCAGTTCCGGGGTCAGCTTGTCCTGCTCGCTGATACTTTTCAGGATGGCATCACGACGCTGATCCAGATCTCGCAGATAAATCAAACGCTCCTGCAAACGGCGCAACTGAATATCATCCAGCCCGCCGGTGACCTCTTTTCGATAACGCGCAATAAAAGGCACCGTGGCACCGTCATCAAGCATGGCCACCGTAGCGGCGACCTGTTCCGGGCGGGCGGCTATTTCTTCAGCAATTTTGTTGAACATAACAGTCATACTACGTGTTGTCCTTTTGATTCTTATCGACATTGGCGCGCTTGACATGGGCATCCATGTAAGTCAGCACACCGCGCAATATATTGATTTCCATGGTATCGGGGCGAATGCGTCCGAACAGCCGTCGCATGCGCGGTATTAACATGCGCGGGTTCTCCGGATCATGGAAGTTCATGTCCACCAATACCTTCTCAAGGTGCTGGTAGAAAAGTTCCATCTGGTGGCCATCGGCCTTGGGCACATCCCAGTAGTCGGCTTCGGTATCGGGGTTGACCATGGCAGCCTCAGCACCCAGCGTATCATCGCTAGCATAGTCGAGCATGGCGACCCTGACCTCATAACAAATCACCACAACGGCGGCAGCGAGATTCAGTGAGCTGTAGTCTTCGTTCGCCGGTATCTGCACATGGTAGTGGCATTGTTGCAGTTCATCGTTGGTCAGCCCGGTATCCTCGCGGCCGAACACCAGCGCAACTTGACCCTCCCCGACGGCTGCGGCGCGCAGGGTCTCGGCCAACACATGGCTGGCGCACTGGCGCGGCGACAGCATGGGCCAGGGCATACGCCGCGAGCGCGCACTGGCGCCGATCACCATCGAACAATCGGCCACCGCATCGACCAGTGTCGGGAACACTTTTGCCCGCTCCAGTACATCGGTGGCAGACACCGCGCGCCATAGCGCCACATCACTGGGGTAATCACGCGGATCGACCAGACGAAGATTTGGAATTCCCATATTTTTCAATGCCCTGGCAGCGGCGCCGATATTACCGGGATGTGAGGTATTCACCAGCACGACGTGAACACGGCTAAGGTCGAGTGCAGCAGACTGCAAGGGCTTGGCTTTGGACAATGGACTACTCCAGCGATTGGTTTTGTTCAGGGGGGATTATAACAACTAGTTAAGGACTGACTGCCAGCATTTTGCTATCATTCACTGTCTTTTAAATTGGCACAACCGAACTGTGTCATTAATACAGAAATGAAAGGCGTTCTTTCAACAAGCTTAAGCGAATATCATGCATCCCGTTATTAATATCGCCCTCAGGGCCGCGCGCGGCGCAGCCGAACAAATCATACACGTAAGCGATCGTCTGGACCGTGTCAGCATCATCGAAGATAAAAACGGTGAGCTCATTACCAGCATGGACGTGGACGCCGAGCGTACCATTCTGTATCACCTGCGCAAAGCCTATCCGGACTACAGCGTTGAGTCGCGCCTGAGCGGCTACACGGCAGGTGCGGACACCGACAACACCTGGCTGATAGACCCGCTGGCCGGCAACCGCAATTTCCAGCGTGGCGTTGGCTCCTTTTGCATCTCCATCGCCCTGAAAACAGCCAAGGGCATTGCTCATGGCGTTGTGCTGAGCCCCGCCGCCAACCAGGAGTTCTGCGCCAGCCGGGGCGCTGGCGCGCAGCTGAACGACAGTCGTATGCGCACCGGTAAGCTGACCTCGCTGGAAAACGCCTATATCGGTCTGGACCCGCAGCCCGCCGAGGATACCTTCCTGGCGCAGTTGCAGGCGCAGCTGCTGGCTCTGCCTTGCTACCTTCGCATGAGTGGATGTGCGCCACTGGATATGGTTTATGTTGCCGCAGGCCGGCTTGATGCCGGCTGGTGTCGCCCCCAGCACCACACATCGCTGGCCGCAGCTCAGCTGATACTGCTGGAATCAGGCGCCCTGCTCAGCGATCCTCAGGGAAATCCACAGACACAGGGCAGCAAAGAGCTGTTATTTGCCAACCCCAAGTGTTTCAAGCACCTGTTGCAGATAAGGCAGTCGCTGACCGCGTAACTCAACCAGACAATTCACCACGATGGCCTGATATGGCAGAAAAAAGGGCAAACAAGCGCTACCAGTTGACTGACGGACCCATCGCGTCAACACTTTTCAACATGACCGTGCCCATGATTGTGGGCATGCTCATGATGTTCAGTTTCAACCTTGTTGATACGTTCTTTATCAGCATGCTGGGCACCGAATCCCTGTCCGCCATCAGCTTTACCTTCCCCGTCACCTTCACCATCATGAGCCTGGCCATCGGACTCAGCATTGGCACCTCGGCCGTGGTCGCCAAATATATCGGGCGCGGCGAAATCGAAAAAGCCAAACAAGCCTCGACCGTCACCAACTATGTTGCCATCGCCCTGGCCGCGGCGCTGGCCCTGGTCGGTTATGTACTGATGGATCAGATTTTCCTGTTACTGGGCGCATCACCAGACATGTTGCCGGCAATTCGCGAATACATGGATGTCTGGCTGCCCACCAGCGTGCTGCTGGTGGCGATAATTTGCGCCAACTCGGTGCTGCGCGCCAACGGCGATACACGCACGCCCAGCATCGTGATGGCATCCGCCGGTCTGGTTAATGCCGCCCTGGACCCCATCCTGATATTCGGCTGGGGCCCGATACCCGCGATGGGCATTCAGGGCGCCGCCGTGGCAACGCTGTTTTCCTGGGTTGCTGCCTGTATTTTTCTGTTCTACTTCCTGGCCATACGCCACGAATTAATTCACAAAGGACTGCCGTCAGCCCAGGTATTCAAGACCTCTGCACGGGAGATGTTACGAATCGGCATACCTGCCTCAGGTGCCAATATGATGACGCCCATCGCGATGGGTATCATGACCGCCATTATCGCCGGTTATGGCGAAACCGCAGTCGCCGCCTTCGGCGTTGGCTCCCGCCTGGAATCCATGGCCTGCATCGTGATTCTGGCCCTGTCGAGCACACTGCCACCGTTTGTCAGCCAGAACCTGGGCGCGGGCCGACTGGAGCGCATAACAGAGGCCTGCCGCTTGTCGATGCGTTTTGTGCTGGGCTGGCAGCTGCTGATTTATCTGCTGATGGCCGCCGGTGCGTCGCTGATCGCCTGGGTGTTTACCCGTGACGAAGAGGTAGCCAGCATTATCCGTCTCTACATCTGGATCATGCCGCTGAGTTACGGCATGCAAGGCGTGATCATTCTGTGTAACTCGGCATTAAACGCCATTCACCGGCCCATGGTGGCCTTGTATTTGAGCATGGCACGCTTCTTTGTGTTTTATGTGCCACTGGCGTGGATCGGCAGCACGCTGTTTGGTCTGCCCGGATTCTTCGCGGGAGCCTTGCTCGGCAATGTGTTGATGGCGTTGCTGTCATGGATGACCTTTCGCCGCGTGCTTAGTGCAGAACGGGCGCAGCTTGAAACTGTCGGGATCGCCTGATCCCGTGTGTGCTGGTGGTACTGTAAAGGTCTGGTCAGTTCCACGTGGTTGATTTATGCTTCATGGATGTCGTTTGGACATGACAACGCGCATGAGTTCTTAGCCAAACGCTGACATACACTTTTAACCGGACACACTTTGATGGATGCATTAACCGCTTTGCACGGCCGGGTCTCTGTTTCCCGGCTCACGGACCCGGCCCCTGATCAGCAGACGCTCAATAACATGTTCAAAGCCGCCATGCGCGCACCTGATCATGGCCTGCTGCGCCCCTGGCGCTTTCTTGTCGTGCAGGGCCCGGCGCGCGACCGACTGGCAGAACTGTTTGTACAGGCAACCTTGCTCGATCAACCTGACACCGCTCCGGCCAAGCTCGACAAATTGCGCGGCAAACCGATGCGCGC
>Ga0136557_1001148_pt1 | contig 18019 bp, 17 predicted proteins | sample AntRauTorckE6832_FD_104796 | JGI IMG/M metagenome (GOLD analysis project Ga0136557, IMG submission 104796) | Saline lake microbial communities from Rauer Islands, Antarctica - Metagenome Torckler E6 #832 | ecosystem: Environmental > Aquatic > Non-marine Saline and Alkaline > Saline | place...
CGGCTGTTCATAATGTTATACATAAAGATAATGCCGCTGATGTCAAAAGCAAAATGATCGTTGAGGGCGCCAATGGTCCGGTGACAACCGAAGCCGATGCAATACTTCACGGCAAGGGAGTGGTTATCGTGCCGGACGTTGTTGCCAACAGTGGCGGCGCGACTGTTTGCCATTTTGAACGGACCCAGGGGTTATCCGATCAATACTGGGATCTTGAAACAGTCAACACACAGCTGGAACGTCGAATTTTGGCGGCTTACCAGAATTCCGCCAAGCAGGCGGTTGCGGCGGGCAACGCCCCATTGCGGATCGGTGCATGGATCCATGCCTTGAAAATGCTGGAAAAGGGGATGGAGTTGCGCGGCTGGGTATAATGGTAGAAGGCATGTATTTGAAGCTACCGTGAGAGTGCAGTAACGACTTTTCATTCCAGGAGAGAGAACAGTGACACTTTTTAGTGAAGCAGAATATCGACAACGAATTGAAACGACGCGCCACAGGATGTCGGAGGCAGGGATCGACGTCCTGGTGGTCTCTGATCCCGCTAACATGAATTATCTCACCGGCTACGACGGTTGGTCGTTCTATGTGCCCCAGTGCGTTGTCATCGCCGTTGATGAGGATACTCCTCTGTGGATTGGGCGCGGTATGGATAGCGCGGGGGCGCGTCTTACCACATTTCTCAGTGATGATAATATAATCGGTTATCCCGATCACTATGTGCAGTCTTTGGAACGCCATCCTTTTAATTTTGTCGGTGACGTTATTGTCGCGCGTGGCTGGGCAAAGAAACGAATTGGTGTGGAAATGGACGCCTATTATTTTACAGCCCGGGCCTATGCGGAACTCCAGAAAACCTTGGGTGATGCAACCTTTGTCAACGGTGACCTGCTGGTCAACTGGATCCGTTTGGTGAAATCCGATTCGGAAATTGCCCTCATGCGCCAGGCCGGGGCTATTGCCGGCCGGGTTATGCATACAGCCCTGGATAATCTTCACCCGGGAGTGCGGGAGTGTGATGCCGTTGCTGCGGTGTATCAGGCCCAGATGTCGGGAACTGCCGATTTTGGCGGGGATTATCCCTCCATTGTGCCGATGATGCCGACGGGAGAAAAAACGGCGGCACCGCATTTAACCTGGACGGATGCACCGTACGAGAATGAGCAGATGGTCAATCTGGAACTTGCCGGCTGCCGGCACCGTTACCATTGTCCCATCGCCCGGACCGCGTACCTTGGTGACAATCCACCGGATAAATTGGTGGAGCTTGCCGAACATACCGTGGAAGGCTTGAATCGTACGCTTGAAGGCATACGGCCCGGCATGCGGGCGGAAGAGGTGGAGTTGATATGGCGCAACCACATCGCCAAAGTCGGACTGGAAAAGGAATCCCGAATTGGCTATGCGGTTGGGCTCAATTATCCGCCTGACTGGGGTGAGCACACCGCCAGTCTGCGCCCCGGAGACAGCACAATCCTGGCGCCAAATATGACATTTCACATGATTCTGGGGATGTGGATGGACGATTACGGCTTTGAATGCAGCGAGTCTTTCAGGGTAAGTGAGACTGGCTGTGAAACCTTTGCCGATGTTCCGCGAAAGCTGTTTGTCAAAAAGTAGGGATTACCAGTAGAAAGTACCTTTGGAGAATGGTTGTGATCTATCAGACCCGAAAAGGCCAGGTCAGTAGCGGCGAAGCCATCGGCATATTGCTGCTCGACTCAGCGGTGCCGTTTATTCCAGGAGATGTGGCCAATGCCACGACCTACAGCTTTCCGGTCCGCTTTAAAAAGGTGGAAGGCTTTAGCGTGGCCCGTGCTATTGCCGGGGATCCCAGTATTTATGAAGAGCTGCGGGAAACGGCGAAGGAACTGGTGCAGCAGGGTGTTCGGGCGGTAACGGGAGATTGCGGGTTTATGGCCCTGCACCAGCAGCAATTGGCAAGAGAGCTTGATGTTCCTGTTTTTCTCTCCAGCCTGCTGCAGATTCCTTTTATTCTCTCCGTGATTGGAGAGGGGCGAAAAGTTGGAATACTAACAGCCGATGGCAATGGTCTTAATGACACCATTCTCAAATCCGTAGGTACACTGGAGAGCAGTAGGCTGGTTATAGAAGGGCTGGAGAAATGCCCGAATTTCTATAGTTTCGCCATTGCCGAAAGCGGCTTTCTCGATAGCGGGGCGGTTGAGACGGAGGTTGTGAGCGCAGGCCGGCATATCGCCGCTGAAAACCCGGATGTTGCTGCCCTGCTGCTTGAGTGCAGCTTACTTCCACCCTATGCCAAAGCCTTGCAGGAAGCCGTCAATATTCCTGTTTTTGATTATATAACCATGATTAATTTCGTTTTTTCCGCTGTTGTCGGGAAACGCTATACGGGATTTGTCTGATACCGCGAAAGAGAAAAGCAGTAGAGTCGCCATGATCCAATTTATAGATGAGATAGCACTGTGCCGTGAGGAGCTGGTTTCCCTGAGGAGGGATTTTCACAGGTATCCAGAACTCGGTTTTGCAGAGCACCGAACGGCAAGGGTAGTGGAAGGTTATCTCCAGGCGCTGGGGTTGTCCACACAGCGTGTCGCCGGTACCGGGGTCGTTGCCGTGCTTCAAGGAGAAAGCCCCGGACCGACATTGATGTTGCGTGCCGATATGGACGCGCTGCCGGTAGAGGAAGAAAATGAGGTGGAGTATGCCTCGGCCAATTTCGGAGTCATGCATGCCTGCGGTCATGATGCCCATCTGGCTATGATGCTGATTGCTGCCAAAATATTGTGCAGCCATCGCCAGGCCATTGCGGGAACAATCAAATTTGTCTTCCAGCCCAATGAAGAAATCGCCGGGGCCATACACATGGTTGAAGAAGGGGTTCTGGAGAATCCCAGAGTCGACGGAGTAATGGCAATACATGTCTGGACTCCCCTGGAAGCGGGGAAAATCGGAATCAGTGCCGGACCGGTTATGGCGGGCCTGGATGTCTTCAAGATGAGTATTCACGGCAAAGGTGGGCATACCGGTCTGCCGGAAGAGGCGGTTGACCCCATTCTGGCAGCGGCGAACATGATCCAGACCGTGCAGATGATTCAGACACGAGAGATCAGTAATCTCAAGTCGACCATCATCATGTTCGGCAAAATTGAGGGGGGAACGAAAAGCAATATTATTCCCGACACTGTGTATCTTGAAGGGTCCATCAGGTTTCTCTATAAAGGAGGACCGCAGAGTCTCGAGCATCCAACCGAGCGTTTTGGTCGTATTGCCCGGCAGGTGTGTGAAACGCATCGTTGCAGCTGCGATATCGACATCGAACATGAAAATATTCCATTGATCAATGACCAGCATATGGTTGAAATAGCGCGGCAGACTGCCCTGGAACTCTATGACGGCAAGGAATGTGTTGTCGACAATATTGCGACTGCCAGTGAGGATTTCTCGGAATTCAGCGAACGGGTTCCGGGAGTTTTTATGTTTCTCGGTGCCGGTAATCCTGCCAAGGAGGCGAACTACCCTCATCATAATTCACGATTCAATATCGACGAGGATGTACTTGTAAATGGCGTTGCCATGCTTGTTAACGGAGCGCTTAATTATTTTTAGAAAAATTAATGGTGCAAAAGGAGGTGAAATTACAGGGGAGGAAAACGTAAAACTTATTAATCCGGCTCATAAGCATGAGCCCAACGGAAAGGAGTAACAGCATGAAAAAGTTTTTACTGACGTTAACGACACTTATGGTTGTTTTGTCTTTTGGAACAGCTCTTGCCGCAAACTACACGGGTCCTCCAATTTTAGCCAAACTGGCTTCAGAGGAGATTGAAGGTGACTTCATGACCGTCTGGGCCAACAAGTTTTCCGATCATATGAAAGAGTGGTCCGATGGCAAAATCAATATCGAGGTCTATCCCTATGGCACGCTGGGAAATCTCGGAGATATCAATGAGTTGGCCCAGATGGGTGTGGTTGATTTTGTCTTTTCCGATCATGCCTGGATCAGCACTTTTGTTCCTCAGGCGCAGGCACTTGCACTGAATTATATTTTTCCCACGGAAAAAGTCCCCGAGGTGCTTGATCATATGGCCAGAAACGGGCAGTTCCTGCCGCTTTTAGAAGATGCCTTTCGTAAAAACGACCTTGTTCCTCTTTCCATCATGTTTGAAGGATGGCAGTGGATCACCTCCAGTAAAGAGATTACTTCCTTGGCTGACATGAAAGGCCTCAAGCTTCGCCTAATGTCCTCCAAGCTGCTGGTTGAGGGCTATAAAGCCTATGGTGCCAGCCCCACTCCCATGAGTTACGGTGAGGTATACAGCGGTCTGCAGATGGGGCTGATCGATGCGCAGGTCAACCCGTTGTTTGCTATTTACAGCATGAAGTTCTATGAAGTGCAGGACTATGTCACCCAGCTCAAAAGTGAGCCGTTTATCGGCATACCCTCCGTCAATCAGGAGTTTTTCGATGGCCTGCCGGAAGAAGTACAGCAGGAAATGCGCAGGTTCTGGATTGATGCCATTGTACCGGCAGGTAACTGGATTACCGAGCGTAATGCCTCGGATATGGAAGAGATGAAGGAGGCCAAACCCTCTCTTAAGTTTTATGTACTGGATGACGAGGCCATTGCGGAATTTGAAGCACAGGCTGAAATCGTCTATTCCAAGTATCCCAAGGTGGGAGGAGAAGGCGCCGCTGAAGTCCTGGAGGCATTGTTAAGCGATATCTCCAATGCCAAAGACGCCCTCAATATCCAATAACGGGGCTGCTTTGTCCTGCCGTGGCCTGCTGGGTTGCGGCAGGATGAAGATGTTCCTGATACCGAAGGTTACCCCCCATGAAAACAGATGGAAAGGTCCCCACTACAATTTGGACGCTGCGAGGTATTAATCAGGCTATAGGGAAAGTGGTAAATAGCATTGAAGTTTCCATTCTTGTTACCTGTGTCGCGGCACTTGCAGTACTGCTGATAACTAATGTTATTGCCCGAACATTTTTTCAAAGCATCTACTTTGCTGAAGAAATCTCAAAATTTCTGGTCATGCTGATCACCTTTACCGGTGTCAGTTACGGTGTGCGTAAGGCGCGGCACATCAGAATGGGGGCGTTCCTCGATGCCATGCCGCCTGCAATGGAAAAGGTTTTCATTATATCCATCTCGCTTATCAGTGCCGTGGTTATGGCCATAATGACATGGGCTTCCTGGGAGTATCTGGTCAATGCCATGCAAAAAAGTCATATGACTCCCGCCCTGCGTATGCCGAAGTGGACGTTTTATGTGATTATCCCCATTGGATTTGGTTTGGCCTGTATCCAGTATATTCGTACAATACTCAAGAACCTCATCGAGAAAGAACCGTGGCAGTCGCCTGATCAGCAGAGCGAATATGAAGATGAAAAAATCGGGGGGACGAAGATATGATCCTTTTTTCTATTACCTTGGCGACCATGCTGCTTCTCGGTTTCCCCTTCATGGTAACGCTGCTGGGCTCGCTTATTCTCTATCTGTTTGTATATATGCCAGACTTTGCGCCCCGTATGATTGTCACGTTGGTGCAGCAGGTTATAGCCGGTGTCACCCCTCCCGCCCTGGTATGCGTGCCGATGTTTATACTTTCCGCCAGTATTATTACCTCGGGTGAATCGGCCAAGCGACTTATTCATATGTTGAAGGTTTTTGTCGGCCATCTCCCCGGCGGTTTACCGATTACCACCAATGCCAGCTGCACACTGTTTGGAGCCGTTTCGGGGTCGACCCAGGCGACGGTTGCCGCCATCGGCGGAACCATGCGTCCCATGCTTCTCGAGGCTGGCTATAAAAGCTCGTTCACCCTGGGGTTGATCATTAATTCCAGTGATATCGCCTTTCTTATCCCACCAAGTATCGGATTTATTGTCTATGGCGTGGCGACCAGCACCTCCATCGGTATGCTCTTCCTGGCCGGTATTATCCCCGGCTTGATGATACTGGTGATGTTTTCCATATACTGCTATGTCTATTCCAAGGTCAAAAAAATCCCGACGCTTCCCAAAGTCAGCTGGAGCGAGCGGCTAACGGCGATAAAGCGCGGTATGCCGGTTATGGGCTTCCCTGTTATTATTGTGGGCGGCATCTATACCGGTATTCTCAGTCCCACCGAAGCTTCTGCCGCGGCAGTGCTCTATGCCCTGTTTCTGGAGACGATCATCTATAGAAGCATTACCTTTAACAGGTTGGTCGATGCCTTTCTTCAGACAGGAGTCATTACCGGGGTTGTTTTTATACTTGTGGGCGCCGGTCAGGCGTTTTCTTTTCTTATCGGCTTTCTCCAGCTTCCATCCCAGGTCCTGCCACCGTTGTTCGGTACCGACCCTTCAGTGCTGTGGGTTATCACCATTGTGGTTGTGGTCTATTTCGTGGCCTGCATGTTTGTTGATCCAATCGTTGCTATTTTTATCCTCAGCCCGGTGTTTCAGCCCTATGTTGAAGGTGCCGGAGTCGACCCCATTCTTCTTGGCACGCTGGTCGTTCTGCAGGCGGCTATAGGATCTGCAACGCCACCGTTTGGCTGCGATATTTTTACGGCACAACTCATTTTCCGCCGCCCGTATCTGGAGGTCATAGGCCATGCCTTGCCGTTTCTGCTGATGCTGATCCTGGCAACCATTCTTTTAGTAGCCTTTCCACAGATTGCCTTGTTTCTGCCGAATTTGGCGATGGGGTAGGGGTGCTTGTGTGACAGCCTGCTGTGATGCCGTTGAAATGATGGCCTGATAATTGGGAGGAACCGTGGAGGATATGGCTCTCCGAACATGTGCTTTGTTACCGGGCTGATCGCGGCAATATTCAACACCCCGCAAGCAGTTACAAGTACCGGGATGAGCCAAGTGAAGTCGCTTACCCCATAAGTAGTTGCGTTTCAGGTAATGCAGTTTCTGCTCTCGCCTCGAAGAAAGGCCTGAAGGTTGTCCACGGCGATGGCCAGAAGCCGTGAACGCGCTTCCCTGGTGGCCCAGGCGATATGCGGCGTGATAACGCAGTTTCGTGCGCCGATCAGCGGGTTGGGGCTCCTGACCGGTTCTTCCGAGAGTACATCGAGACAGGCGGCGGCGATTGTGCTGTTGTTGAGGGCTCGGGCCAGGGCTTCTTCGTTGACGAGTGGGCCTCTGCTGCAATTAATCAGTATGGCCGATTCCTTCATCTGGCGAATTCGTTCTTCATTGATGATTTCCCTGGTCTGTTCGGTCAGCGGGCAGTGTAAACTGATATAGTCCGATGTCTGCAGGAGATCGTCGAGTGTGCTGCAATGCATACCCTCCGGCAGGTTTTGGGGCGGTGTCCGGGTATGAATTGAGATATCCATGCCAAAGGCGCGACCGATTCCGGCAGTGGCTTTGCCTATTTCCCCATACCCGATAATCCCCAGTTTCTTGTCACGCAGTTCAATCTGAGGAGTGAGGCAGTAGCAATAGTCGTCAACCCGGTTCCAGCCGCCTTCAGCAACATCAGCGGCATGGTCGGCGACATTGTTGGTAATATTGAGAATGTGGGCAAAGACCATCTGCGCCACGGAGTAGGCGCCGTAGCCGGGGACATTGGTTACGGTAATGTTGTTGCCGCGCGCGGCTTCAAGGTCGATGGCATCATATCCGGTGGCCAGCACTCCGATATATTTGAGCATGGGGAGATCGGCCAGGGTTGCAGCGGACAATGGCGTTTTGTTGGTAAATACAATTTCCGCATCTTCGGCCCGCTGTACAATCTGCTCTTCCGGGGTGCGCTCATATACCTGCAGAGTGCCGATGTGTTCCATGTCCTTCCAGTCAAGATCACCGGGATTAAGAGTGTAGCCATCCAAGACAACGATATTCATTGGTATCCTCCCTGGTCGTGAGCATAACGGTTCACAGCCTATTCCACCTCCTGGAGCATGGCGTCAATAACTTGGAGCCCATGGTTCCAGAAAGCGGTATCATTGAGATCAATATCAAAGGGCTTGAGCAGCTCGTAGGGTGTATCAGATCCACCGGCGCACAGGAGCTGCAGGTATTTTTTAATAAAGGGGGCGCCTTCTTTTTCATAGATGCCGTAGAGCGCCAGGACGAGCAGTTCGCCAAAGGCGTAGGAGTAGACATATCCCGGAGTAGCGAGAAAATGGGGGATATAGCTCCACCAGATGCCGTAATCCTCGGACAGGGTGACAGCGTCGGCGAACATTTGGCGTTGAGTGGCAAGCCAGAACTCGCTGAGCTGGTCACTGCTGAGCTCACCCTGCTCCCGGCGGCCGGTATGCATGGCATCTTCAAAGCGGTTCATGGCGGTTTGCCGAAAAACGGTGGCAAAGATTGATTCCAGTTTCCGGCAAATAAACGCTTTTTTCTCCTGGGCATCGCCGAGCAGATGAAGCTGTGCCTTAAACACCAGGAGCTCCGCAAAAACCGAGGCCGTCTCCGCCAGGACGAGAGGTGTCTCACTTGCGAAATAGCCTTTTTCCGCGGCGAGAACCTGATGAATACCATGGCCGAGCTCATGGGCAACGGTGGATACATCGCGAAGGTTACCGGTGTAGTTGACCATGACATAGGGATGAACATCCGGTACACAGGGATGGGCGAAGGCACCGCCGCGTTTGCCGGCAAATACCGGAGCATGGATATAGTTGCTGTCAAAGAAGCGGTCGGCGATATCGGCCATTTCCGGTGAAAAATCTCGAAAGGAATCGAGAATTATCGTTTTACTGTCCAGCCAACCTATCTCCTGCGTGGGTAAGGCCGGCAGAGGAGCATAGCGGTCGTAATCATAGAGGGTGTCCAGACCAAGCAGGTCTTTTTTTATGCGATAATACCGCTGCACAATATCGTAGCGGCCGGTCACGGCGCTGATTAGTGATTCCGTGGTGGCGTCTTCGACCTGGTTGTCAAGATTCATGGCGGCGACCCAGCTTGCATGGTGACGCTGCCGGTCGGTTATCATTTTTTCCGCGGCCAGGGTGTTGAAAATGTGGGTGAGTATATGGTTTTGGCTCTGCAAGCCTTCCGTCATTTCCCGCGCAGCCCGGCGTCGTACCTCACGATCACTGTTGTGGAGATCAGTGAGGACCTCTTCCTCGGTTCTCTCCTCTTTACCAAAACGGAGATGGCCAAAAATTTTTTCAAACAGGGTGTTCCAGCTGCTGCGGCCTACAACTTTGCGCTCGATCAGGAGTTTCTCCTCGGCTTCACTCAGCTGATGGGGCCTGTATCTGCGCATGCTTGCAAGGTGATGGCGATACCGGCGGAGATCTTTATGCTCAAGAAGTTGTTGCACCGTGGGGTTCGGCAGGTTGTTCCATTCAAGTTCAAAGAACACCAACTCTCTTTCCACCTGGCTGACAAGCTCTTGGATTTTCTGATAAAAAGCACCTGCCTCGCCGTTTTGAACCTGGGTTGTAAAGTTAAGAAAGGCAAAGGTTGCAAGCTTTCCCAACACGACATAAAGGTTTTCCAGACGTTGAACAAGGATGAAAAGCTCCGCGGCGGACAGGTCGGAAAGCGTGGATTTATAGCTGTCGGCTAGTGTTTTGCTTTCTTCCAGGCACCAGGTGCTGTCCTCATCGATGGCAGGATCGTCAAGGTCTTTATAGAGGTCGTTCAGATTCCACAGTACATCCGTGGTTGCCAGTGTATCATTGATCGATTGTTTTTCATTCGTCATTGGTGGCTATCTCCTTAACTTTGCATCAAATCTGCGATAAACGGTCCTACTGCCTCGGGTCCTTCGCTGTCCACCAGCCGAATGGTTTCAGAACCGATAACGGCCATATCGGCCTTGTTTTTCAGAGCGATGATATCGTGTCGAGAGCGTATACCGAAACCTACGGCCAACGGTTTGTCCGTTGCTTGCCGGCAACGTTGCAGATAGCTGGCGAAAGTGTCATCAAGCTCTGATTTTTTGCCGGTGACACCACGGCGGGCAACACAGTAGATGAAGCCGCTGCCTACGCTGTCGAGCTCTTTCATGCGTTCATCGGTGGATGTGGGCGAGTAAATAAGGATAGGGGAGACATGATGCCGTACTGCCAATTGGAAAAAGCTCATACTCTGTTCCGGTGGTAGATCGGGAACGATCAGGCCGGTTATACCGCTATCCTCGCAATGAGCTATGAATTGCTCTTCCCCATATTTGAATATGATGTTGTAGTAGGTCATATAAAGAAATGGAATAGAATGAGTACGGGCCATTTCCTCGCCAAATTCAAGACATTGGGCCACAGTTGTACCGCCGGCAAGGCTGTCGAGATTGGCCTTCATGATCACGGGACCATCGGCCATGGGCTCCGAGAAGGGGATCTGCATCTCGATGCAGTCGACTCCGGCCGCAACCATCTGCTCGATGACCTTTCTGTTGATCTCAAATGAGGGATAGCCAAGGACGATATGCGTCATCAACAGGATATCTTTTTCTTGAAGTTGTTTTTCTAATTGTTCTTGAAGCTGCATATATCACCATTCTATGTACGAAGTGTTGTGGTAACTGCTCACAGGGCACCAGATCTTCCCGCAACCAGCCTGCCTTACGTATGACTAATACGCTTCACCAGTCTGCTTGCGAGAATCTCCGGCACCCTGCAAGCAGTTACAAATGCCGGGGTTAGTTAAATTAGGCCGTCTCCCCCATAAGTAGTTACGTGTTGTTTTTAATTTATTTGCTGTACGCACGGCCGCATTTGACGATAAAGTCTTTCCAGGAAGGATCATCAAAGGCATGGGCAATGGTGAAGATATCCTTGTCGCCTCGCCCCGACATGTTAATGATAATGGCATCGTCGCTGGAGAGCTGAGAAGCCTCTTTGAAAGCCTGGACAAAAGCGTGCGCCGATTCAAGTGCTGGAATGATGCCTTCTTTTTTCATGGTGAGATCGAGTGCTTCCATGACCTCACTGTCTGTCGCCGATTCGAAGCGTACCTTGCCTCGTTCCCAGAGATCTGAAAGTATGGGGGAGACCCCGACATAATCAAGTCCAGCTGCCACGGAATGGGTTTCAGACATCTGGCCATCGTCATTTTGTAAAAACATGGTGCGATATCCCTGGGCGACTCCCGGAGAGGCATCTGTGCCGCAGAGTCGTGCGGCATGTCTGCCGCTGTTGATGCCGTCGCCCCCGGCTTCGACACCGATAAGCTCGACCCCGTCCTGGCCGAGAAAACTGCCAAAGATACCCATGGCGTTAGAACCGCCGCCGACACAGGCATATACCCTGGCTGGGTTGCGACCATGCTGCTTTTGGATTTGCTCTATGGCCTCCTTGCCCACAATGGACTGGAACCAGCTGACCATTTCCGGGAAGGGTGCGGGACCGCAGGCCGTCCCGAAAACATAGTGGGTGATGTCAAGGTTGGTTACCCAGTCACGAAATGCTTCGTTGATGGCATCTTTGAGGGTACGGGAACCGTCTTTGACGGGTACTACCTCTGCTCCCATTTTTTCCATCCAGAATACATTGGGGCGCTGGCGCTCGACGTCGACCTCGCCCATATATATGGTGCAGTCAAAACCGAATTTGGCTGCCATGGTGGCGGTGGCTACCCCATGCTGACCGGCCCCGGTTTCGGCAATGACCCTGGTTTTCCCCATGCGCTTGACGAGCAGTCCCTGTCCCATGACGTTATTTGCCTTATGGGCGCCGGTATGATTGAGATCTTCGCGTTTTATATAAATTTGCGCGCCACCGAAATGTTTGGAGAGATTTTCGGTATGGGTCAGCGGGGTAGGGCGGCACGAATATGTTGACATGAGGTCTTTATATTCCTGCCAGAAATGCGGATCAGCCTTGGCTGTAGCAAAATAGTGTTGTAGTTCTGTAAAGGTGTGGTGCAGTACTTCGGGAATAAAGGCCCCGCCCCAATTGCCAAAATATCCTTTTTGTTCCATATGTTTTCTCTCCATAGGACTGAGATCCCGGTGTTGTGATTTTGAGATGTATACTATTTTAAAAGTTGTACAGAAAACTACACAATGCCAAATAGTATTTTCAAAAGCAACGAATTACTGGACGGCCTACGCTTACGATTTGTCGGCTACCCCATCATATCGAGCTGATTGCGGCAGACCGCGGCAAAATCCTCAGGGTAATGACGATTAATGAAGCGCAGTTGGGCTTCGCTGAAGGCTCCCATGGAGAATGGCAGCTTGGGGAGCAGAGAGTACACCAGAGGTTGCCGCCTGGCCCCATGCTCGGCGATGCGTTTAGAAAACTCGATGGAGGTAACCATTTTGGCGCCAAGTTTTTCGAAAATTTGTTGTGCCTTAAGCAGGGCCGTATCCAATGATTTCCTGCAGCTTAAGTCCGTCTCCAGGATATTGCCGGGAAAGGAGCCGGTCGCATCAGGCCGGGTCATTATCTGTAATTCCCATTGGGAGGTCTGGGCCTTGGGAACAATGACCATGACATTGTCATCCTGCCAGACAACAAGGGATGAGGGGGCGTCGGAGCGTTTGTCCATTCTGGTGTTGCCTGTAATGGCGGAAAAATAATTCCTGAAGAAATCGCTTTGGGTGTGGCGTTGGTACTCGTCCATGGTGCGGCGTATCATGTCGCCGCAGCAGAAGGCGGGAAGATAGCCCTCGGGGCTTTCCATGTCGCTGCAGTACGCGGGGACCAGTTCAGGGATAACGGCATATTGCTGGTGGATCTGTTGATGTGATGCGTGGAGTCGGTAATCGGTGGGGGAGTAATCAAAGCCGAAGTTCCAGCCCCAGAGCGTTGCCAGGTTGGGAACGCTCTCCTCTGTAAGCTTTTCGAGGAGTTGCAGGCGCAATTCTTCCAGCTCTTCCTCGGAATAGAGAGAGCGTTTGACGATAGCAATACCGCAATGGCTGCTGATTGCAACATACATCCTCTGGTAATAGAGATGCCGCAATCCCTGCATGTCATCGGCGGTGAGCTCGGCGATGGAGTAACGAACGGCATCATCGGCCATATTGGCGGCAAAATGCCCCCCGGCAATATAGGAATTTTTTCTGAGATACTCATAAATGTGGGAGCTGGATCCACTTTGATATTCGCCGACAATTTCACTCTCACCCTGGGCGCCGGGCCGCAGCACCATGGCCTTTTTGTATTCATCGGGCAGGGCGGGGTTGTTGGCGACGGCTTCAAAGAGATCATGATATTTAATTCGTGCCTTTGTTTTACCTTTGTTGCCCGTGGTGTAGCGCAGGCCGGTTACACTGGAAGCATCATCGAAGATAAATTCACAGCTGAGTCCGGCCAGGCGGATGAGATCGTCCGGGTCGGTGGAACAGGTTGCCAGTGTCAAAAGCAGCGGTCGAGGCAGGGAATCGATAATATCCGTGGGTACGTTGTGCTGCTGGAGATGGGTGGTAAGGGAAAGTTCTTCCTGCCTGGGCAAAGGAATTCGTGAATAGTCGGCGGCAGCGGCATCCGCATGGCGCTTGTCGATATAGGTCGCACCTCGGAAATGCAAGGGATTGGGAATTTCAAAAATCCACCCGCCTTCTTCCACTGCAATATCCCCATCGGGATAGTTGGGCGCATTAGAGTGCTGCGAACCATCCTTGTAACTGCCCAGTGGTTCGATATTTTTGCCGGTGCGCAGGTTAGCAACGCAATACCTGGGTTTATGGATTCCGTAGACAAATTTTCCCTGTGGAGTAATGCTGCTGTAGTTATTCATGGTCAATTTCCCATGGTCAGTTATTTTAATTTGATTACCAACAAAGCCTGGCCCCTCGTACATCGAGCTGATCTTTGTTGGTAATCAAATAATTGTATGTATGCTTCCGTATCAATCCTGCCATATCTGCAGAGCCCGCTTATAGATTTTGGATCTCGATATTCCCAGATCGGCTGCCAGTGCCTTGCAGCAGTCTTTAAGCGATATGGATGAATTGTCGCGGTACCAGCGGATAAGCTCATCGATGTCCATCTCCTTGGATGGTGTGGATTCCGCCGGGGAAAAGACAATGACGTATTCACCCCGCTGTTTTTGCCCCGACATGCTGTCGAGCATTGCCTGTAAGCTTGTTTCAATCAATTCTTCAAAATTTTTTGTTAACTCGCGGGCGATGAAGACGCGGCGTTCACCTATTGCTTCGTAGGCATCCTGGAGGAATCCTTCGATTCTGTGCGGCGACTCATAAAAAACTGCATAATAATCTGCGTGCATAAGCGAATGGAGGAGTTTTTTGCGTTGCGCCTTTTTTGATGGTGCAAAACCGTGGAACATGATTGCTCTGTCGTCTATACCGGCACAGGAAAGCGTCGCGGTGAGGGCTGATGGCCCTGGAATAGGCACGACATGAATCCCGTTCCGGCGCGCCTTGGCGACAACGACCGCTCCTGGATCGGAGATACAGGGAGTGCCGGCGTCGGTCACGATGGCGATACTGCTTCCATTGTGGAGAAAATCAACAATCTGTTCAGCCTTTTGCTGCTCCTGCTCCCTGTAATAGGATATAAGCTTGGTGTGAATGCCGAAGTGTGACAGCAGTTTCTTGGTGTGACGGGTATCCTCTGCTGCGATATAATCAACCTCCTTGAGAATGCGGATGGCACGCAGGGTGATGTCTTCTAGATTGCCTATTGGAGTGGCCACTATATAGAGAATACCGCTTTGGGTGGTTTGCGAGTCTTGCATGAGGGATATATGTTCGAGGTCTATGTTATGAAAAGATTTTCGAGAACATTGTACCAGTATCAAGAGAAAATGCATCCGTTTCTTGACAACGGCAGGATATTATGTAATGTATGAGCATATACTCATATAATAGGTGCCGCACTCTTTACAGGCAAAATATGAGACTGCTTCAAGGTAGGCTGAACACCAATATAGGACAATCATGGTAATATGGCATTGCAATTGAAGCCTGGGAAAAACAGGGAACATTGGAGGAATAAAGAGTAAAATGCAGAAAGATGTAATATCTACAGATAGTTGTGATGCCAGGGTCATACATTTTGAAAAGGTTAAAGCCGCTAAGGATGCAGCCCTGGATGATGATGACTTGTCCAGCCTTTCCATCTTTTTTAAGACCTTTGCTGATCCGAGCAGACTCAAAATATTAATGGCTCTGTCGCAGCTGGAGATGTGTGTATGTGATATTGCCGCCTTCCTGGATATATCTGAATCGGCGGTGAGCCATCAATTGCGCTTTTTGCGCAATTCAAGGCTTGTCAAAAGCAGGCGCGAGGGCACGGCACTTTACTACAGGCTCAGCGACGACCACGTTCAACAGGTCATCGCCACAGGTCTTGACCATGTTCTTGAATAATGCAAGAGTAAATATTCAAAAAAGGCACGGGAAGTATAATGCAACTACTGTATGAAATATTCAGCGAATCGTGGGAAATACTGCTCGATTCTTCCGTTTATATTCTTGGCGGAATACTCATAGCGGGCATTTTAAAGGTAATGCTCAGTACCGATCTTATTCTGCGTCATCTGGGGAAGGGCAAGTATTCTTCGGTTGTCAAGGCGGCGCTCTTTGGTGTCCCGTTGCCGCTCTGATCATGTGGTGTGCTGCCGGCGGCAGCATCACTAAAGAAGCAGGGGGCAAATAAGGGAGCGACAACGGCATTTCTTATATCGACACCGGAATCCGGGGTTGATTCAATCGCCATTACATATGCATTGCTCGATCCAATAATGACCGTGGTCCGTCCATTTGCCGGATTTGTTACAGCAATGACTGCAGGAGTACTGGAAAACGTTCTTTCCTATTCTAAAGATCAGCAAAACATTACGGCCTCTAATAATTGCCCGGTGGATAACTGCTGTGACGGTGTTGACTGTCCTCCCGAAGTGCATAAAAATCACCATACATTCAGGGAAAAGATAGTCGCCGGGTTGCGTTATGCCGTCACCGATGTCTGGGGTGATATTGTTATGTGGTTCTTTGTCGGGCTACTGCTTGCCGGTGTTATCACAGCACTTGTACCGGATGATCTCATAGCCGGTGTACTTGGTGGTGGCTTGCTGTCCATGTTGATTATGCTGGTTTTTGGCATTCCGCTCTATATCTGCGCAACGGCTTCGACACCTATTGCCGCCGCCCTTATACTCAAAGGGGTTAGTCCCGGAGCCGCTCTTGTTTTTCTGCTGGTGGGGCCGGCGACCAATGTTACCTCATTGTCGGTTCTCTATGGCATCCTGGGGAAAAAAAGTGTGCTACGCTACCTTGCGGTGCTTTCGGTAATGGCGGTTCTTTTTGGGCTGGCGGTGGATTATTTGTATGGGGTACTCAATATTGCTCCGCTTGCCATTATAGGGGAAGCTGGAGAGTTGGTTCCCGGCAGCCTAAAAATGGGAGCGGCAATAGTGTTGATAGCTCTTTCCGTTAAACCGATGATCCATTTTATAAAAAATATGTTTAAAAAGAATGCATCAGGCACAACGTTCTATAGTGATTTTCCATCACTTAAAGGTTAGAATAAAGTCGCCGTTTTTGGTAGCCCATCAGTGACTTCTTGTGGGGGAAGCGACATAATGTAACTAACCCCGGTAATTGTAACTGCCTGCAGAGTGCCGGAGATTCTCGCAAGCAGACTGGTGAAGCGTATTGGTCATACGTAAGCCAGGCTGATCGCGGGGAGCCCTGGTGCCCTGTGAGCAGTTACGCCCATGAAATCATTATAAACCAATAAAAATGAGCATTTTAAATAAAAAAATGAACAAACATGTCGGAATATTAACCGCTGGAGGAGACAGTCCCGGACTCAATGCTGCCATTCGAGGAATAGGGAAAACGGCCATTCTTGGTAACCAAATGGACATTGTAGGGTTTCGTGATGGTTTTAGAGGGCTTATGGAGAATAGAACCATGCGGCTGGATATGCGGGTTTTGTCATCCATCCTAACACTTGGTGGAACGATACTGGGAACCAGTCGTGATAAGCCGCATAAAATGCCGGTAGGGGATGATACCGTTGATATGACCGATGTCATTTGCGATAACTACTATCGCAACAATCTCGATATGCTGATCTGTCTTGGTGGCGGGGGGACGCAAAAAAATGCTTATCGATTGGCGCAGCGAGGACTCAATATTCTGACGCTGCCGAAAACCATCGACAACGATGTCGCCATGTCGGATGTGACCTTTGGTTTTCATACCGCCATGGAGATTGCCACCGAGGCCATAGACAGGTTGCATTCCACAGCTCACAGCCATCACAGAATAATTGTGGTGGAGGTTATGGGCCATAATGCAGGATGGCTGGCTTTAGGGGCCGGAATTGCAAGTGGTGCTGATGTTATACTTATTCCGGAGATTCCCTATGATCCAATTGAAGTAGCCAAGGCGATACGTAAACGTCAGCAACGCGGCAACAACTTCAGTATTGTTGTGGTTGCCGAGGGGGCGATGTCGCAGGTTGAGGCCAGCAGATATCATGAGCTCAAAGAAAAAAAGCAACAAGCCAAAGAACAAAAAGACAAAGAGACCAAAGCTGAAGTCAATGATGAGCTGAATAAATTTTCACGCATGCGTAATGGTCACACTGTCCGGCTTTCTCAGGAGTTGGAGGAAATGACCGGCCTGGAGTCGAGATTGACTATTCTGGGCCATCTGCAAAGAGGCGGCACGCCATCAGCCGCTGACCGTGTACTGGCTACACGGCTCGGCAGTTCCTGTATTCATTATATTAATGAAGGTGTTACCGGTGCAATGATTGCTGTAAGAGGGGAGGGCACTGAAGCCGTGCCACTGGAAGATGTTGTAGGAAAGCGTTCCGTTGTTCCTCTAGATCATACCTGGCTGCTCAGTGCCAGACAGGTCGGCACCTGTTTGGGGGATTGACGTAGCAGAAGACAGAAGTCAGAGGACAGAAGCCAGAAAAAGAAATTATCGGTGATTTGGTGTAAATGAAAATTTGATCACCTACAAAGCTCAGCTTGAAGCACTGGGTCGATTAGCTGAGTTGTGTTGGTAATCAAGAAACAAAAAAAGCCCCTGAGCGAGAAACTCACTCAGGGGCTTTGGTAAAAAAATCGGCGGCGACCTACTCTCCCACATAGTGACCCATGCAGTACCATCGGCGCTGAAGAGCTTAACTTC
>Ga0136557_1001151_pt1 | contig 17940 bp, 12 predicted proteins | sample AntRauTorckE6832_FD_104796 | JGI IMG/M metagenome (GOLD analysis project Ga0136557, IMG submission 104796) | Saline lake microbial communities from Rauer Islands, Antarctica - Metagenome Torckler E6 #832 | ecosystem: Environmental > Aquatic > Non-marine Saline and Alkaline > Saline | place...
CGGCACACTCTCCTCCTATTGCTTTGAGCATCATAAAATCATTATTTTCAGAAATTTTTTTTTCTCGTGCAATTGCTGCCTTTAATTCTCCTTCAGGCAGCAAATTTGAAAAAAAAGACTCTACAGCAATTCCTGATAAAGGAGAATCAGTAAGTGGCATTGAAAGAGAAACCGGGAGCGCATTATCTTTTTTAAGATAATTTTTGTCATACTGAAATTCAAAATTTTCGCTTTTATTTATCCAGAGTTTTCCCGCAAGTTCATTCAGAAGAAAAACATTTAATTTTTTCATTGTTTACAACTCTTTTGTAATAAATTTTAATCCAAGGCTTTGAGCTACTTTTAAGGCTTTATCAAACTCAATAGTAGGTTTTCCGTTCTCAAGGTCGGAAATAAATCTTGTTCCAACATTGCAAAGACCTGCCAGTTCAGACTGGTTTATTTTGAGCTGTTTTCTTTTTTCTTTTATTTTACGGCCAAGTTCTGCAGCATTATTAATATAATCTGTTTTCATGATTTTATTACCGTTCAGTAATTTTTTTAAAAAATTTACTATTTTGTGCACTTTTAATACAGTACGGTAATATTTAACATAATTTGTTATTTTTTCAATGATTTATTACTGAACGGGCTGATTTTATAAAATAGTGGTTGCCGAACAAAAAATTTTTATCCAGCTCAAGTGAAAATTTTAATAAGAGGAAGGAAGATCTATTCCCCGGATTAATAAATCCGGGGAAATATATAACTATTCTTTACCTTTACTTCTTCTGATCTCTTTTATCAATGCGGGAAGGATGGTTTTTGCATCACCTGCAATGCCAAGGTTTGCAAATTTGAATATTTCAGCATTGGGATCTTTATTTATAGCAATGGTATATTTTGCATTTGTGATTCCTGTTGTATGCTGAACAGCTCCGCTGATTCCGCAGGGAATATAGAGTTCCGGACGGATATTTTTACCAGTCTGTCCGACCTGAACTTCATGTTCAATGACCTTTTGCTCAACACACGGTCTTGAACCGCCTATTTCTGCTTCAAGTTCTTTTGCAAGCTCTTTAATATATCCCATGCTTTCGGCATCAGCAGCTCCTGCGCCGACGCCGATAATTTTTTCAGCTTCTTCAATGCTTGCACAATGCATTTCTTTTTCAACACTGTCGATAAGCTTTATCTTTGAATCTTCAGGTTTAATATGAACTGAAATTTCATCTATTTCACCTTTTCTCGACTTATCTGCTTCAGGAACTGCCATAACTCCGGGTCTTACTGTAGACATCTGGGGTCTGTGCTCCGGACATATGATGGTTGCCATAACATTACCGCCGAAAGCAGGTCTTGTTGAAACAAGAAGTTCTTTTTCTTCATCAATATCAAGTTCAGTACAGTCTGCTGTACATCCTGTATTAAGTCTGAAAGATACTCTTGGAGTAAGGTCTCTTCCTATTGCTGAAGCTCCTATTATAAGGATTTCAGGCTTTTCTGCATCAGCTTTTTTACAAATTATGTCTGTATAAAGCTCTGTGCTGTAGTTTTTAAGCTCAGGGTCCTGGGCAAGTATAACCTTGTCTGCTCCGTGGGCAATAAGAGACTCAGCTTCAGACTTTACATCATCGCCTATAAGGAAGGCAACAAGCTCACAACCGCGTTTGTCTGCGAGTTTTCTGCCTTCTCCGATCATTTCCAGAGATACTCTGGCAAGCTTTCCGCCGTTTTGCTCTGCGAACACCCACACATTTTTATGTTCTGCAATATTAGCTTTTGTAGCCATTTATTTCACCTTTTAGATAAGAAATTTATCATTAAGTTTACCAACTACCTGACGTGCAATATCTTCGGGAGTTCCGTCAAGCATTTCAACCTGTCCTTTTTCAATTTTGGGGGAGTAAACTTTTCTCAGTTTTGTGGGAGACCCTTTAAGACCGAGGTGTACAAGGTCTGCTCCTATATCATCTACACCCCAGACAGGAATGTCCTTTTCAAAAGCTTCAAGAATTTTATCTATAGGTGTTACTCTGTAATTATTGATTTCTTTTTCAACTGTAACAAGTGCAGGAGTTTCTGTTTCAAGGGTACGTTCATAATCACCGAGTTTTTGTTTTATTCTTACTTTATTTCCTTCTGCTTCAAGCCCCACAGCATAGGAAAGAAGTGGAAGTTTAAGGTATTCTGCCATCTGAGGTCCAACCTGGGCAGTGTTTCCGTCCATTGCTTCAACACCTGTAATTACAAGATCATAATCTCCGATTTTTTCTATTGCACAGCCTATGGTATATGATGTTGCCCATGTATCAGCACCTGCAAATTTTCTATCTGTAAGCTGAATAGCTTTGTCAGCTCCCATGCAAAGAGCTTCTCTTAATGCGCTTTCAACCTGACCCGGACCCATGGATACAACAGTAACTTCGCCGCCGTGTTTTTCCTTGAGCTGAAGAGCTGCTTCAATGGCGTTTTTATCCACAGGATTTATTATTGTCGGAAGGCCTGCTCTTATAAGAGAGCCGTCCTCGTCCCACTTAACTTTGGTTACGTTCGGGACCTGTTTGATCGATACGATAATTTTCATTTCATCCCCTCTTGTCAGTATATCGGTTCACAGGCATAGTTATGCCGGTGATTATTTAGCCTGATTTTTTGTTATTTGCTCATAAGAGCAGTCATACCGACTATTGTTTTGTTAATCTCAAGACTTGAAGCCACAACACCCTGATGCATTGCAATCCTGAAAAGTTTTTCAATAAGATATTCTTTGGAATATCCGTATGAACCGTGGAACTGAACTCCCATTCTTGTAACTTCCTGAATAAGAGGGGTTGTGAACACTTTTACTTCAGCTGAAGCAGTATCGAAACTTTTACCAGCATCCTGTCTTAGAACGGCATTGTATACCATTAGTCTGCATGCATCGACTTTTACCTTCATTTCACCCAGCATCCAGTAAAATCCCTGCATATAGCCCATTGGCATACCATTTACATTTCTTTGAAGAGAGTATTTTTTAGATTCTTCAACCGCTGCCTGACCGACTCCTACCATGCCGGCAGCCTGCTGGATTCTTTCCCCGGAGATCCATCTTAATAAAACATTGAATCCCTGTCCCTGCTTGCCTAAAATATTTTCTTTGGGAACCCTTACATTATTAAAATAAACATCGCATGTATCTGCTCCATCAAGACCTGTAAGATCATAGTGTCCTGAAAAACTTATTCCTTCAGAACTTTTGTCAATAATAAAAGCTGTGGAATCCTGGGATTCACCTGCAAGTGAAAGATCTTTGCAGATGAAAACTCCGTAACCGGGCTTGTTTGCCATGCTTATGAATCTTTTGCATCCGTTGATTATGAAATCATCTCCGTCAGGCTGCGCAGTTGTTGTAAGCATTTTGGGATCAGAACCTGTGTCAGGCTCTGTAAAAGCCATTGTTGCCCATGCAGAACCGTCGCATAAGGGAGGTACAAATTTTTTCTTTACTTCTTCGCTACCCCAGTGGCAGATGGTTTCTGCTACACTGTTGTTCATAAGAAGAGGAAGAAAGCATGTTGATGCTGTTTTACCGAATTCTTCAATAAGAAGAATAAGGTTAAGGTTTGTAGTTTCGAGTCCGCCGTATTCTTTTGGAACGTCAAAGCCGAGCATACTGGCTTTTGCGAATTTTTCCATGAGGTCAGGCGGATAATCTTTGTGTTCGGCCATATAAGCGTCGATTTCCGGAACAATACGTTCGCAGAAGTCTTTTGCCGCCTTTTTGACCATTTTGTTGACTGGTGAAAGAGTGAAGTCCATTTTGTCCTTTCCTTAAACCTTTAGGTTGATGATTTATTGTTTGTGTGTAAACAATCAAGATAAAAAAACGGGAAAGCTTTTTTCAGAGCCTGGATCTGCTTTTGATTCAAGTCACTGTCTCGGATTGTATTTATCACCTTGTTGACCAAATGCTTAACTACAAAAAAAGTTTTTTTGTTAAATTAGAAGATTATAAAAAAGAAATTTTTCGTTAATTGTTTTTAGCTGAATATTCTCTTAACCTTTACTTAATACTTTTTACAATAAAATCGCTACCAGAATTATTAAAATAACACAATATCAAATGTTTGAAAAAATAGTTTGCATACAAACTATTTTTTTTGTTATATATTTTCAAAAAATAAATATTCAAATTTCGGATATTAAATTTTGTTAAATAAGAAGACAGAATTTAGAATTATTAAAAACATTATTGTGGGGAAATTTATGACTAAATTATATTTACACAAAGATCCGCTTTTTGCTCCGGTAAAAATCGGAAACCTTGAACTTGAAAACAGAATTTATATTCCTGCCATGCATCTTGGTATGGCTGATAATTTTGAAGTAACAGACCGTATTGTCGATTTTTATCATGAAAGAGCTCTCGGCGGCGCAGGATTTATATGTGTTGGTTATGCAACAATAGATGATAAATCAGGAAGTACATTAAACATCGGAGCTCATAAAGATGAGTTTATTCCCGGCCTTAAAAGACTGGCAGACGGCATTAGAAAAGGCGGTGCAAAGTCATGCATTCAGATAAATCATTCCGGTAGATATAATTTTTCATTTTTTATAGAAAACAGACAGCCTGTTGCGCCTTCTCCTATAGCAAGCAGAATGACAAAAGAAGTTCCAAAAGAGCTTACAAAGGATGAAATTTCAGAGATTGTTGAAAATTTTGGAAAATCTGCTGCAAGATGTAAAGAGGCAGGTTTTGATGCTGTAGAAGTGTTAAACGGAACAGGCTATCTCATAAGTGAGTTTTTATCACCTCTTACAAATAAAAGAGAAGATGAATACGGCGGAAGTCTTGAGAACAGAATGAGATTCGGCTTGGAGGTTATGCAGTCTGTCAGAGATCATGTTGGTGATGATTTTCCGGTTCTTGCAAGAATAAACGGAAACGACATGATGCCCGACGGACAGGATCGTCAGGAGCTTAAGGTTTATGCAAAAAAACTTGAAGAGAAAAAGCTTGTCGATTCTGTATGCATAAACGTTGGATGGCATGAAGGGTCTATTCCCCAGATTCAGACATCAGTACCAAGAGCAGCATTCGGCTATCTTACAAGAGAAATGAAGGAAATACTTGATGTACCGGTAATTGCAAGCCACAGAATAAATGATCCAGAAACAGCAAGAGAGATGATAGCTGACGAACTATGCGATATGGTGGCTATGGGAAGAAGTCTTATTGCAGATCCTTACCTGCCCCAAAAAGCAAAGGAAGGAAGAGAAGAGGAGATTATTCATTGTATTGCATGCGCCCAGGGATGTTTTGATAATCTCATGCAGCTTAAGCCTGTTGAATGTCTATGCAATCCCAGAGCATCCCATGAAAAAGACAGGGTAATAGAAAAGACCGATTCTCCCAAGAAAGTAATGGTTATAGGAGGAGGGGCAGCAGGAATGAGCGCTGCTCTTGCAGCCCATGAAAAAGGACATGATGTAACTATTTATGAATCTTCCGACAGACTGGGTGGTCAGCTTTTCCTTGCAGCGGCTCCTCCGGGAAGAGCAGAATTTGCTGAATTTGCAAAGGATCTCGACTATCAGGTAAGAATAAACAATATTCCAGTCAAACTTAAGACTTATGTTGATGAATCGGTTATAGAGGCACAAAAGCCTGACCATATAATACTGGCAACCGGAGCAAAACCGCTTGCACCTCCAGTGGAAGGTGCTGATAAAGCACATGTTGTTCAGGCGTGGGATGTTCTTGAGAGAAAGGTCTACACAGGAACAAACGTAGTAGTCATCGGAGGCGGAGCAGTCGGTGTTGAAACCGCTATTTTTCTTGCAGAAGCAGGAACAATGTCTGCTGATATTGTTAAGTTCCTTCTTGTTCACCGTGCAGAAGATCCTGAAATTATAAGGGAAAGAGCAATAAAAGGTACAAAGAATGTAACCCTCATTGAGATGGCAGATAAAATCGGTAAGGGTATAGGAAAAACAACAAAATGGACAATGTTCCAGGAGATGGACAGAACCGGAATAAGAAAGGGTGTTAAAACAAAAGCACTTAAAATAGAAGATGACAAGGTTGTTGTTGAAACTCCGGACGGAAAAGAAGAAATACCTGCCGACTCTGTCGTTCTGGCTGCAGGTTCGGTATGTGAAAACAGTCTTGAATCAGCAATTTCAAAAACAGGAATACCTTTTGATTCAATAGGCGACGCAGAAAAGATAGGCCTTGCTTTTGATGCCGTTCACAGAGGTTTTGCAGCAGGCAGTAAAATATAAAGAGTAACTGACCGAAAAACAAAATTTTTCGGTCAGCAGTTAAATATTATAAAAAGGGTCTTGGTTTGAGACCCTTTTTTTATTTATTTTTTATGTAGTGAGCTTCTGGAAAAAAATCCCGCATATTTTTAAAATATGAATTTAATTCAGAAGCTTCACTTTCAGGAATATATAAATGGTCATATTGTTTAAGAACTGTTTTAGTATATTCATCCAGGCTTTTTAATCTGTAGTCAAAAATCAGAACATCAGTTTTTTCTCCATTTTCCTGAAAAAGAAGATATCCCTGTATAAGGTTTTCTGCTACTGTGCAGGCTTTGTTGTTATTACTCAGAATAACCGGAGCCGTAGAGCTTCCTTCAATTATAGAAACCTTTCCTGTTTCACTCCCCTCATGAGAGTATATAAAAACCTTTAAAAGATTTTTGTCCTTTATGTATGGAATAGTTATTCCCGGCTCAAGGTTTATTTTTTTTTCACCCAAATTATCAATTCCCCAGTTTTTTGCAGGTCTTGATACAAATCTTCTGTTTATTCCGAATAAATGATCTTTAACAAAAGAGTTTTTAAACCCGTGTTCAAAAATCCAGGCAATTATATCTTCATTTCTTTTTCCCCAGAGCTGGTGAGCTGCTCTTATTACAAAAGCTCCTGCTTTAAGTCTCCAGGTTTCACTGGGGATGAGGCTGTTATCTTCTGATGTGCTTGTTTTATTCATTGGTTTTTCATCTTTATCTCGATTTTTTCAACATTTTTTAAACAAATAAATAAAAATATATTTCAGTTAGTTATACCTTTTTTAAACAAGAAAGACTAGCAAACTTCAACTATACCTTATCCTGATTTTAAAGCTTTATTAAGTTTTAACTCTTTTTATAAACAGGAATTCCCAAAAAAGAGGTAAAAAACTCTACTGATAATAATTGTTTATGCTTTAACATAAAGAAAAAAACTCTTTTCATAAAAGTTATTGTTTTGAAAAAAATATATGAAAGACTTAATGCTTCTGATTTATCAGATGGAGAAAATGTTTAAAACTTAACTTTTTTCAACATTTGTTAGACATAAAAAAAATAAATATTTTTGAAGGGTTAACTCTTTTTTAAACAAAAATTAAATTTTTTATGACACAGGTGTTGGCCAAAAGATAGATTTTGTTAAGCAGCTGATTAAAGGAAAGCTTTAAAAAACTGATCTGTGTATAGATAAAAAGGCTCAGTTTACAACAAGATTTCCGCAGAATTTTCATATTGACTCTGGATTGATTTAGACTCAATATTGAAACGGTGTTTATATATGAATTTTTTAAAATTCAACCAGTAAACTTAAAAAAGCGTGAAAAAGTTTTTTTATTTCCGTTCTCAACAAAAGGTAGTCAATATGAATAATTATGAAAAATTTAAAGAAAAAGCCGAAGCTGTCCAGGGAATAGTAACAAAGATAAACTCCCTGGATCAGGCTTTTTTATATGTAGAAGATGTTTTTAAAAAAAATGATTTTAAAAACAAAACCCTTGCAGCCCCTTTTTTTGATGAAAAGGCTCTGTCAGATGCATCAGAATCGCTTAAAAATAATAAAATATCAGTTGTAACAAAGGATCTCAGAAACCAGAAAGAGGGGGTAGATGTAGGGCTTACTTTTGCAGATTTTGGAATTGCAGAAACAGGTACCCTTGTTATCGATTCGTCAAAGGAAGATTTAAGGCTTGCAACAATGCTTTCACAAATCCATGTTGCTGTTCTTCCCGAGTCTCAAATGAAAGAAAAAACAGAAGATATAGAAAATGAACTTAATGCTGTTCTTTCAAAGGATGCGGCTTATCTTGCCTTTATAACAGGAGCAAGCAGAACTGCAGATATAGAAAGGGTGCTTGCACTTGGCGTGCACGGACCGTTTGAGCTTCATATTCTGGTTTACGAAGGAGTCTGAAATGAACGATAAGAAAAAAGAACTAAAGGATGAAATCCAGAAATCCCTTGAAAATAAATTTTTAAGAAAGTCGATGAATAACTTTGCCCTGGCCTATAGACAAGGACATGCAAAGGCATATTCAGGACTTGATAAAGATAAACTTGTTTCAGATGTTGTTGAGGTAAAAGACAATGCCTTAAACGACATGGCCGCTTTAAGTGACAAGTTTGCAAAAAAAGCCGGGTCCAAAGGAATGAAAGTTCATTTTGCAAAAAATGCACAAGAGGCAAATCAGATCATAGCTGACATAGCAAAAGAGACCGGCACACAAAAAATAGTAAAATCAAAATCGATGACTTCGGAAGAGACTCTTTTAAACCATTATCTTGACGACAGAAAGTTTGAAGTTACGGAAACAGATCTTGGTGAGTGGATAATACAGATGAGGCATGAAGGTCCATCTCACATGGTACTTCCTGCAATTCACCTTTCAAGATACCAGGTTTCGGATCTTTTTGAAGACGTTACCCATAAAAAGCAGGATCCTGAAAATATAGACTCCCTTGTAAAGGTTGCAAGAAGAGAGCTGAGGAAAAAATTTGCAGAAGCTGATATGGGAATAACAGGAGCAAATTTTCTGCTTGCAGACTCAGGTACAGTAGGGCTTGTAACAAATGAAGGAAATGCAAGGCTTGCATCAACACTTCCGAAAACACACGTTGTACTTGCAGGAATAGATAAGGTTCTTCCCTCAATTTCGGATGCACTTAAAATTTTGAAGGTTCTTCCAAGAAACGCCACAGGCCAGACTCTGACATCATATGTTTCATGGATAACCGGACAGACCGAATGTTTCAGCCATGAAGAAAATAAAAAAGATATACATATTGTTCTTCTCGACAACGGAAGAAGCGAAATGGCAAAGGATCCTGAATTTTCAAAAGTATTCCGCTGTGTTCGCTGCGGAGCATGCGCCAATGTCTGCCCTGTGTACAGAATGGTTGGCGGCCACACAATGGGCCACATCTATATAGGAGCAATAGGACTTATTCTTACATACTTTTTCCACGGAAGAGATGAAGCGGAAAAGCTTATAGGAAACTGCATAGGTTGCGGAGCATGCAGAAATATATGTGCCGGAGGCATAGACCTTCCAAACCTTATAAAAGCCATAGCCCACAGGATTGAAAAGGAAAAAGGCGAATCCCCTGTTTCAGGAAAACTGCTTTCTGCTGTAATGAAAAACCGCAAACTGTTTCACACACTTTTAAAATTCGGAAAATATGCACAAAAACCTGTAGCAGACTCAAACGGATATCTTCGCCATCTTCCCATGATATTTGCAAAGGAGCATAATTTCAGAACACTTCCTGCAATTGCAGACAAGTCTTTCAGGGATATGTGGAATGAGGTTAAACCAAGGCTTGAAAATCCGAAAATGACAATCGCTCTTTTTGCAGGATGTGTTCAGGATTTTATCTACCCTGAGCAGTTAAAGGCTTTTGTTGAAATCCTTGAATCAGAAAACATAGCTGTTGAATTTCCTGCGGGCCAGACCTGCTGCGGTCTTCCCCTGAAAATGATGGACAGGGTTGAAACCGTAAAGGATATAACTGACCAAAACCTTGAGGCTTTTGATCCAAATCGCTATGACTACATTGTTACCCTTTGTGCTTCATGTGCTTCACAACTTGTGGAATACCCGATGATCAAAAAGGGTGAAAGATCTGAAAACTTTGCAGATAAGATAATTACATCAGGAAAATTTCTTTCAGATATTGTTAAGCCGAAGCTTTCCAAAGATCTTTCTGGTAAAAAGGTGACTTTTCATTCTCCGTGCCATCTTCATAACTGTATGAAGGCAGACAATGAAGCAAAAGAGATGATAAGAAAAACCGGAGCAGTTTTTGAAGCAGCAGAAGATGAAATGGGATGCTGCGGATTTGGAGGCTCTTATTCAATAAAATATCCTGAAATATCTTCACAGATTTTAAAAAACAAGGTTGAAGATTTTCTTAAAACAGGAGCTTGTGAAGTAATAACAGAATGCCCCGGATGCATAATCCAGTTAAGAGGCGGTGTTGATAAGGAAAATGCGGATATAATTGTAAAACATCTGGCTGAACTTGTCAGAGAGGCAAAATAAAAACTAAGTAAGTTTTTTAAATTAATTAAAAAAGCCTGCATGAATAAAACATGCAGGCTTTTTTGTCTGCCATAAATATAAATTTCCGGTCTTTTTGTTTATAAGCCAAGTTTTACAAACAAATTTTAAACATATAAAATAGTATATATTTCAAAAAGTTATGTGTTTTTTAAACAAGGATTCCTATAAAGCTTCACCAAGTCTTTTCCCGATGTTAAATGCCTTATCCATAACTTCAGAATTATCTTTTACTTTTCCCCTGTGAAATATTTTAAAAACAGGAAGTTCTTCTATTATTTCAAATCCGAGGGCTTCAAGCGGAATTCTCATGGCATCGAGTGTAAATCCCATGTCTTTTTTGTTTTCCTGTTCACAAACCGCAGCTATTACAGCTTTTCTTTTTTGTCCTGAAACTCTGCTTGACCACCCTCTGGGGCAGTTGTTGTTGAAATCGTAAAAACAATATAACCTGTCAATAAAGGCCTTCATCCAAGCTGTAAGATTGTAATTGTGTGTTGGCGATATAAGAATAATCCCTTTTGAATCGAGAAAATCGGGATAAAGAAGGTTCATTCCATCTTTAAGGCCTGTGCAGACCTTATCTTTTCTACATTTTTCACAGCCGATGCAGCCCTTATAATCTATATCTCTTAAGTGAACTTCTGTGCAGTCTGTTTTATTTGTTTCAGCACCTTTGAGCATTTGAGAAAGCAAAACATCTGAATTTCCACCTTTTCTCGGACTTCCTTCAATGCCAAGAATCCTTTTTTCAGGGAGTGATAAATTTTTGCTTTTATTTATAAGTTCATCAACAATTTTCAAAATTCCTCCTTTATTTTGGAAAATACAGTTTTACAATCGGTTTTAATTTAATCTTATAAAGATAGATTGTCACACAGATATTTTTTATCTAAAATATGTAATAATTTTTATAAACAATTACTGAACATATAAAAAAGTATATATTACGGTAATTTATTTGTTTTTTAAACAATGGTAATACAAAGACTGACAAAATATTTGATTTGTCTAGCCCTGGTTACATAAAAAAAGGAGCTTGGGATCCAGCAGCCCGAGAAATCTTTTCGCAGAAAACAGTCTGATGATTAACTGACAGCCGGCAACAAGGCTCGTTCCCAAGCTCCTGCTTGGGAATGTAACTCAAGTATTTGTGGGTAAAGTGCAGAGCCAGTTTCTGTTTTTACTGTGAATGACGCTAATTTGCGCTAAGGGGACTTTTTTGAAAAAGCCATTTTTTGTTTATACCATAATTTTTATAAACAATTTTTAAACATAGAAAAATTTATATATTCCGGCTGGTTGTATGTTTTTTAAACAATATTTGCTGTAAATTCTTATCAGGCCTTTTTCCGATAAAAAGTATAATAAAGCTTGTAAAAAATTATTAAAGTAATAGGTTTTTTTTAAATTAAACATAAAGCCTTTTATAAAGGTTTAAGGGGTATTATTAATAAATGTTAAGATTTATCCTTCTGCTGGCACTTCTTACTGCATTTCCGGCACTTTCAACAGACATGTATCTACCTGCAATACCTTTTCTTGAAAAGATCTGGAACAGGCCTCTTGCTGTAATTAATCTATCTCTTATTCTTTTTTTTGTGGTCTACTGCTTTTGCCTTTTAATATACGGGCCGCTTTCTGACAGATTCGGAAGAAAACCACCGCTTATATTCGGGATTTCAGCTTTTATAGCAGGAAGTCTTTTTTGTGCAGCATCAGTAAATATTGAAATGCTTATATTTGCACGAATTATCCAGGCTGCCGGAGCCGCATCTGCTCCTTCCATAGCCATGGCAATGGCAAAAGACAGGTTAAGACCTGACCAAAGAGAAAAGGTTCTGGGTTATATTGCTGTTATAATGGCTGTAGCTCCAATGATTGCACCGATGCTTGGAAGTCTTGTTATAGTTAAATTCTCATGGAGAGTTATTTTTCTATCCCAGGCTTTTATGGGATTTATAGCTCTTGTGGGAGTTTTATCTACAAAAGAATCGAATACTGAACCAGTGGCCGTAGTAATCAAAAAGCTTGTTTTAAATTATGCTTCTCTTTTTAAAAATCTTCATTTCATGCTTATTGTTATAGCTACATCTTTGATTGGAATCCCTTTTTTCGGTTTTATTGCAGCCTCATCAAGTATTTATATTACAGATTTTAATTTAAGCGAAAAAGGGTTTGCACTTTTTTACGGTGCAAATGCACTTTGTTTCATGATCGGAGCTATAATTTGTGCAAGGCTTGGAAGAAAAATAGGAAGCTCACGCATGATCAGTTTCGGTTTTGGCGGAATAGGTCTTGGGGGAATTATAATGGCTCTGGGATTTTTAAAAGGACCTTTATCACTTGCTCTTCCCATGGGGATTATTACTTTTTGTCTGGGGCTGAGCAGGCCGCCTTCCAACAATCTTGCACTTGAGCAGGTGGAAAAGAATGCAGGTTCTGCATCATCCATGCTTGTTTTTATATATTTTATTTTCGGAGCATTTGGAATGGCAGCTGCATCCCTTGACTGGCATAACAAGGTGACAGTAATAGGTGCGGCTGCTTCATTTTCAGGTATTGCTGCTTCTCTTTTGTGGTTTTATGCAAAATCCAGGGTTAATATTCCTTTTAAAAAAGTCTAATTATGAAATCTTTTGAGCTTTAATGAACAGGTTCAGATCGGCCGGATTTTTTTACTATTTTTTGCTTTTCATTTTTTTATCCCTGTTCTTAAGTTAGAATCAAAATATAATCCTCAAAATACTCCGGTATTCCTGGAGTTAAGTTTTTTATAGACCGTAACGGAATAAAAAAATTCTGTTTTACGGCCAATCAATAATTAAAATAAAAATCGTTAAATTAGCGATTAAAAAACTGTAGTTTTTATATAAAGATTGATACCTTTCAATTCGGTAGTAAAAAAAGGATTAAAAATGTTACAGAAAGGGTCCGGATGAAGCAGCCAAAATTATTAATTTTTCTTATCTTTTTTCTTTCCATGTTTTTAACAGCCTGCAATTTCTCCGGTTCTTCAGGATCTGATTCCGATACTTCAGAAAAATCATATATAATACTTCCAAAGTCTGAAGACGAAGTTGTTTCAAGTGAAAAAGCGGCTGCATCTGAATTTAACAGACAAATTTCCAGGGTCGAAGAAACAGATCAAAAAGACTTTGAAAATATTGTGTATGCTTTAAATGATGCTGTTTATGAATATAAAAAAGCCGGCGGTATTAATTATACAGCTGCTTATCTTTCAACAGATAAAAAAGTAAGAAATGCAGCTACGGCTCAATATTATGAAAATGAAAAAAACATAAATTCACTATACTTTAATAAAAATATTTATGACAAAATAGACTATGTTTTAAGTAACTCACAAAATCTCTCATCTGAAGAAAAAAATCTTGCAGAAAAATTTTTAAATGACTTTGAAAAAAACGGAATAAACCTTACTGAATCTGATCAGAACCTTCAGGAAGAGATATCATCAGAATTGTCTTTGCTTAAATCTGAGTTTTCAAAAAACATTCAAAATATTAATGAAAAGGTTGTTTTAACTCCTGAAGAACTTGAAGGTGTTCCTGATTCAGAACTAAAAAATCTTTCAAAAGATGATTCAGGCAATTATCTGGTCGGTTTGAAGATATCAATGGATAGAGGAATTGTTCTTAAATATGCTGAAAAAGAATCTGTAAGAAAAAAGGTTTTTTCAAAATTTTATTCTGTTGCAAAAGAAAAAAATCCGGAAATTCTTGAAAAAATAATCCAGCTGAGAGCAAAAAAAGCCGCAGTTTTAGGTTTTAATTCCTTTGGAGATTTTAAAACAAGCGACAGAATGGCAAAATCGGCTGACAATGCAATCGCTTTTGTTAAAAATCTCGCCCAAAAATCCCAGTCAAAGTTTGAACAAGAAAAAACAAAGCTTCTTGAACTTAAAAAAACTTATACCAGTAATACTGATGCAGTTTTAAATAACTGGGATTTAAGTTTTTATAAAAACAAATATGACAAAGAAAATTTTGACTTAAACCATACAGAGATGAAGAAATATTTTTCTCTGGATAATTGTATTAATGGTCTTTTTAATAATTTTGAAAATCTTTTTAATATTGAAATAACAAAGCTTAATGTTTCCAATGACCTTTTGTGGCATGAAGATGTTACAGTTTATCAGGTAAAAGACGGAGAATCAAAAAAACTGCTGGGCCTTTTTTATCTTGATCTTTATCCAAGGGATGGCAAATTCAATCATTTTGCAAGCTTTTTTACATATATCGGCAATGTTTATTCAGACAAAAAGGAAGAAACTCCATCAGGAGTTCTTGTGGGCAACTGGAAAAAGCCTGAGAATAATAACCCTTCACTCATTACTTTTGGTGAACTCACTACCTTATTCCATGAATTCGGACATACTCTTAATCTTTTACTAATGAACTCAAAGTTTGCAGAATTAAGGCAAAATTCACAGGATTTTGTTGAAATTCCTTCAACCATGGCAGAACAATGGTGTTATGATTATGATGTTTTAAAATCTTTTGCAGTAAATCATGAAAACAAAGATGATCTTCTTCCCTCTGATTATCTTGAAAAAATTAAAAAATCTAAAAATGCTTTTTCAGCAACCGGTGTTTTGAGTACGTCTTCATATGCATTATCAGATCTTAAAATTCATACAGAATTTAATGATTATGACTCAGTAGATGTTACCGGGATTTTTAACGATATCCTTGAGAATTATTATTTTGCACAACCTGAAGGAATAAGTCGGGTATCAAGGTTTGAGCATATTGTTGCAGGATATGGTGCTGGATATTACTCCTATCTCTGGTCTGAGGCTGTTGTATACGATCTTAAAACTGTTTTTGATAAAACCGGAGAGGGTTTACTCAGTAAAGAAGTTGCTCTTGATCTGAGAAAAAAAATCTATGAACCGGGTATTAAAGTTGAGGAAGATGAATCCGTGCACCGGTTTTTAGGCAGAGACTGGAATGTGGACGCATATATTGAACATATACAGGGAACAATTTAATATAAGGTTTTATTATGAAAAAAGTATCATCGTTGATTTTATCGGTTTTTTTAATTGTACTTACAGGATGTCTTGAACTCACAGGCAGCAATTCTGACGATTCAAAACCGCGGTCTGTCTTTACAAGTGTTGTTTTTCCAACCACACCTGAACAGGCTGATGAATTAACAAAAAATGCTCTGGGAAAAGGTGATGAGTCAGTTAAAGAGATTCTTTCAGCAGATGAAAATACTTTTGAAAATACCATAAAAAAAATCGATACAATACTTTATAACGGTAAAAAAGTTTATTCAGCTTTGAACGTATTGTCAAATATAGCACCGGATAAAGAAATAAGAGATTCTGCAAATGAAAATAAAAAGAAAATAGCAGAATGGTATTTTAAAACTTTTAGAGATGAAAATCTTTTTCGGATAATTTCAGGGTTTGAGGGCTATGATAATAACTTTAAACCAGAAGGAAAAGCTCTTCTGACTGAGATTATAGACTTTTTTAAAGTAAACGGAATGGGGCTTGACCCTCTGGAACAGGATAAATTAAATGAAAACGATTATATTTCTGAAGTGCTTATCCAGCAGATTAATTATAATCTTGTAAATGATATTCAGGGTGAAAATCCCGGACTTCTTGATCAGCTCATGGAATTAAGGGCGCAATGGGCAGAAATTTTGAAATATAATTCATATTCTGAGTTTGTTATCAACCGAAACAGTCTTGCCGCTTCTCCTGATAAAGCGGCAGATTTTATTGAACAGGTTTTTATACAGGCTGAAGACAAGCTTAATCTTATAAAAGAAAAAATAAGAGAATTAAAAAAAGATTCAGGAGAAGATTCTGATCCGGAAGTTTATAGAGGAGATATTTTCATTTATTTTGATTATCTTGATGATAAATACGGATTGGATCAGGGCTTGTCAGTTAAAATGTATCCAATGGAAAATGTTATTGATACCCTGTTTCATATTGCAGAAAAATATTTTGAAGTAAAAATAGTTGAATCATCCCCCGATCAGAAATTATGGAGCGAGGATGTAAGGTTTTTTAAGGCAAGTGATTTAAATACAGGAAAGCCTCTTGGAAGTTTTTATATGGATCTTTTCAGTAGACAAGGAAAAAACGGAATTCCCCGGGTTCAGGAGATTGCAAACGGAAAGCTTGTTTCCCAAGACCTAAAGGAAGAACCTCTTTTTGTTTTTATAACAGATATTGATAAATCAGAATCTGAAATCCTTCTTTCCCACAATCAGGTTGTTACTTTATTCCATGAATTTGGTCATGTAATTAATATACTTTGCAAAACAAATAATTACAGAAGAACAGATTCTATGGGTTATTTCAGTTTTGATTTTGTTGAAATACACTCCCAGTTTTTTGAACTTTTTTCAGCTGAAAAAGAAGTTTTAGAAATGCTTCTTAAAAATAATCCTGAAAAGCTTGAAAAGGCTTTATCTCTTTTAAATTCTTACAAAGAAAGAGCGGTTTTAAATTCTTTTTATTATACAGCTATTTCTAAGACAGATCTTATATGTCATTCAGGCAGCAAAAATAAAGAGGCTGCTGAAGTGTTTCATCAAATGATGGGAGATTATTATTTGCCTTATAAAGATAAAAGCGAACAAAAAATAAATAGAATAGCCCACTATATTGTACACAGTCCTGCAGAATACTATGGATATATATGGTCAAAAGCGATTGTGTATGACATAGCCTCAAAATTTGAACTTGATGGAAAAGGGCTTTTAAATAAAGATCTCACACTTGAACTTAAAGAAAAGATTTTTGAAGTAAGCTTGGGCAACGATCTTGAAAAAAGGATTGAATCGTTTCTTAAAAGAGATATTAGCACAGATGCTTATATGAATAATTTTATTTATGATGATTCAGTAATGTTTTAAGCAGCAGCTGATGATTAAATTTGTCCTATTATCCGTTTCCAGAGGGAAGAAAAAAAGGGTTTTAATTCCCTTTTTCCTCCTGATCTGCTGATCAGTTTATAAGGATCTTTTTTAAGTTCCCATGAGAAAAAATATTCCCATTTTTCAGGAGGATCATCAATTTTTGATCGGAACTCACCAAATCTTATGTCAGAAATAATTAAATCATTGTTTTTTATTTCAGCTGTGTAAAAACCTTTGGAAAACCATTTAACTACTTCAAAGTTGGGCTGATTTTTATACAGTTCAACCAGGTGCTCATTTCTTTTAACAAGATCAAATGTAATTTCTTCATCCCTGCTGTTTCCGATTATGGAAAAATATCCGACCAAAATCCCTTTATCTGTTCTTGCAATATGTCTCCACAGGAGAGTGTTAAGAGCTGTAGCAGAGGTTATAGATTCAATTACATTAATATTTTTTGATTTTAAGTGTGACTTAAAAAAGCTGTCTGCATAATTGTGTGAAGCAAGGGAAAAAATAATATAAACAGAGCTTATGACAAGGCCTGCATAAACAGCTTTACATCCTTTATGTTTAAGAAATAATGCTGTGATAATTCCTGCAATAAGCGGTATTGTGTATAAGGGATCAATTATAAACATATTGCCCCGGGCAAATCCGTATCTTGAAAAAGGGGCAAGAATCTGGGTTCCGTAAAC
>Ga0136557_1001153_pt1 | contig 17930 bp, 12 predicted proteins | sample AntRauTorckE6832_FD_104796 | JGI IMG/M metagenome (GOLD analysis project Ga0136557, IMG submission 104796) | Saline lake microbial communities from Rauer Islands, Antarctica - Metagenome Torckler E6 #832 | ecosystem: Environmental > Aquatic > Non-marine Saline and Alkaline > Saline | place...
CGATGAGTTGCTGCAGGACACCGCGGATTACCTGCGCGGAGCCAAGACCGAGCTCAGCCTGAGTGAGAGCTATGCCAGCGGCCTTGAAGCGTACCAAGCGATCTTCGAGGGCAAGTCAGTTATTCGGTCCCCGATGTTCTCCCAAGCCAAAGCGGAGATGGAGCGTTGGACTACCGGTGAGACTTCAGACACCGCGGCGTTCATAGACCGTCACCAGCAGGCCATGGAAGGGGGGGTGAGCAAAAACTGGCGGGCTAAGCTGAAAGGCCGGGGGCTTTCAATCCGAGGTGGGCTAAGCTCGAATCTAATGGCCTTGCTCCCTGCGTCGCAGATAGCTGACTTGCACAAGGGGCTTTTCTGGACCAAGGAAGTAGGGGTAGACCAGCTTAATGCCTTCGTAGAGGACAAGAACTCTATGGAGAACGAGAACAACAAAGTAATGCAGCGACAGCGGGACCTGTACTACGACTCCGACGTAAAAGGCGGTCCGCAATGGCAGATGTCCATGGTAGACATCGCTAAAAAATGGGAGAAGCTGACTAATAAGAAGAGCAATGAGACCCAAGCTAAAGCGATCAACAAAGTCAGCCAGCTGGGCACCTTCTACAAGGTGTTCCCAGATCGCCCGTTCGATCAGCAGACGCCGCTCGATTACACCCGGCAGAATTTCACTGAAGCCGATCGCCGCAAGGGGTATCTGCAGGTTAAGCAGCAGTGGGATACGATGAATGACGCTAACAAGGAGCTGTATAAGCAGACACAGGCGACCTACGCGTCCGTGTGGAAAGAGCGCATGGATGAGCTGAAGAAGCAGGCGACCCGGATTGCTGATGCCAGCACGCAAATGCCGGACCCGGATCAGCCCTCGAAAAGCATCCCCTCTAAGCAGTGGGGGCAGAAGATGGATAAGAAAATCGCTATCGCTATCGGGCGCATAAAGGAGGGGCCGTATTCCCCGCTCCAACGCTTCGGTGATTTCTATGTGGTGGTTAAGGACAAGGACGGCAAAGTCGTTTTCAGTTCGGGGCACGACTCTGAAGCGCAGGCGCGTGACATGGAGAACTCGATGTCCAGAGATCTGGAAGACGGGTACTCCATAGCGACTTCTGTTCGCACCGATTACATCGCGGAGTTTGATGGGATAGGCACACAGCAATACACCACCATCCAGAACGCGCTAAAAGGTACGTTCCCTACAGACTCCGAGTCTGACGTGCATGCCCGCACACAGGCTATGGCGGCCATGGAAGAGGTTATGCTGTCCACACTTCCGGACAACAGCCTCCTGAAGCACGCCAACACGCGTAAAGGCGTGGCCGGTTTTACGCCGGATGCGTTCCGGGCGTTTAACGACTACGCTGTGAAGTCGGCCAGAAACTTGTCGGCCATGCGGTATTCGCACAAGATCCAAGGCGGCCTTGGGGCCATGGAGAAACTTTCGCGGCTGAGTGCGGGCACGGACATCAAGCTCCAGCGCGGAAAAGTCTACAATGCGATCCGCAACCAGCACATCGCAAGCCAAAAAGCCGATAGCAGTAAGTGGGCCCAGATAGCTACCGGGTTAGGTTACGGCATGTACATGACGTCGCCGTCCCAGCTGGTTTTGAACGCCAGTCAGACGGGGCTTGTCTCCATGCCCGTACTCGCGGCGCAGTACGGTACCGGGGAAACGCTGAAGTACATGAAAGAGGCTTTCACGGAGTCCCTTAAATCAAAGGGCAACGGCATGCACTCTGAGCGGGGCAAGCTGGATCAGTCCTCTGTTATGTTTGCGGTCATGCAGAACTTGAAAGAGGGCGGGACGCTAGACTTTACGCAGACCTACGAGATGGCTGAGATGGCGCAGGAAGGCTCCGACCTAGTCCACTCTCAATGGCGCACAATGATGCACTACGCGTCTACCTTTATGCGGCTGTCAGAAATCTTCAACCGAGAAACCGCTGCCTACATCGTGGTCCGCGGAGAGATGCGCAAAGCAAACATCTCGGAGGACCAGTTCAAGGCCCTGCCAGATGCCAAGAAGTCTGAGCTGCTGAACAGCTGGGGCAATAAAGCTAGGCAGGCGGTGCGCGAAACGCAATTTATCTACAACCAGTCAAACAAGGGCGCCGTTTTCCAGAAGGATTACATGCGGGTGATCGGGCAGTTCCAATCGTTCCGGGTGAACATGCTGGCGTTGATCTACCGTACAGCGCGGGACTCGATATACGGAGTTCAGGACCCCTCGCTCACTACCAAGGAACGGCAGGAGCAAACGACTATAGCGCGGCGTACTGGTGCGTACATGCTGGTCACCCAGCTGTTGCTGACGGGTCCTATCAGCTTTATCGGCATGCCTGTCATATTCGCCTTGATGGATATGGGCGCAGACGACGACGACCTGCTGAGCACAGAGGAGCGGTTCCTGCAGGCAACGTCGTCAGTGGTAAGCGGCGGTTTGCTTGGGGGCATTCTAGACCCGCAACGGTTTGGCTTTAACACACTACTACCGATCATCGGCGATAGCCGGTACATGCCCGCAGGTGATGACATCCAAGGAAAGCTGGACCACATCCTGCTTAACTCTTTGGGGCCGATGTACGGCATCGCTAGTCAGTGGGGCGACAGTATGGGGCAGGTGCGCGATGGTGAAGTTCTTAAAGGCATCGTCAGCGCTCTGCCTAAACCTTTAGCTGATTTGGGCAAGGTGTTGATTACTGAGCAGGGGGAAATTTCTGATCGGCAGGGTATCCCATGGTACACCCGCACCCCCGCCGACTTCGCGTGGAACGCACTCGGGTTGAAGACCAGTGACCAAGCAAGTGCACAAGCGGACCGGTCAGCGATCTACAGCGGTACCCAACGGGCGTCTGACCGCCGCAATAAGCTGGTGTTCAAGTACGTCAGCGCGGCAGATAACGACGAGAGGGTAGATGCAATGAGGGGCATCGAGAACTGGAACCGCCGCTATGGGGGAGACTCTGCACTGGTGATCCAGAACTCTACCCTGAAGCGTGCAGCCAAGACGCGGGAAGAGAAGAAGATCAACGCCATGCGTACCGGGGTACCCTCAACGCGTACGCCCGACACTGTGCTGGGGTTCATCAATGATTGACGAAAAAGGTTACCAGAGCTGGGCCAGCGGGATTAACAACCGGGCCCCGTCGAACCGTATACCGGAAGGATCCGCCAGAGACATGCTCAACCTCGACCCGGGCCCATTGCTCCGGTCGAGAGTAGGCTACGAGAAAAAGCTGCCCACCACCAACGCCCGAGCCATAGCATCGCTGGGGCACAGGGTTATCTTTGTAGACGGCACTGAGCTTACCGAGCTGGACACCCACACCGACGCAGTGCGTGTTCTCGGCACCATCGCCGGCGCTGGTCCGGTAGCCTTTGCGGGGCACAACAGCGAACTGTTTATATCTACTGTGAATGAGACGCTGCGCTACGACGGGCAGCTACGGGAGTGGGGTGTTCCGGACGTTACCGTTCAGCCCCCCGCTGGAGTGGCGAGCGTTACCGAAGGTCGGCGCCTTTACGCTATGACCTACGTGAACCAGTACGGCGAAGAAGGCGGTACTGTAGCTGCAGCCTCAGTCCCTGCCGGCGAGCTGACTATTACGGTACCGACGCTCCCCGCAGGCTGCACGGCTAGGATTTACGTGTCGGCGTTGAACGGTCGCACCCTGTACTACCAGACCGAGGCTACAGCCGCCGGACCTATACGGGTGGTGCGTCCTGTGGACTACACGGCGACCCTTGCTACGATGCACATGCGCAGGCCCAAGCCGTGCGTGTTCCTTGCCAGTGCGGGGGCGGTTCTGGCTATGGCCAGCGGCGATACTGTAAACATTACGGAGCCCTTGTGGCCCCACCTCGTCAACTACGAGGCCCGGTTTATTCAGTACCCGTCCGAGGTAGGCATGCTGCTGGCAGGGCTGCACGGCATGTATGTCAGTGCGGATAAATGCTACATGGTGACCAACGCTGAGACAGAGAGCCCGCAACAGTCGGGCGTTTTGGACTATCCAGCGATTTACGGTACGGGTACTATACTACCAACAGGAGAAGCGACATGGGTTACGAGGTACGGTGTGGCTATTGAATCAAGGGATTCCCGAGAGGGGATCTTGGAACCAACCAAACCGCAGTTCGTTGTGGGGAATCATGTATCGGGGGCGTCGGGCTTCGTCGAGTATGACGGTGGTCAGCGTCTTGTAGCAACCATGAAACGGAGCGAGGGGCAGGGGACTCTGGCCGCTTGCGATTATTTTGAAGCGGAGGTTATCAGGCCATGAGTATTCTCGGCACCGGGTTGGCTTACAAAGTTGAGCTCATCAAGGATGGCGTGGTCATCGACCAGTCCATCGAACACAACATCATGCCTCAGCAGTCAGTGGATCATATATCCAGTCTGATTCGCGGCGCGGGTGCGACACCTATCTCCAGCTGGTACATAGGGTTGTTTGAGAACAACTACTCGCCGGATGCGTCGGTTACTGCGGCGGACCTGCAGACCACCGTAGGAGAGTCGCAGGCGTACGGCGAGGGCACTCGCCAATTATGGGACAACACCTACGATAACTTGGCCTTCATCGGCAACGCATCGTCCGTGGCGGAGTTCACGATGAGCTCCACCAAGACTATCTTCGGCGCGTTCATCGCATCCAACGCTACCAAAGGCGGAACGTCGGGCATTCTGCTGTCCATCGCCCGGTTCAGCACCGCCAAAAACGTAGACGACGGGACTGTCTTGCGGGTAACCGCGGGCCTTACCATCACACCTACAAGCCCACTGTGAGGTAAACCATGAATACCGCAGAGTTTTCGTCAGAACAGATTATGAAGTATTTATTCACGACGGGGGCTGTGGGCACCCGGCCAACCAACTGGTACGTGGGGCTGCACACGGGGGACCCGACCTTGGACGGCAGCGCCAACGAGGCAGCGTACACGGGGTACGCCCGTCAGTCGGCCGACTTTACCGCGGATCAGCCGGTGGTTAACGGGTCGTGGCGGGCACGCAACGACGCTGATGTAACTTTCCCGCCTACCGATGCGGCTGTGACAGTGACCTACGTAACTGTGTTCGACGCGGTTACCGGGGGCAACTGCCTCGCGGTCTTGCAGCTGCCTCTGTCACGCACAGTGGCTTCCGGCGGGGTGTTCTCTATCCCCGCCAATGAACTTGTATTGACGGGAGAATAAGCATGATACTTAGCGCAGCTCTGCAAAACTACATGATGAGTGCCGGCTCCTTTAAGGGGGGCATGGACGGATCTTACCTCAAGATCTACTCCGGCACCGCGCCGGCTTCCCCCAACGATGCGGTCCCGGTCGGGTCAACGCTACTGTGCGTTGTGTCTGTAGATGGCACCGCCACCGGCGTTACTTTTGAGGCCACTGCCACACCCGGGCTGCTTGTAAAAGCCGCTGCGGAGACGTGGGAAGGCACCAACGAAGCCGCTGGCACTGCCACGTGGTTCCGACTGGCCCCTACCGCAGACGTTGGCGATGCCAGCACTACGGCCCTGCGCATGCAAGGCTCTGTTGGTCAGGCGGGGGCGGACCTCAACATCACGAGCACGAGCCTTACGTCTGGGGCTGTTCAAAGCGTGGACTACTTCTCAATCCTGAAACCAGCGTAAGAGGTAGCCGTGGCCAATAAGCTGATACGTGAGGTAACCACTACGTACATTGCGGGGACCCCCGGGCGGGCCGGGTCCCCGGCTTATTGCTACACCCGCACGATACGCCGGCAAGTTCCGGGTGGAAGCGTGGGGGTAGCGAGCACGTTTATCCCTGTTTCGGACCTTTCCTCGGGCGGTATACAGGTCAACGGGTTCGCCACCCCGGTGTTCCGGCAGGTATCGCCGTACACCGACGCGTTCGGCAACCGCGTAACCCAAGAACTGACCGGGTACCGCGTGTTGCGCGGGGCCCCTTCGCCTACTAGATCGCCGTCCTATACGACCACGGAAGAAACAGTCTGTGTGCCTGCAGTATCTGCAATACCGAGCATCCCAGCTGAAGTAGTGCAGGTGGGGGGCGGACCGGACTGGCGGGCTTCTGCTCGCAGTATCGCTACGATAACCGGCGATGGCGTGGCGACGTTCCGGACGAAAAAGGCACCCCGAATTATTATCGGGTTCGCCACCGAGGACTCCGGGGCCAACCAAGCCGACATACGGATGGGTATACAGATGTACCCGGTCACCGGCGGTGCCTTGGTCGTTCCTATATTGAATGGGTCCAGAGAGATGTCTGCGGGCATCGCAAACGGGACCTACACCATCAGTCTGGTTCGGGTCCACGGGCGGTTCAAGGTGTTCAGAAACGCGACGCTGATCTACGATGCGCCGTCACAGACTGAGCAGCCCGTATTCCTCGACGCTATGCTCTACACCAGCGATGACTACATAGAAGACCCGGCGTTCGCGGAAGCGGTTAGCATTGTAGCTACCGGCAGCGTGGGGATAAAAACCCAAGTGTCGGATGCGTTTGGGGTCTCGGGCTCCGTGGGTTTCTCTGGCGCTTTGAACCTACTCGTCGATGGGCAGGCCGCGTTTTCTGCCGCGGGCGGTATAGGTTTTGAGGCGCAAATACTGGTCGCGGGCACCGAGAATCTAAGTGCCACAGGCGTTGTTGGGTTTACCGCCACACTGGACCTCAGCGGACTTGCGGGCGGCGATCTCACTATGTCTCGCATCGGCATGCTGGCATCAGACTTTGTGACCGGCACCAGCTCCATGGCAATGGCCGCTATGAGCGTCGAAGGCTACGCCGGCGAGGGCGAGCTGGAGGTTGCCGGGTTCGACAAAGCAATGACTCCGATGCTGCTCTCTGCGCTTATGTACACCGGCGGCCTTATCGAGTCCGAGACGGCCATGGCGCCTATGGCTATGCTGGCCAGCGATAGCGTCTATGGCGGGGGCAGCGTGACCCTGAACCCGATGGCTATGTATGCCGATGACGGCTTCGGAGTAGCGAATTACTACGGGCATAACGAGCCTGTGGAAATCGCCGACACGATCACCACGGACCCGTCTATCATCGCAACGTGGACTGACGGTATTGACCTCACTCCTGAGATGTCTATTGCCGTGGTCCTCTCCGGCACTACTATTGACGGCGTGCTTCTGGACGACCTGAACAGTGTGAGCGGGATCATTCAGGCGCTGGTTAACTCCGGCGTCAATTTGGCCAGTGCCACGCAGGTACCGTTCAACGCGCTGGCCCAGTTTGCTTTCGACATAGGCACCGGTGCAGCCACCCGGTACGATAACTTCGAGTTCACCCAGTTTGCTTATACCCCGTCCGGCACTTACGCTATCAAACCCGACGGGGTGTACGTTCTGCGCAAAGGCGATGATGACGGCGAAAGCCGCTCCGCGCTGGTCGACTTCGGCGATACGGCTTTTGGGGTTTCGGCGAAGAAGCACATACACACTATGTTCTTAGGCGTATCCGGCGATGGCACGATCTATGTGAAGCTCAGCGCAGACGGTAAGGACTACAAAACGTACCGGGTTGTTGGGCAGCAGCCAACCAAACGCGTGCGCACCGCTAAGGGCATCACGGCCAGAGAGTGGGGTACGCGGCTTGAGTGGGTAGACAGCACAGACATAGAGCTGGACGCAGTTGAGTTCGTGCTGGCGGGCTCAAGCCGCCGATGGACTAGGTAAACATTTAAGGTGAACGATCATGGCTGAGCTTGATACCCAGTTTGAAAGAACGAACGCATACCTCCAGAGCTTCGCTGAGAAGGCTCTGCTCGACGCGTCCAACAACTCACGCAAGATAAGCACCAACATAAAGCCGGACCTTTCGTCGCCCAGAGTGGACGTGGATCTGAACAAGCCCAACCTCAAAGAGCCGCCGAACTTCAGTGATCTATTCCCTGACGCGGACGGCACATCGGAGGAAGTGACTCGCCTCAACGGCGAGGTTAATGAGTGGCTGTCCCGGTACTTCCCTGCTATCGATGAGTGCCTGCAGAACGTGCCGGACGAGTGGCTGTGCAACATCATCACCAACAAGAACCCGTTTGGCCTGCACGAGTCTGTGTTCGAGGCTATCTGGAACAGCGCCCGGGACAGAGAGGAGCGGCAGTTCCGCGCGGCCGACGCCACCCTGCGCACTGAGTTCTCCTCACGGGGCTTTACGCTGCCCCCCGGGGCCTACATCACTGCTCTGGACCGCGCCCGCCAGCAGGCGTCTGAGGCTGTGCAGGAGGTGAACCGCACCGAGGCTATTCGGAACGAAGAGGTCAAGCTGCAGCTACTGCAGTTCGCGGTTGAGCAGGCCAACCAGTACAAGATGGCTATTATGTCTGCGCTGGCTGACTTCTACAGGATCTGGGTGACCATACCAGACAAAGAAATCGAGCGGGCCCGGGTCAGGGCGCAAGCGTACAGCAGCCTGTACTCTGCCCTCAGCACCTACTACAACGTGGAGATCTCCTTCGAGGAGCTACGCTTGCGGGCAGAGGGTCTGGACGCAGAGACCCAGATCAGCACTGACCGCAACAAGATCGCGTTGTATGACGCGGGCGGTGCTAACTCGGCACTGGCCACAGCGGTGCGTGGGTTTGCGGATGTGGCTGCTCAGGCGTCCAGTGCTTCCGGTGCCCTCATTGCGCAGATCGAAGGCATATGAGGAAGAAAAAAATAAATACCACCTCCCTCGCCGCGAAGGAGTACGTTTATCTGGCGAGGCGGTTTAACAACCGGGCGTCCAGCCTAGCGCGGGGGACCCGGTATAAGTTCTACGACGGCACGCTGTTTAAAACAACGGCCTCAGCGAAAGAGATCGCTACTACGGTGCTGGTGCTTCCGGTCAAAGCGCTTGCGCTAAATATAACGAGCCAGATCGGCCCGGACTTTGCTAACGGGCGCGGGGCTTTCTTGCGAGACGTGGACATAACCCAATTCTCCCGGGATGCGTTCTACGCAAAAGACGGCGGGGTGGATATAGCGGCGGAGGCAAAGACGCGCCCTGCCAATATACCCGACCCCATAGCCTTTGGCGACCCTATGCCAGAGGGCACGATGTCGTTTATATACACCGGGTTCACCGGTAAGAAAGCCGAAGGGTACACCACCACAAGGGCTAATCGGCCGTTCCATTTTTTGAACACCGACCGCCCCACGACTATTACGGACACGCCGTTCGTATTGCCGGCGGACAAGTTTTGGGTGGAGGCCGTGTTGTGCCGAGGTGGGGATAGGTTTACGCGCCTCACGTTCAGTGAAGACTGGTTCAGTCAGTACGCTCCCGGGCACAAGCTGGCCAGTCGAGCCCACCGGTACCGGGTGACAGCGGGGTATGTGGCAGCGTGCTCTAACGGCACCCGGTTGGCGATCAGTGTGCCGTTGTGTAAAGCGCAGCCGTTCAACGAAGTGACAAACAATTACGATACGGGGGTGTGCAACGCGCTGACCCTTTGCTTCGACTTAACCGTGCTGGATGAAGACGGCCGCCCAGAAATTGTGTGGACCTCGTTCTGGGATCGAGAAGCGGACAACGACCTACGCACGGCCCCGTACCCTATATACGGAGAATCCCCTTACGACCCAGATGACTACATCGGGCCACCGCCAACGGGCACTAGCCGGAACACCGTCGTGGACATTCTTGAGATGGACGAAGCCGGGGAAGTCTTCGGAGTCAGGGGCATATCCACTTCGATTAAGCTACCGGAGCGGCGTTCCATACAAGACCCAGAAGAACCCTACGCCGTAGAAACGCTGGCCCTATACCCCATAGGGGGGCAAATTATTCAGTACGCACGGTGGTCCGCAGAAGGCGTACCTAGTGCATCAATTATAGCCGCGGGGGCAGCAACGGGGCCATACTATTACAATCAGGTAAACGCTGAGCCGTCGTTGACGCTACCGATAAAGAATCAAATGAAAGCGTTTTTGGAAGCGTACGGTGTACCCAGTGTGCCGGCTAATTCTTTGGGGGTTACAGGGCAGCTTTTGCATCAAGTCGCAGAATCAGGGGTTGGGTATGATGACAACGGGCGGTACATTTTGCTCGTTGGTATTTTACTACTGACGGGGTTCACGAACCCAGACGGTGGAGAGGAGGACATAAGTTTCCAGCGGCAAATTGCTAATACGAACAGCACTCAGTACAGCGTGGTGCAGGCCCAAGACGGGCAGCTAACCGGTTACTCGTACCCGTCTAATATACTTTCCTACGAGTCTGTGTTTTCAAGGATCGACCGCCTGCTCAGCATAGAAGGGCTTGACGGAGAGGGGTTTTTCGGGGGCGTGACCAACCTGAACATTCTCGTCCCCTCGGCGGCCTACGTCGGAAGCGGCACCTTCGCTGTTGTGGCCACCACTAAGGCAAGCGACCCTAACCTAAACCTCTTGCTCGGCTTTGTTGGAATTGCCGGCGCCTACTCTCGGGCAATACCCCAAGGGCAAGCCTCGGCTACCGAAACTATTGACGACATAGGCGTGCGCACTATCCAAGAGGAGCTACCCAACAGCGACCCTGCCGAGCCCCCCACCCTCAGTGTGCTGGCCGTAACAGACGACTCCGGTGCGTACATATCCAACGACGGAGGGTTGACGTGGACGAGGGTTATCAGTGGGGTGCGCTATCGAGACCTTGCGTATATCAGCAACAACCTCGTCGTACGCCCGTTCAGCAAAGGGGAGCCTGTGACGTGATTGATGTCCACGTCCTGACCCACTCCGGCACAAACCCCGAGTGGCTGGCCCAGTGCTTGCGCTCGCTTGAAGGCGAGCCTGTGGTCGTGCATGTAGTCGAGGGCGTAGAGGGCAGCGTCGGTGCTGGCCGCGCCAAAGGGTTCCAGCTGGGCACTTGCGAGTTCGTGGCGTACGTGGACTCGGATGACTACGTGGTGCCGGGGGGTTACGCCAAGAGCTTAGCCGCTATGGCAAACCACCGGTGCGTGGTGCCCAGAGAGTATGTAGAATACACGGATGGCCGGCGCCACAAGTATACCAAGAGTGGCCACAACGGCGTAGTGTACAGGCGAGAGGACATCCTGCCTCTGCTACCGGCGATGCAAGCTACGCCTTACGCGGCGGACCGCATGACCCGCAGGACACTGGCACCCACGCAGTTAGACCACGTAGGGTACGTGTGGCGCGTCCACAAGCAGGGCGCCCACCACTTGCTGACCACAGAAACCACTGATCGGGAGAAAGCGGCATGCCTGCTGACGGCACCACAGTAATACGGATCTACGGGTTTGACGAAAACGCGTTCTCCATCGGAGACATCGGGGTCTACCTAACGGAGTCCTCTAACGGAGGGACTCCGAGTACTGCGTACGTTAGTGACGTGCCCTTTTCCACCTATTCTCAGGGTATCCCTTGGGGGTTTACGACCTACGCCACACTACTGAGTGTGGATAGCGGGGACTTCCCCCCACCCGGCACTGAATTCGTGGAGTTCGCGTTCGTCCCTCTTACCGGGGGAGCCCCAGACCCAATCGACTTGGCGGCCTTGCCACCGGAAATAAAAGTACTCACAAACCAGTACTATTCTGGGGGGTGGTCGAGATCGGGGCCTACATATCAGGCGAATACGCCCTACTGGGCTCACGGGAGTTTGGCGCGGACGATTATTTCGGAGTGTATACTGTGGCGTTAACCGCCCCGGAGCCTGCCTCCTGCCCCCCGTTCTGGCAAGCGTTTCTCCGTAGCAGAGAGATCGACATATGCCCCCCGGCTGACCCGCAGCACTTCGTTGCACTGGCCACCGATACAGAGACCACAGTGTACGAAGTAGGTGACCTGACCACGGCCATCGCCACCCTACCCGTCGGCGGCCAGCGCCCGGTATTCAGCCCAGATGGCGAATGGCTGTTAATCGCAACCACGCTGTACGAGACCCGTGCGTGGACTATTATCGACACCGTGCCTAACCTGCACAGCGGGAACGTATCTTTTAGCGTTGACCGGGCTATGGCTGCGTTAGTGCCCGCCGGGGAGAACACCCCCGTGCTCGTCTCAACCGCAGACTGGCTGCCCGTAGCGGGCGCACCCACCCTGTCGGGGTACTCTTTTTTAAGCTCAGGTGCACTGTATGCGGCTCGCTGCGTATTCACCCCCGATGGCAAGTACCTAGTGAACTGCGCGTCCAGTCCGTCCAAGGGGCTGCTCGATTTAGCAACGCTGTCCTTCGTAAGTGTGGCTGATTTCGCGCCGCCCGGCCGGTTTTCTTCCGGGGTTGCCGACACTGCAGCTGCTGGTGGGGTGGTAGCCTACACGGTGCCGGCAGCAGGGCCGCACCCGTACCGACTGGCGGACCCTATTTCGGCCTCTACGGCTACTTGGTTGGATTCTGGGTCGCAGGCAGTTTCTGTTGCAGTATCCCCCGACGGGGCCCTTATCGGATACGACACAAGGGGGGATGGGTACACCTTTGACGGGGTTGGGTATAACGGCGGTTTTCAGGTACGTCCTACCGACGACGCGACCACTAACGGGCCGGTATTCAGTGGAGAGGCCGCTGGGCTTCCTTTCGGGGGGTCCCCGCGGCGAGCGAGGCAAGCAGGGTTTAGCACGGACGGCGCCCTGTTCGCCGCGGGGGAAGGTGAAAGCACCGCCACGGGCGCCAACGGGGCACTACTGTTCTATACCGTGGGGACGTGGGCCCCCGTAACCCCGCCAATCTCGACGGGGGTGGTAGGGTTCGACTTTGCGGCTAGGGCGTAGGGTGGGAGAAAATCCCCGGGATTGCCGCCAGTAACGAGGTGCACTACGTAGGGAATGGGCACTTCGGGCAGTGCGGCCGGCTATTTAAGGAGGAAGGATTTTGAGCGAATGCAGCTATTTTTGGGCTGTCCACTGTATGTACTACGAGGTAAGCGACGATGGCTGAAATATGCACCCCGTTCTGGCAAGCGTTCCTCCGTAGCCGAGAGATAGACTTTTGCGCCAGTGCGTCCCCCACAGCAGGCGACTACACAGGCCGCCTGCTGTACGTGCTGGACCCAGATACCCAGACCCTGTACACATACGGCGGCGAGGATACGTGGCTGGCTATAGGTTCAGCAAGTGTTGGGTCGCCAGACCCCTATTCCGGTGCCTTTACCAAAAACCACTACGTGGTGGCTACTATTAACGGCGTATGGGTGTCTATTGCCCAAGACGCTGGCGAGCCGTATTTGGCGTTCTTCGATAAATTCCTGAACAAGCTATTTGGAGGAGTAGCCCCCACAAACGGCGCCTCTGGTTTAGTCGGGCATTTCGGAGACACGCTTCTTGCTAGGGGGTCTGACAAGCTGACGTTCTTCGATACTACTGGGGTCATAAACACATACACGTTCCCGAACAGCTTCGCCTACCCGCAACCAGCGTCTAGCTCGGGGGATGCCAATAACCCCGAGATTCTTGTAAACACATACTCTGGCGGTTTCTTGCGGGCGTTCGACTCCGCGGGGGCCCTGTCAGCCACTGTAGTCCCGCCAGTGGGGTCACGGTTTATAGACCAAGCGTCCCCGGGGACGCTTACCAGTGCTGCCGTTATGTACTACGGCGAAGAGACTGCGACAGACGCGTGGACGCTGTACGCTGTAACCTCGACCGGATCGGTTACTTTGGCGACCGACATACCGAATAATCCGCTCTTCGATATGATGCTAATCAAGGCGGGACCGACAGGCGGGTTCGTAGATTGGGCAGGAGGGCTAGACTACGTGACGGTGGGCAACGTGCCAGTGAGGGTAAGCGACGGGGTTCAGATGAACGCTGCGGCCTCCACTATAGCGGCGTTCAATGCGTCCGATGGATACATTAACGCCGTATGGCTGTCCCCCTCAAGGCTGCTTATGCGGGGGCAGGACGTCCGTGAGGCGGCTATTTTCGATGTGCCGAGCAACACTCTCACGCGGCTTGGTGTACAGTTAATGACGGCTCACGTAGCCGCTAAAGCACGGGGCCTCGCGGTATTCGCCGGCTTGGGGGATAGTGTACACGCCTACGAGGACGCTACAGCCCAAGTAGTTGACTTAACACAGCTGGTCTTGGGAGGGGGGCCAATAGGCGACCGCCGATTTGATATAAGTCCTGACACCAGCGACCCGCTCGTTGACCCAGCGAACCCGGTCTACATACCCCCGCCGTAGCGGGGGTATGGTTCATCCCTTCTGGGCATCGGCCATAGCCGTGCCCACGATTTCCGAAGCGTTCAACGCGGATGCCTGCTGAACCCCCGCCATCTCTGGGTGGCCCATGTTCAATGTCCAGCACCACGTCTGCGCCGTCTTCCACGATGTCCCTTTGCCCAGCACCATGCGCACCTCGCCCGTCAGGATGCCCTGACGCTTGAGCGTTTGCTTGAGGTTAGACCAGTCCACCGAGCGGGCGCTGCACCACTCACGCAGGTGGCTGCGGTCCACGTAGGCTTGGTTGTTCCAGACTTCGTACCGGATACGCACCGCGTCCCTTGGCTCCTGCGCTACCATCGCCAGCTTGCCGTCCAGCGGCTGGCTGTTCAGCACCAGCATGTTACGCAGGTTGCTGTTCAGGTAGTCCGCGATCGCGTTGTTCGGGTTCTTGGTGTTCTCCGACACGACCCCGCGCATATTGTTGATCGCCTTCACAGAGAACCGGACAAGGCGTTCGATGTTGACGTTGGTCAGGCCCAGCCTATTGGCGATCTCGTAGCCTGTGAGCACACAGGCGGGCCCAGCGGCCCAGAACCGCTCACCACTGGTGACCTTGGCATGCTCCTCCATGTACCGGGTCCAGTGTTTGATGCGGTCACGCACCGCACCGACGTCCTTCATTACTTCTTGGATGTACAGGTCGCCGGCGATGCCGTAGTTGTAGTTCAGCAGGTCCAGCGTCTCGTCAGCCACAGCCTTGGGCAGCTGCCCAGAGGGCACGTAGTATTCAAACACCCGCACCGCCTCAGCACTGGCGTCTGACTTCACGTTAGCGAGCCGGCCGTGCAGGCTGGCGTTGCTAGTGGTGAGCATCATCGTCTGCCAGTTACCGAAGTTCTCTTTGGCACTGCCGTCTTGGTTCAAGCGTTGCCGGCCCTGACCCTTAGAGATGGCGTAGCACAGATCCGACAGCGGCTCTTCGGGCAGGTTAGTCACCTCGTCGTAGCACACTGGCAGGTTCTTCAAAACGCCCAGCTTGTTATAGAAGGCACGCATGGTGTCGTGCTCCATGTCTACCCAGCTGTGCTCCTTGTGGCCCCACACGCTGTTGACGAGGTGCATGATGCTGGACTTACCGCAGCCCTTCTCGCCCACCATGGATACGATCATGCCGTTGAAGTTGGTGAACTTGAACAGCGGTGCTGCCCACGCCACGCCGGCACCGAACTGGAACGACTCCAGACCTTCAGCTTCATACATGGCCATGACCTTGCGCCACTCTGATAACTCGCCCCGGGGCTCAGACCAGCCGAGTGCGTTGACGATGTTGCGGTGCGGGTTGATCCGCTCCACGTGGTCTTCGTATAACACCCTGTCACCAAGGACAAAGCGGTCTTCGTCACGCCACCCCAGCTGCGCATAGATAACAGCAGAGCGAGCGTGCTTTTGTAACTCACGGATGTACCCAACCATATACTGCACCAGTAGCTCGACCTTGCCCGTGTCAGGCATAACGCCGAGATCCCCTAATGTGGACGCCAAGCTGCGTCGATCGTAGAACTTGCCCAGCGGTACCGGCAGGGAGTCCCAGCCGTCCTTCGGTAGGTACCGACGCACCTGCGCTACGTACTTGCCTTCCCGCTCGTCGAATATTATCTGCTCGGGGTAGATGTCATGCTCATAGATGATGACCTCTTCCTCGTAGTTGTCCTCCCCAAAGATAGAGTAGCCGATGCCTACTTCGCCGGTCTTCTGGTTGCGCACCCGCTTGAACGGGAAGGGCGGATCTGGCAGTGTGCCGACGGACTGCTCGGCGCCATGCACTACCTTGGGCTCAACCACCGGTGCGGTCTCGGCACGCATCTCTCTGCCCAGCTGTAGGGGCGTGCTGATCCTGCCTGCGTACGGGCAGCCGTCGCAGCCCCCGGGGTTGTGGTCCTCGAACGTCTTACAAAGCGTGGGCCCTGCCCCCGCCTCGACGTGCTGGTTGATCTTGGTGTCTGTCTCGTGGGCGCTGTAGCCCGGGTACTGCTTGGACATGGCATGCACGGCCGAGCTGCCCTGCTCCGCATGGCGAAGGCATCCAACCATGTCGTACCATTGTGGCTCTTCGACGTCGTTGGCGTTGGTGGCCTGCCACATGAGCTGCTTACACTTACGGACTACTCGCTTGGGATTGGCCTCGGTCATCTCAATGCCGATACCACCGGCAGCTTCCTCGTTCACGTTGGTCGCCGCTATGTGAGCCGGTCGCTCGCCCATACCCACGGGCATTCCAGTCACGGTGATTGAGCCCTTAATCTGTGCGGGGTCATGCTGTGACGACGCTATGCAGGCCAGCATCTGCTTGGCGGTAATCACCTTGCCCACCACCGCTTGAGTTACCGGCACTGTCGGAGTTGTCTTGCAGTTCACCGTGCCGGGTACGCGCAGCACACTGGCGCAGTCGCTGGTGCGGGCGGGGTCAGCCAGCAGGCCAAACTTTACGGTCGCGGCCTTGAGGATACCGGCGTAGTGTTCCCACTGTTCTTTGTCGATGGACTCTGACATGGCCCAGTAGCAATGCAGCCCACCGCCGCTGTCCACCACGTAGGGCTTCGGCAGGTTGTTGTAACGGCAGAACTCGCGCACTGCTGCGCCTGCTTCACCTTTGCTGCGGTAGTGCTTGCCCGTCTGCTTCACGTCTATGTCCAGCCAGAAAGTGCGCAGGCGGTTGATGTTCGGCTTCTTGCGTATGTCTTTTTCCTTCACCTCATGGACACTGCCCATGGCGAAGTACGCATCCAGTGGCGTGGCCGCTGCAGTGAAGGCTTCACGCTGTAAATCGGCTACGGTATCAAACGCTTTGTGCTTAAAGAACTTAATCGTTTCGCCGTCTTTAACGAATGATGCGGGTGTTGCCAGAAGGTATGGCCCCTCTTCTGGCAACAGGTTAGACAAGAACGTATTTACCACAGTCAGTCTCCTCGTTGTTTGTAGCCGTCGTTGTGCTTAGGAGTAGTGGCCTGAGTCGAGAGCTGATTGTAGTAGGTTCACCCGCTCAGACGGCTTTAGTCCGCGGAGTTGAGTATACAGCCCACCGTCTGAGTTGGCCGCATTCAATCTCTGGATCTTCAACCAGATAGCATCCTGCACATAGCTCTGGGGCAGACGCACCTTGCCACTTTGCGGGTCTGCCTTGTACCACTTTGCCATACTGCCGGGGTTCACATCCATAAGACGCGCAGCGGACGCTTGAGAGAGCTGCGTCTCGGCGCGGAACCGCCCAAGCGCAGCGCGGAACTCGTCCTGTTCTCTAGTAAGTTGTAGTTCACTCATGGTCTTCTCCAATGTAGCCCCCTTGCGGGGGCTTGGTCAGGTAGTTCAGTCGTCGAAACCTTCACCGAACACGGCGTTCAGGCTCTGGTCGTCTGAAGAGACAGCGGCGTTCTGCTCCTCGTGGTGCTGCACCGGCGGCTCCTTCTTGTCAGCCGGCTTGGCTTTGGCCGATGGAGCGCCCCAGCCAGCAGCGTCAAACTCAGGGTTGCCACCGGCCTCGGGGTCCGGGGTTGAATCAGGTGCCGACTTCTCAGGCCCTTCCCACGCTGCGGCAGCTTCCTTAGCGGCAGCTTCCGCCTTGGCTTTCTTGGCTTTCTTGGCTTGCTCAGCCTTGGCTTGCTCAGCCTTGGCCGCTTCCGCTTCCGCTTCCGCTTCCGCTTTGGCCGCAGCCTCAGCGGCGCTGTTGTCCGGGGCCTCTACTGGTGACGAAGTACCGGGCACATCAGAGATAGTGCACACGTGCTTGGCGTCCTCGCTGGCGTACCGCTCCTTGATGGTGGCGTAGTCCTCGTCGCTCACCCAAGAGATC
>Ga0136557_1001158_pt1 | contig 17899 bp, 19 predicted proteins | sample AntRauTorckE6832_FD_104796 | JGI IMG/M metagenome (GOLD analysis project Ga0136557, IMG submission 104796) | Saline lake microbial communities from Rauer Islands, Antarctica - Metagenome Torckler E6 #832 | ecosystem: Environmental > Aquatic > Non-marine Saline and Alkaline > Saline | place...
ATACGTTGAGAGCGACGACAGAACTGCATTCCGACAGACCGTAGCCCTCGTAGAGCGGGAGTCCGGCTGCCCGGCCGCGGTCCAGTTGCCCCTGTTGGGCTGCTGCCACCAGGGCCATGGCCAGCTCCGGCACCAGGATCAGTGATTGCGGTCTGCTGTGGTTGATCCCCGCAACCAGGCGGACAGGATCCAGCCCACTGCTGCCAGTCATCCCCAGGCTAGCCAGCGGAGCCACGGTGACCGTGGCACCCATCAGCAGCGGCAGATAAACCCCGGCAATGTTCTCCAGCAGCGTGGCCAGCGGCAGATGCCTGAGCCAAATACCATGGCCGAGATGTTCGCTGCCTGCGCCTGGCGCATAAGCAGTTCAGGCAAGACGGCCATACACACTCTCCGTACCCAGATCTTCGGCATCAACTCCCTCCGGGGCAACCAGCTGAATCACCCGCAACAGACCCGCTTGTTGCAGGGCGGCGGGCCCGTCTGCCACTTTGATCGCCACTACCACCGGGTGGTGTTCGTAGTACTGGCCCCAGCCTGCCCCCCCATCGGGAAGCCGGGCAGGGTCGGCATCAGCCAGAATCTGAGTGACGATCCCCAGACGATGGAAACTGTTACGCAGTTGGTCAGTGCCAGTGCACACCACCCAGTCGTAACCAGCGCCGGCCATGGCCGTCTGCGGAGCAATCTCACTGAACCATCGCCCGGCACAACGGATAACCGGAACCACTCCCGGGGAATCCGGGGGACAACAGGCAGACATCGTTAACAGGTCAGTCATGGGCGCTCTCTCCAACAGTGCGAACATTGGTTCCCAATAGCATCCGGCAACGGTGCCCTTGGGTTATGACTGCAGAGTAGCGAGCGAGGCTTAATGGAGCCTTAAGCCCAGGCCGGAGAATTCTTAACCTCGCCTTAAGGTTTGTATGGCAAAATCAATGACAGAGATGAGGACTGGTATTACTCAATGCGCATACTCCTGGTAGAAGACTACCACCTGCTAGCCCGCACCATGCTGGACATGCTGCGGCAGGACCAGAACACCGTGGACTGGCTGGATGACGGCGAGCAGGCGCTGAATGCCATTGGCGAAGAACACTTTGACCTTGTTATTCTGGACCTGACCCTGCCCAGCGCGAAGACATCCGCCAGGAACTGAGTCGGGAGTTGGCTCTCGGAAACGTTCTGCCCCTGCTTCTGGCTTTGCCGTTGCTGGCGGTAGCCGCCATTGCTGCTATCCAGTTCAGTTTCCGGCCTCTGCGCCGGCTGGAAAGTCCCGTGCGCAATATGGCACCCGAACGCATTCATCCGCTCGATGACCGGCATGCACCCAAAGAAGTAGCCGGCCTGGTGCAGGCCGTCAACGGCCTGCTGAAAAGACTGAATCAGGCGCTGGAACGGGAGCGTCGATTCTCGGCAGATGCCGCTCATGAATTAAGAACGCCACTGACCGCGTTACGACTGAAGCTGGCGGAACTGGTCGAGCAGAGCATTGCCGATATTGCCCCCCTGGCCCTGAAAAAGCAGATCGAGCCCGAACTTGATAATCAGTGCGTACTGGCCATAGTCAGCTGTCACAGCGCGCTGATTACCACCATGCTGCGTTCGGTGCTGGCCAATGCCATTCAGTACAGCACGCCGGGTACCCGGGTGAGCACCACAATGAAGGAGGACAGCGGGGGCTTCACAGTGAAAATCTGTGATCAGGGACCTGGTGTTCCGACGGAGGATCGTGAGCGCGCACTCAGCCGATTCACCCGACTGGACCAGCGCCAGGGTGCAGGTGCAGGATTGGGCCTGGCCATTGCCCGGAGGATCGCTGAATTGCACGGCGGCCAGCTTACGCTGACCGGTCGCACAGACCGGCGGTCGGGCCTGTGCGTCAATATCTGGATACCCGTTCGAACGCGCTCCTGAAACAACCGCTTTCAGGATGGGAGCCGGGCCTGACGGGGCAGTACGGGCGCAATAATACGATACATTGGCAAGGGCATGGTCACACCCAGCCGAGTGCGGGTTAAACTGATCCTTTATTGGTCAATCAGTTCTGCTGCAATCGCATTTCGTTCCAGATATTGAATTCCCGCTTGCTGACACGCCGGTCGCGGTCTGCATCCATCAGATCAAGCACAAGAGCGGTTCTCCTTGACGTTGCCAGGCCTCTTTTTGCGGCGTGTTCAACACATTTACCCCGGGCCTCAAGCTCATTCCCTGACAGGTAACCATCGCCGTCCCGATCCATACAGTCGAACCCCTGTAACGACTCCGCATGTAACGGTCGCACATCGGTATTGAAGTCGGTCTGTTTGGATTTGTCAGGATGAAACAGATATTGATCGTCTGGATTTTTGCCTGAGGGCCCCGGTTCAGCACAAAAAGCCTGAGCACTGAACATTGCACTGCAAATCAGAACATACTTCAAAGCAAAAGCTGTCGTTTTCATAGTTGAACCCTGAGATCCAGATTGCTGAATTTGTGGTTTATTCATCACGCCAACGCAGAGACACCTCGTGGGCATGTTCCAGATTTCTACAGTAGGTCAGTGAACCTGCCAACTTGTGAATACCCGCACGGCGGAGCTTCACAATCATTCTCGGCTGCAGGCCGACCAGGATAAGCCGGAGGCCATCACGCCTCATTTCAGAGATTATTGACTCAAGAGCGACGATGGCCGTCCCGTCCATGCTTGGCACATCGTGCATATCCAGAATCACCGTTCTGATGTTGGCATCGACCAGGTGCAGCGATGCCAGTGCCTTTTCGGCCGCACCAAAAAACAGCGGGCCATTGATGTCATAGATCGCCACTTCGGCAGGAAACTCTATGTTCGTTGGGTGATGGTGGGTTTCAAGCAGGTTCGTTTCGGTCAGCAGGGCCATGCGCCGGATGAACAGTGCTGCGGCCATAGCCACACCGACAGCAACGGCCAGAACCATATCGAACAGCACGGTCAGGCCAAAGCAGATAACCAGGATAGTGACATCTCCTGGAGGCGCCGAACGCAGGGTATGCAGAAAATGCCTTGCCTCACTCATGTTCCAGGCAATAATAAACAGCAGCGCAGCAAGCGCCGCCATGGGCACCAGCCCAAGCAAACCGGCGAAGGCAACGACCGCAAGCAATACAACAACAGAATGCACGACAGCGGATATCGGTGACCGTGCGCCACTGCGGATGTTGGTGGCCGTGCGGGCGATGGCGGCCGTTGCCGTGATGCCACCGAAAAGCGGCGCAACGAGATTACCCAGCCCCTGGCCGATCAATTCGGCATTCGGATCGTGCCTGGTTTTCGTAAGACCGTCTGCGACCACCGCGCAGAGCAATGACTCGATGGCACCCAGCATGGCAATCGCGAATGCCGGGCCCAGAAGTGCACTGAACAGTGCAAAGCTCAGTTGCAGTGGTTCACCATCGGGACCTGGTAATAGCCACGGTGCCATAAACGTCGGTGGGATCGGTGGAATGCCACTGCCCGTTTCATCGCCCACTTCCCAGGTAAAGCGCGATGCGATCGTCTCCACTGCCCCATCAGCGCCCGCACCACCCATTAACGAATTGATGCCATAAGCGGCAACGGCTCCCACAACCAGACCAGCCAGCGGCGCAGGGACTGGAATCCGGAAACGTGGCCACAGCAGCATCACTACCAGTGCAAATGCGCCCACCCCAAGTTCCAGCGGGTTGATGGTTGGCAAAGAGGTAATAATCGTTGCTACATTCCCGACAAAGTGCTCGCCAAGCTTTCCCGTTTCCAGTCCAAGAAAGTCGGGAATCTGCAACACCGCAATAACAACCCCTATCCCCGCCGTAAAGCCAAGCACCACCGGATAAGGTACAAACTGGATCAGCGCCCCCATCCGGGTGAGGCCAAGCACCACAAGAATAAGACCCGCCATCATCGAGGCAATAAGCAGGCCGCCCAGGCCGAATTGCTGGACAATGGGAAACAGGATGACCACAAAAGCAGCGGTTGGCCCTGACACATTGAAACGCGCACCGCCGGTCAACGCAATCAGCGCGCCCGCCACAATCGCCGTATAGAGACCATGCTGGGGCGGCACGCCGGTCGCGATTGCCAACGCCATTGAGAGGGGCACAGCCACGGTACCGATGGTCACGCCGGCCATCACATCCTTCTGCAGGTCGGCTAACCCGTACCCATCTTTCAGGGCGGACCGCAAACCCGTTGCGATGCCCGGCAAATTACTCAGAAACTGTCCCATGGCGATAATTTGTCCTTTTCCGGAATCTGTAATCTGCTCAGGGTCGCGATAATAATAGACTCTTTATTTTTCGATGATTCCACCTGCAGGTATAATACAATGATAATTCTATTATAATCCACGATCGCTTTACCTGAACACAGCATCCGGTCGAGTTATAGACTGATTCAGACAGTTACAAAAACGGTGAAAGATGAAAAAGAACGAGATAAAAACGCTTCGTGAGAAGGGACGCGTTGATGCCGTGAAGATCATGAGATCCCCCGCCGATGCGAGCGAATGGATCGTGCTTTTCAAGGAAAACGAAGGGAAAAGCTTTTTCCTGATTTCTGACGATGATGAAATGTGTGCCTATCGAACTCTTGATGACGCAGTAGATGCGCTGGATGCGCTGGGGTTCGCGCGGGCCGAAGTCATGTTCTGAACGGGCGCCGGCATCAGGTCATTTTTTTGGGGAAGGCTGGGGCACCTGCGGTTTTGACGTGTAATCAACACCATGCTCCTCAAGATAGTTACGGATCAACTGCCGGACTACCTGGGAGGGCGTTAAATCCTGGGCAGCACAGAGGTCCTCAAGGGCTTTCTTTTTCGCCGGATCGATCAGTACCGTAAATCGTGCGGTTTTTGTTTCCATGGAAATACCTGAAGCCAACCTGTCTGGATAATTATAATAAAATTATAATACTTTGAAGAGCCATCTTCCACGCCTCATGTCAGTCAAAAGCTGGCGGGCCAGGGGGCCGGCCAGGATTCCCCACCCCCAGAATGGCGGTGCCATTGGTAATCACCATGAGTGGTATTCACCACATGCATGTCCACTGGACTTCTGGACTCTGGCGGCCTTGATGACCCCGGTGTCTCCTGGCACCTGGCACCTGGTTAGGTGGGAAACCCTCATAGAGCCGGTAAGCCATCCGCCAGAGCATGAACCAGAAAACGAAAAATCCCAGGGCGATATGTATCCCAATGATGTGGCTCTCTGTGTTCTCGCCTGGTGCGTAGGTAGCTGTCAGCCACCCTATGGTTGTTAATATTCGTATGATGTTCCTTCAGTAAACATCCTCCAGATAACGCCCCTCAGCTCTGAGGGTTTCCACATCGGTTGCCAGGGGCCTGAGAATCTCCTCAAAAACCTGCTTTACCCCGGATGCCATATCGCGGCCACCGCAGACCAGAATCTGGGCCCCCGCATTAATCCGCTGTCGCACAGCCATCTGATCCTGCCTGAGCTTGTCCTGGACATAAGCGCGCTCATCAGACCTGGAGAACACCGTATTCAGACCTGTCAGGCGATGGTCTTCAAGGTAACGTCCCAACTCAGGTTGATAGAGGAAATCCGATTGCGAGCTGCGCCCGCCCCAATAAAGGTACATGGGATTACGCTCTGCGTTTTTCCGGATAAAACCGGTCAGCGGGCCAATCCCCGCACCGGCTCCGATCAGAATGACCGGGATGTTACCCGTGGCTGGCCGGAAGCCGGGATTATGGCGGATAAAGCCGTCGATACAGTCCCCCGGCTTAAGCTCATGCAAATACCCGGAGCAAAGACCGCCAGGTTTTCTCCGGACGCATATCTCCAGCACACCGTCCGTGGACGAGGACGCCAGAGAATAGAATCGCGCAGCCTGCCCGTGTGCGGGTATAACGCCCAGAAGATCGCCCGCTTCGAATGCCGGCAAGGTTTTACGGGCCCGCGGGAGCAGCATTTGCGGCCAGCTGCGGCCCGGCTCAGTTGCCCTGAAACGCAGGATACTGGTAGGCGCCTGGACCGCGATTCCGTAATCTGCCCGTTCGACGAGTTCCAGCTTGACTGTGGGCTGCGGCAAGGGGTCGTAAGTCAGCGCAAGCGGGGTCCCGATAAGCTTACCAATCCTGTCTCCCCAGGCGCTGAATTGCGACGCGGAACACCGGTCAATCAGCCCGATGGTATGCAGGCGGCTGAGCCCTTTGCCAGCAAGCGCCGCGTCTACGTCCACAGCAAACTGGCAGAAGTTCGCGAACTGCCGGTCACCAAAGCCCAGTACCGCGTATTTCAGCGCTTTCTCACTCCTGAAATCACTAAGCCTTGTCATAAACCGACTGGCGGATGCCGGCGCATCACCATCGCCGTAGGTCGAAGTCAGTACGAACAGCATGAAGGCCTGCGGGTACTGGTCCGCCAGGGCGTTCATTCCGGTGCAATGCACCCGCAAGCCTGCCTTGTTCAGACTGCTGTGGAGCTCCCGGGCAAACCCCCAGGTGGCATTACTCTCCGAGCCGACGAGGATAATGGTATCCGCCTGAGAGGCATCGGTATTGCCCGCAAACTGCCCTGAGGACTGGCGGCGCTGCCACCAGACCGTTATTCCGGTCACCGATAGCACCGGCACGGTCAGCGCCGCAACTCCGAGAATCAGGCCCAGCCACCACAGCCCCTCACCGGTATGCAGGCTGATGATCCACTGCTGGAATACGCTACCCTCAGAACGCGGCTGGTACTTCAGCAGCTCGCCGCTGGCCTGGTCGACAAATCCGGAACCACTGCGGGTTGTCAGCGAGTAGACATCCCGCGGATCACCGGGATAGGGAAACACCAGCTCCTGCAGTTCGCCGAGATCAACAGCGGCGAGGGCGCCCAGCGTCGCCACCGGAGCCGGTTGCCCACCAGAGACGTCAGCAGGAAAAGACGGCCCGGTTGCGACCGGTTCGGGCAGCAAGCCAAAACGCTGCGCCGACATGTAGCTGCCGGTCAACGCCGACAACAGCAGCCCGATAACCGCAAACCGGGCCAGTTCCGCGTGGATCCGTTTGCTGCCGGAACCGGCCAGCGGCGAGAACAGGGCTTTCCAGCCACCGGTTCGACGAACCAGCAGAAGCATTCCGGAGATACAGAGAAGCAGCATTACTGCGGCCATCACGCCGGCCAGCGCCCGACCTGCCTTATCCAGCAGAAATGACCGATGCAGATCCTTGATCCAGCTGAAAAAAGCTGATGGCTCATAAGGCGCCATGCCGTTACCAGTCAATGGATTGACCAGATCAGCGCCGGGCTGACCGTCACGGTAGTAATAAACGATCACTTCACCGGAAGGGCCACGCACAATCTGCTCGGTTCCCGGGTAATATTCCACCACCCGTCCTGCCAGCTCCGCTACATTTACCTCGCCAGCAGCCGGGACTACCGCTGCCGCCCTGTCCATCGCTGGCGCCAGCGCCAGAACCGCCCCGGTGATAGCAAGCGTCATCAGGAACAGCGCCGCAAGCAGACCAGGTAAACCGTGTAATTGTCGCAACATTGCCTCGGCTCCTGCCAGTCAATCAGAAATCGTAGCGGAACGAACGAACATAACCACGCCCGGTGACCGGTTTGCCGGCGCCCTCGGCAGTCAGCGGCACGGCGACATCCCCCCGATTATCCCGCATATCCTCAACGGCGGTGTCGACGCGGACTTCGTAGCCGCCATCGATCAGAGCATCATCCAGGTCCAGGGTAATTTTCAGCGTGCGCCCGCTGGTGATACTGGCGCCGCTCAGGCCATCGTACTCAGCCGGATTCAGCCTGCTACCACGGGCCCAGCCACTCAGGTGCTTGTAGTATTTGGATTTTCCCCCCGCGACCCAGAGAGTGCCGTGGTATTTTCCGGAAGCATCCGTCAGGTAAAGCGCCAGGTAGGCGCCATCGCCGCCGTAGTCGAGCAATTCGGTGGTGAAGGTCACTTCCCGGGCCTGCGCAAGGGCGGGCAAAGCAATCGCAATAGCCAGACCCAGGGTAAAAAAGAACTTTTTCATACAGCCTCTCTATCAGGAAAAGAATCGACGGGTTATTCCACGGTCACACTGGGGCGACCCTTGACGATGCCATTGCTGGGGGCCGACCTCTGGCCATTGCCCTGAGCGCCTTCCCGTGCCTGGCTGCCATAACCGCGATCGTCGTCCCCATAATCGTCGTCATCGTCGTCTTCCCGCTCCAGTTCCATCAGCTTCAGGGAGGCCGGCGCAAAAGATGCCTCTGCCCGGTAGCCCTCCGGGGCCCGGCCTTTTACCTCGTAACAGCCGTCATCCACCTTGATGCGGTATACCGTCCAGCCTTCGCCTTCCAGTTTCTGGCGGAGGTTTTCCCGGGGCTGCCAGTTGGCTACCGGATCATCACAATCATCGTCAGCCAGAAGTGGGGTGCCCACCAGCAATAAAGCAACGCTCAGAATCACGGATTTGGTTTTCATGGTCTGTCTCCTGTTGAGTTCACAATAAACATCCTATGAGTTTTTCCTGACACTGGCCTGAACGCGTGCGGCCCTGACCAGCGAAAATCAACGAAACTGGAATTCCTCCTGGTGGAATCGCGACAGACGGAAGGGCGCTGACCTCAGCCCCTCTCTGATAGCCCGTCCCAGCCCTGCCGGTCCGCAGAACCACACTTCCGCGCCTGCTGGGTAATCCATCCCACCGGCATCCAGATTTTCTGCTGAGAGTGCCTGGCCTTTGCTACTGTCATGGATCTGCAGATTGATACCGGGAAAGCCACGGCAAAGCTCCCGGAGCCGTTCCACCATGGGATCCTGATCGGCATTGCGGGTGCAATAATGAAGGTCTGCCTCGGGCGCCGTCACCGTGTTGGTTTCAATGGCTTCAAGCCAGGCCAGAAACGGCGTCACACCGATGCCGCCGGCAATCCAGATCTGGTGGGCCTTGCGGTTTTTCCGGTCGAAGTTGAAGCAGCCATAGGGGCCTTCAACCGTCACCGTTTGCCCTAGCCTGATTTTGTGACTGAGATTGCGGGTGAAATCCCCGAGCGATTTAATGAAGAATGTGACTGTGTTATTGCCCCGGTCAGCACTGGCAATGGTGAAGGGGTGAGCACCTTCCATTGTGTTAAAGGTCACGAAGGCAAACTGTCCCGCACGGTGTCCGCGCCACGCCTGCCCCAGATGGCAGGTAACCTCGGTTATATCCCGGGCCGGGGCATTGATCCCGGTGATCCTGCCCTCGACCTGGCGACGACGGCCCACTCTGCCAGTGAGCGACAGTACGCTGGCGAGGCTGCCCCCGGAAAGCAGAATGGCCATCAGCAACCCGATCGGCTGCTGCCACCATTGCAACGGCGCGAGCCATGCAGCATGAAAAGCAAGCAACAGGTAAAGCGCGGGCATCCCCCGGTGCAGATAACGCCAGTATCTGTAGGGAAACCTGCGCCACAGGGTAATCAGCAACATGGCAAACAACAGATAAATGGCGAACTCGCCAATGTCTTCGGCGGCATCGCGCATGGTGTCTATAAACCCGGAAAAATGCGGCTCGTACTCACCCGCCTCACCGAAAATCGACTCGATGACGTCATCACCCATTTCAATCAGCCAGTGCGCCGCGGCGAACACCACAGCCAGAATGCCGGCCCATTTGTGGGCGTGATAGATCCTGTCCAGCCCGCCCAGCGGTCGTTCCAGCCAGGCAGGTCGCAGCGACAGCATCATGGCCAGGGACATCAATGCGATGGCTAACCACCCACTGAGTAAAAGACCCTGCTCATAAACCGCCCAGGGCAAACCCGCCCCCGGGCCTGCGGCAAGACTCCAGGCCCAGAGGCCTGAAACCAGCACAATGAAAGGTAGAATTATCCGGGTCATGACGCTTCCTCCGATCGACACCTGGAATGATTGTGGTGAGGCTAGCGTCTGAACCTGACAGCCACCTGAAGGTCAGTGGAGGTTCATGGCAAGGTCCAGGACTGTTCAGGCTGTTGTCAGGTTCGGGCTGTAGTATCTTGCTCTCAGGGCTGGATCAGAGGTTAACTATGCGGGTACTGTTGGTTGAGGATACGTTCGGGCTTGGCGAGGCGGTGCGGGATCAGATTGCCGATGATGGCCACGCGGTGGACTGGGTACAGTCCCTGGACTTCGCCGAAGCGAGTGTCCAGACCACGACCTACAACCTGATTCTGCTTGACCTGATTCTGCCGGACGGCCATGGCTTTGGTTTTTTGAGAAAACTCAGAGCAACCGGGAACACCACACCGGTGATCATCCTTACCGCCCGGGATCAGGTGTCTGACCGGATTGAAGGGCTGAACTCCGGCGCCGACGACTACCTGGTAAAACCCTTTGATCTTTCCGAACTGTCGGCCCGGGTAGCGGCCGTAGCCCGGCGTTACCGGGGCAATCCGAACCCACTGATACGGGTGGGTGATCTGGAGGTGGATCTTGGTGATCACCGTATCAGCCGCAACGGCCAGCCGGTGGAGCTTACTGCCCGGGAGTGGGCGCTGTTTGAAGGCTTCATCCAGCGCCCCGGAATGCTATTATCGCGCTCGCAACTGGAGGATCGTCTTTACGCCTTCGGGGCAGAAATCGAAAGTAACACCATTGAGGTCTATGTCAGCCGTATGCGGAAAAAACTGGGGCGGGACGCCATCGTAACCGTCCGGGGCATGGGCTATCGGCTGGATACCCATGACCAGTAAAACCAGCTTACAGAAAACCCTGGGCATCGGCCTCACCCTGGGTGTCACCCTGCTCTGGCTGCTGGGCGTTACCGCGTCCGCTCTGGTGGCTCAGCACGAAATGAACGAGGTGTTTGACAGCGCCCTTGAAGAAACGGCCCAGCGCATTCTGCCGCTGGCGGTTACCGAAATTCTGAACCGGGAAAATGGTACCGGGAGTCAGATCGCCCCGGCCATGGATGACCATGACGAATATCTCACTTACCTGGTCCGGGACCAGCAGGGCAATCTCCTGCTCCAGTCCCATGATGCGGACCCCGGGGTTTTCGGCCCGTCGCCCCGGAAGGGGTTTTCAGACACGCAGACACACCGGATATACGGCGCCTCTGCGGTCAGCGATACGATCTTCCTTGAGATAGCCGAACCCCTGGCCCACCGGCGCGAAGCCGCACTGGAGGCGGGCCTGGCGTTGCTCATACCTCTGGTTTTCCTGATTCCGCTCAGCCTTCTGGGTGTCTGGTGGATCGTCCGGCTTGCCCTGCGCAGGGTGATTGAATTCCAGCAATCCATAGAATCCCGGGGCGCCGGGGACCTGTCCCCTGTTGCAGACGAACAGTTACCACGGGAATTTGAGCCGATCCGCCTGGCCGTCAATCGGCTGCTGGAACGATTGCACCGTGCTCTTGAGACAGAGCGGAGTTTTACCGCCAACAGCGCCCATGAATTGCGCACACCCCTGGCGACAGCGCTCGCCAAGGTGCAGCGACTGAAAACCCGGATACAGAATGATCAACTGAAGCACAGTGTGACCGAGATTGAGGAAGCCCTGCGCGGCCTGTCGGTAATGTCCGGAAAGCTGCTGGAGCTGGCGAAAGCCGAAGGCGGAGGTGCAATATCCCGGAATCAGCATGATCTCGTGCCGATACTGGAAATGGTTGTCAGTGATTTTGAGGGTCAGGTACCGGGGCGAATTATCCTGAACCTGCCCGACAGTGTCGTGACGTCCTTTCTGGACCCCGATGCTTTCGCCATCCTGGTCCGCAATCTGGTTGAGAATGCCCTCAGGCATGGCTCCCAGGAACAGCCGGTGGAGGTCAGCATGCTCGACGATGGTACCTTAAGGGTGCGCAACAGCGGTGACATCGTGCCACCGGAACAGCTCGCGGTGTTACGGAACCGGTTTTCACGCGCAAAAACAGATGCCCCCGGTTCCGGCCTGGGCCTGGCGATTGCCGATGCGATTGCCACCGGTGCGGGTATGACATTGCAGTTGCGATCGCCAGCGACAGGGCGGCAGGACGGTTTTGAAGCGGAGCTTTATTCGGTCACGATGCTTGATCAAGCGCCGGACTTTAATGCATGAGCCCGTTGGGTATAGCCCCGGAATCCGTTTATTGACCAGCAACATACTGACAGGAAACTCATCAGGGCCCGAACCAGGTGCCCAAGGTAATTACTTTAAACAGAAAAAGGTCAAGTCATGAGGGATTCGGATTCGAACTCAAACAGTGCGCATCAAGCTGACCACCGGGATGCAGACAAACCTGAAGTTCCGAGGGTCAGCAATGGCGAGCAGATTTTCGTTGTTGGCGGCTTCAACTTTATCCAGAAGCTGCTGCTAACCGTGACCGGGCTGATGACGTTAGGCGCTGCCGGGGTAGAGATCTTGGCCATCTACGAAAGAGGTATCATCGCCCTCGCCGATATTTTGTTGCTGTTTCTTTACACCGAGGTGATTTCAATGGTGGTGGTGTCTTACACCGGGCAAGGCTCACCGTTTATCTATCCGATTTTCATCGCTATTACTGCTCTGGCACGACTGATTGTACTGCAGGGTAAGGAGATGGATCCGCAGAACATCCTGTTTGAAGCCGGGGCAATCGTGCTACTGGCAATTGCAGCCATGGTGATTCTGCGTTTGCCCAGGTATTAGTGTCCCGCGGTAACTGGAAAGACACGTTCCTTATTGGCGCAATGATGGTTTTTCAGATATCCATACACTCGAAACCATGAATGACGCTAGAACTGATACTCAACCATGAATGAACCAAAGCTGTTCCGTGGCCCTTCACTGGGCGGCAGATTGCTGCTATCAACCGTGTCGGTCGCCAGCCAGAGACTCAGGTGAGCGCCAAAACGCGGGCCTACCCAATGTAATCCCAGAATGGCCTGGCCAACGGCCCGGTTGATCTCAATGGTGTTCCTGTCGGTCCACTGATTATCGACCAGCAGGTTGCCCTCAAAAGGTAACGACCAGGCAAAATAGGTTGCCCGCAGAGCGGCCGACCCATAGAAATGGGTACCGCCAGACGGTTGTATGGTTGCGTTGTAATCCATCCCCCGGCCTACCGGTTCAGCGATAGAATGGAAACCCTGCGGCCGGTCGCCGAAACGGAACTCCAGGCCTGACTGGGCATACGTCATGATATTACCCAGGGCGAGATCCCCGGACAGGGCAACATCAAACCAGGCATTGTGATAGAAGCGTTTTTTTACACTCAGGTAGCCGTTGAGCGTGGGTTCGAAATCCAGCTGATTGTCCCAGCCGTTTGGGTCATCTCCGCCTATGACGGCATGAACCGCTTTCTGGGTCGGTTCGGCGAGGGCTTCCTCGCCAACCCAGCCGAACAGCCACTGCGCGCCAAAAAAATACTTGTCATCGAAGCCGTAAAAACTGTTTCCCCAGCCCAGAAACCCGATGTAGGGGACGTCGTTTTCAATGAGCGCGGATTTGCCGATGTTCGCCGGGGTTTCCATGTTCTGGGCAAGGACCCAGCTCTCGCGATAATTCAGTCCGGGCCGGTCGGGGAATGCCCAGGCGACCAGAGATTTGCCAAATGCGGGCGTTCCGCCGGTTTTATCCAGAGAACTGGCAGCCTCGGACGAGACGATGACCGAAACACCATTGGTAAACTGGTTATCGGAACCGACAATGACGTCATTGGAAAGTTCGAGCCGGATATTTTTGCCGACACTGATGCCTGGAACCGTGGTGGCCAGGCAGGTTACCAGCACATACAGACAGCCAGGATTACGGAATTCCAAACCATTTATCTCCTCGCCAGCCAGGGCCGGTTAATTGGTTCGTACAGGACAAGGCCTCTGGCTTGGCGATTCTAAACATAATTCGTGGCGGGCGCAGCTCTAACCGGCAACATCATTGACAGCAGAGCCGCAGTGGCTACCAGTCCGGCGGATATCCACAGACAGGCTTCCAGGCCATAGGACTGGTAAACCCAGCCGGAAAGAATTGTTCCTAACAGGCGACCGGCGGCGTTGGACATGTAGTAAAAGCCCACATCCAGTGACACACCATCACCCCGGGCATAGCTGACGATCAGATAGCTGTGCAGAGAGGAGTTGATGGCAAACAGAATACCAAAAAGCAGCAATCCACCAATCACCACAATCTGCGGCGACCAGCCTGCTGTCAGGCCAATGGCAATAGCGGCGGGAACCAGTGCCAGACCAGCGGCCCAGAGCACTGCAGGCAGCTTGCCCTGCATACTGCCGGTGATGCGCGGCGCTATGGTCTGGATAAAGCCGTAACCGATGACCCAGGTGGCCATGAAGCCACCCACCTTCCAGAAATCCCAGCCGAATACCGTATGCAGGTATACCGGCAGGGCCACCACAAACCACACATCCCGGGCGCCAAACAGGAACATCCGTGCCGCAGACAGCACGTTAATGGCGCGGCTTTTTGACAGGATCTCACTGAACTTCGGCCTGGCCTTGCTCTTGCCCAGTTCCTGCTTGAGCAGGAACAGACTTGTCAGCCAGACTAGCGTGAGAGCAACGGCCATAATAATGACTGCACCGGTAAAGCCTGCCGCCATCAGCAGCACGCCGCCAAGGAAAAAGCCCACACCCTTGAGGGTATTCTTGGAGCCGGTAAGAATCGCGACCCATTTGTAAAGAGTGCCCTGCTGCTCATCCGGCACCAGCAACTTGATGCCGCTTTTGGCGGACATCTTGTTCAGGTCCTTGGCAATGCCGGACATGGCCTGCGCTGCCATTACCCAGGGCACGGTCAGCATGGCCGCCGGTACCGCCAGCATGGCCAGAGCAATGATCTGCAGGAACAGCCCGATATTCATGGTGCGGTTCAGGCCCATGCGGGCGCCGAGATAGCCGCCCACCAGGTTGGTCACTATCCCGAAAAACTCATAAAAGATGAACAGCAGGGCAATTTCCAGTGGTGAGTAACCCAACTGGTGGAAATGCAGCACCACCAGCATCCGCAGGGCACCATCTGTCAGAGTGAAGGCCCAATAGTTGCCGGTGATAACCAGGTATTGTCGGATCGCGGGGCTCATATCAGGCAGAACCTACCCGGCGCGCCAGTTCCACGGTGCGGTTGGCGTAGCCCCATTCGTTGTCATACCAGGCGTAGATTTTCACCTGGGTGCCGTTGATCACCATGGTGGACAGGGCATCGACAATGGAGGAGCGTGGGTCAGTCTTGTAGTCGATGGATACCAGCGGACGCTCTTCGTAACCCATAATGTCTTTCAGCTCGCCTTCCGCCGCTTCCTTCAATAGCTGGTTTACGGTATCGCGATCCGTCGGGGTTTCGACTTCAAACACGCAATCGGTCAACGACGCATTGATCAATGGAATGCGCACGGCGTGGCCATCCAGCCGCCCTTTCAGCTCCGGAAATATCTCGATGATTGCGGTGGCAGAGCCGGTGCTGGTCGGAATCAGCGAACTGCCACAGGCCCGGGCCCGGCGCAGATCCTTGTGGGGGGCGTCAAGGATGGTCTGGGTGTTGGTCAGACTGTGAATAGTAGTGATGGAACCGTGTTTGATGCCCAGTTTCTCGTGAATCACTTTAACCACCGGTGCCAGGCAGTTAGTGGTGCAAGAGGCGGCCGTAACAATGCGATCGGTTTCCGGATCAAAAATCCCGTCGTTAACGCCCACTACAATGTTCTTGGCACCCTTCTCTTTCACCGGTGCCGTCACAACTACCCGCTTCACGCCCTGATCCAGATAACCCTGCAGAACCGCGACTGTCTTGTTCACGCCGCTGGCTTCGATCACCAGGTCGCAGCCAGACCAGTCAGTTTCGCCGATGGCTTTGTTACCAGTAACGCGAATCCGCTTGCCCTCGATAACGATGTCGTCGCCCCCGGCATCCGCCTCGTGATTCCAGCGGCCATGCACACTGTCGAAGTTCAGCAGATGGGCAAATGTATGGGCATCAGCGCCCGGGTCGTTGATCGCCACAAATTCCATTTCCGGCCATCCCCACGCAGCCCGCAGGGCCAGGCGGCCTATTCGACCGAAACCATTAATGCCGACCTTGATCTTGCTCATGATGCTCTCCAGAAAAAATTTTGAATCAATTCCGTTTAAAAACCGTCAGGGCTGACAGGCAACCGGCCTGTTAGGCATGGCTAACAGCCTTTCAAGCTCAGCGGTTATCAGGGCGGGATTACCATCGGCAATCTCGTCCATTACCCGCCGAACCCAGTGCGGCAGACGCAGGTTAAGGGAATAGTAGATCCATTGCCCCTGGCGCTCCGTTTCAAGCAATCCGGCATCTCGCAAAATCCCGAGATGGCGGCTGGCTTTGGGCTGGGGAATGTCCAGTGCCTCGGTCAGCTCGCAGACGCACAGCCTCTTCTGCTCACGAATCAGCATCAATGAGGCAAGGCGAAGCTCGTCTCCCAGCGCCTTGAATATGGTGACAGGGTCGAAGGTTTCCGGTTTCATACCGGTCTGCTTCCGGTGAACAAGAGTGAACAAACCCAGGCGCTCACGGATTTCCTTTAACGTGAGTGCGAATGTGGCGTGTCGACCTGCTGGGACGGGGTCCGGAAAATCCCAGGCAATCTGCTGGGCTGGCTGGCACACGGTTCCACATTCCTTGGATGCTTTTTCACACAGGGTGATTACATAATCCCAGTCTTCATTTTCCAGGTCAGCCAGCGGCTTGCTTTGCAGTCCGTCCACCGAATAGCCCGCCTCCTCAAGAACCTGTATAGCCATGGGATGAGGTTTGTCGGGCTCGGTCCCGGCGCTGGCGACTTCAAACTGGTCACCGGCCATATCACGTAGCAGAGCTTCTGCCATCAGGGACCGCGCACTATTGGCTGTACAGATAAACAGAACCCGGCGCTTCATATCTGATTCTCCGACTATGCGTTTTAAAGATATCTATTTTGATGCATAATAGGATCACGAATACCATGAGTAAAGAGACGATTTCATTACAATGAGCATTCACGATCTCCCCAACATCGACCCGGAACACTTCAACCCGCCGACGACTGCGCAGGTTTTCTCCGAAAGGCCTTCATTCCTCGCGCCACGGATTCTTTTGCTCTATGGCTCACTACGGGAACGCTCGTTCAGCCGGTTGGCGGTGGAAGAAGCGGTACGGCTGCTGGAAGCCATGGGCGCCGAAACCCGCGTCTTCAATCCGCGGGGCCTGCCGCTGGCCGATGCTGAGGAAACCACACACCCGAAAGTTCAGGAATTGCGGGATCTGGCCCAGTGGTCAGAGGGCATGGTGTGGTGTTCGCCGGAACGTCACGGTGCCATGACCGGGGTGATGAAAACCCAGATCGACTGGATTCCCCTGTCCATCGGGGGCCTGCGCCCGACCCAGGGCAAAACGCTCGCCGTAATGCAGGTGTGCGGCGGCTCCCAGTCATTCAATGCGGTAAACCAACTGCGGGTACTGGGGCGCTGGATGCGGATGGTGACAATTCCCAATCAGTCCTCGGTGCCCAGGGCGTTCACCGAATTTGATGACAACGACCGCATGCTGCCATCGCCCTATTACAACCGCATCGTGGATGTAATGGAGGAGCTGGTGAAATTCACCCTGCTGATACGGGACCGCAGCGACTACCTGACGGACCGCTATTCTGAACGGTTAGAGAGTGATGAAGAAGTGTCAAAGCGTGTCAATCAGCGATCCATGTAAGAGGTAAGCAATGAACAGCCATGCAGAAGTGACTGAAGACGTCGACACCAGCGAAGGTATGGATTTTTTCAGCAGATACCTGTCGGTCTGGGTGGCCCTGGCCATCGTCGCTGGGGTGGCTCTGGGGCAGTTGGCGCCCGCGGTACCCGAGGCATTGTCCCGGTTCGAATACGCCCAGGTGTCCATTCCCATTGCCATTCTGATCTGGGCAATGATCTTCCCGATGATGGCCCAGATTGATTTCACCGCCATTCTGGATGTGAGAAAAGAACCCAAAGGGCTGGCCATTACCACCATCGTGAACTGGCTGATCAAGCC
>Ga0136557_1001161_pt1 | contig 17894 bp, 14 predicted proteins | sample AntRauTorckE6832_FD_104796 | JGI IMG/M metagenome (GOLD analysis project Ga0136557, IMG submission 104796) | Saline lake microbial communities from Rauer Islands, Antarctica - Metagenome Torckler E6 #832 | ecosystem: Environmental > Aquatic > Non-marine Saline and Alkaline > Saline | place...
AAAATTAAGGAATATATCATGAACTGGCCCCTATTCTCTGTCATCTATTCAATAGCAGCAACGGTCACTATCGGTGTGTTTATGATTGCAGCATTGGTAACCGGATACAACCAAATCCTGCACATTCAAATGGCGGTACTAGCAGGTATCATACTGTCTGTCCCTGCAGCATTATTCTTTACCAAAAAAGTCGGTAGCATTACAGGTAATGAAGAAGGATATAAAATATAATTTTGAGATAAGACGATAGCGCTAATGATAATAATAAATGTTGCTTAACGTGATAACCTTGTATGCTATGAAAACCTGTCATAAAAAAACAGTGCCTAAAAAAGTACTGTTTTTTTATTGGGTCTTAATAAGAGTTGTTTAAGCAGAAAAAGGATTTAAATTTGGCAAAAAAAAGACCTTGATGCAATAATCAAGGTCTTTTTTATTCATTCCAAAGAACTATTTTAGCTCAACGGTTGCGCCATTTTCGATATTGGCATAAACCTCTAATACGTCCCAGTTAGTCAAACGCACACAGCCTGCTGATGCTTGACGACTGATGCCTTCAGGCTTAGGTGAGCCATGTAGACCGTAAGAAGGTTTAGATAAGCCCATCCATACGACCCCTACTGGACTGTTTGGTCCTGGCGGCAACATATGTACTTTTTTATTCGCGCCTTCACCGACGGTCGCTTTATACCACGGCATTTTTACTTTATTAACGATCTTAAAGGTGCCTTGTGGTGATGGCGTGCTGTCACTACCAATGGTCGTTGGATAGGTGGCAACCAGCTTATCATCGTTATAAGCATATAGGGTTTTATCGGCCTTATTAGCGACCACACGGTTAATACGCTGCTTGAGTGGTGCGCGTGTATTCAAGACGGTGATGGTTTCACCGGCTTTATATTGCTTATTTTTATTAAGCTTATCTAGGTAACGCACATCCATATGGAAGCGTTCACCAAACAGCTCTTTGATATCTTGATAATACAAGCCTTTCATTTTTGACTTGGCTTCTGAGCCTGCAGGCGTGGTGGCAAAATTGGTATTCACATCATCTTCAGTGATGGTATAAGTCACTAAAACCGGCTTATTGGCGGCGATGTTTTTATTTAAAGCATCCCATGTTTTTTGATCCATTTTACCGTTTGCTGGCAAGCCTTTCATGGTTTGGAAATTGATGAGCGCTTTTTTACTGTTCATGCCCCAGCCGCCATCAATAGCGCCAGGAGAGGCGTGGTTCCAATCCAATAATGCCTGTATTCTGATAGTCATCGCTGAGTTAACTTTCATATTCGGTGTCCATGTGGCACCGTTTACTTGCTTGGCATAATTGGATAAGTTCAGCGTGGTGTGTTTTTTACCATCAATATCGGCGATACTTTTGATAGAAGCATCAGCTGCGCTATCAGCTGCGCTAGAGCTAGGTGCTGAGACCGCTTGACCTTCACTAATATCGTCAGTACTATCAGATTGCTCATCTTTACGAGACAGCTCTTCTACAGTCATATTATCAGCACTGACTGCCGCTAGGGCTGTATTTGCTTCTGCTTCCTGCTTTTCGTCAATCAGCTGAGTCATACGATCAGCTGGCTTGGCTGTATTAGCATCTAGTTTAACGTTAGCACGAGAATCAATTGAGCTACTGCGACTTTCCTGTACATTAAGGCTAACTTTCTGAGCAATATTAGGAAGCGCGTCAGCTGAGCGTACAGGCAAGGCGCGTGTATTATCAGTGGGAGCGGCAAACGTGCTAACACTGGCACTAACAACAGCGATAGATATAGCGGTAATAAGAGGCTTTATTTTCATAATTTTTGAACACTTGTGGTGGCTGCTAATGAAGCTATTATGCGCATAATTTAGATGCTTCGCAAACTTTTGACACATATTTTTTGGTTTAAGACTTACCAAACGTCAACGGTTGACGTATTCAATACAATTAAGCAAGAGTTGAGTCAGGCTAGGGCTCCCTTTTCCACTCAATTAACAGTTACCACAATACGTTATGAGCTTTAAGGTAGTGATATATAGCTATGTTAAACAACTCTTTATCCATGCGCTACTTACTTCTGAACACTGATGTACATTCTGTTGAAGTAAAAAACACAGTCATTGGCGCATCATCTTGTTTCCGTCTATAATGTGGAACGAGATTTTTATTTAATAAATTGGCTGTTCAGTGAAATCATTGAAAGCGATTTAACCCATCCGCATGTAGTCAGTGAGCATGTAATCAGCAAGGTGCGATATGTCAGAAGACCAAGTAATGAGCGCAGAAGAATTTCAAAATCAATACTTTAATGATGATGAGTCACAAGGTATCAATGATGATATGGAATACGATTTAGAGACAGGGCTGGTCGGTGAGCACGATGAATTTGCGACTTTGCGTGCGGAGCTTGAAGAGGCACGTGAGCAACTGGTCACTATTCGTGACTTTATTCGTTTTTCAGTGACGCAATTACGTAACTATGATGTGGTTGTCGCCCAAGGCACCACCGATGAGTTTGCCGAAGCATCTGCGATTGTATTGCATTCTTTGTCTTTGGATTGGTCTGCCAATGATCAGATTCTGGACTGTCGTTTGACCACTTCAGAGAAGCAATTGGTTTTAAGCTTGTTAGAAGAGCGTATCGCTGAGCGTAAGCCATTAAGCTATTTGATTAATCTGTCTTATTTCTGTGATTTGCCGTTCTATGTCGATGAGCGCGTATTGATTCCTCGCTCACCTATTGCTGAATTGATTCGTCAGCAGTTCCACCCATATTTTGAAGTGAGCGAGCTGGCAAAACCAATAGGCGTAAGTGTCAATAATCAAGCGCCGGCTTTTTATGATCATGGCTTAGAAATTAAACAGCTATCACAGCCTGAGCGTATTTTAGATTTATGTACCGGTTCTGGCTGTATTGCTATTGCGCTGGCGACTCGTTTTGTCGATGCACTGGTTGATGCTGTAGATATTGATAAAGGTGCACTAGAAGTCGCGATGGTCAACGTCGATCATCATGACCTTGGTCATCAAGTCAATGTGATTGAATCTGACTTATTTGCCAAAATCCCTGCCGAAAATCAATATGAGCTGATTGTAACCAATCCTCCTTATGTTGATGCCGCTATCATGGCAGATTTGCCACCAGAGTTTTTATATGAGCCTGAGCATGCGCTTGCTGCTGGTCAAGATGGTTTAGACTTGGTACATCGTATCTTGTTTGAAGCACCCGATTATCTAAGCCCCGAAGGTTTGCTAGTCTGTGAAGTGGGTGATAGCGAGTGGGCGTTAAAACAAGCTTATCCTGAGATTCAGTTTGATTGGCTAAGGTTTGCTCATGGCGGTCATGGCATCTTTGCGATTACCTATGATGAGCTTATGAGCTATCGCTCATTATTCGCCAATTATGTACAGTTACTAGATAGCAATCAATAAATCACGATTGATACTATAATTAAAACAGTCAAAAATCGACTTCATTTGTTTAAGGATAAATATGGCAGGCAACAGTATTGGTCAGGTCTTTACCGTCACCACCTGCGGTGAGTCGCATGGTGCAGGTTTGTTAGCAATCGTCGATGGCGTGCCACCAGGTTTAGCCTTATCCGAAGCCGACTTGCAAATAGATTTGGATCGCCGTAAACCGGGTACTTCTAAGTACTCGACCCAGCGCCGTGAATCTGATGAAGTCGAGATTATCTCTGGCGTTTTTGAAGGTAAAACGACAGGTACTTCTATCGGTCTACTGATTCGTAATACCAATCAAAAATCTAAAGACTATGGTGAAATTAAAGATACCTTTCGCCCCGGTCATGCCGACTATACTTATAGTATGAAGTATGGCTTTCGTGACTATCGTGGCGGTGGTCGATCATCGGCGCGTGAGACTGCCATGCGTGTAGCGGCAGGTGCTATCGCCAAGAAATACTTGCTAGAGCGCTTAGGTGTGCAAATCCGTGGTCATGTGACCCAAATTGGTAATGAGTACAGTAATGTCCTAAACCCAAGCACAATCGATTGGGATTTTGTGAATAGTAATCCGTTTTTCTGTGCGGATGCCGATGCTGTCAGTCGCTTTGAGACCTTGATAGATAGTTTACGCCGTGAAGGTACGAGCTGTGGTGCCCGTCTTGAGATTATTGCAAGCGGCGTACCAGTTGGACTTGGTGAGCCGGTATTTGACCGTTTAGATGCCGATATTGCCCATGCCATGATGAGTATCAATGCCGTTAAAGGTGTTGAGATTGGTGATGGTATGGCAGTGGCAGGACAATTTGGGCATAGCTCTCGTGATGAAATGACACCCGATGGTTTTACCGCCAATCATGCAGGCGGCATCTTGGGTGGTATCTCATCAGGACAAGATATCCGTGTCAGTATTGCACTGAAGCCAACCTCTAGTATTACTACGGCTGGCAAGAGTATCAATACAGAGGGGGAAGCGATTGAGATGCTGACCAAAGGTCGTCATGATCCTTGCGTTGGTGTACGTGCAACACCTATCGCCGAAGCTATGTTAGCGATTGTGTTACTGGATCATTATCTGCGTCATCGTGGTCAAAATGCGGATATTAAGCAACCAGTTCAATCGATTACTTAATGTCTCTATGCCTTTAAAATATGAGTAGGGTTGACCCTTTACATTACTTCAAACCTTTACAGTTGGCATAGTAACTGACCGTTGCTGGCCAATCTGAGAAGATGCCTTTCACTACAACTTCTTGCGCCAGCACATCAATGACATTCATGATGTCGCCATCGTTATTAATGGCGTCGCTAAGCCCACTATAATACCAGCCACCACCATTTTTTAATGGCCCTGACCGTTCAAGCGACCACGTGAGAATGTCGAGGCCATTGGCTTTGGCTTGCAAGGCATATGCCGACGGTAGCAGCTTGCCATTACCATCGCTGGTGACCAATAGCCAAGTTGCGGGGGCAATGATATTAACGCCGCGCGCTTTCAGCTCAGCCAATGAATGCTTCCACGTCGTTGGGTCGTTTTTATCAAATATTTTACCCGCCGTGCTCTCGTTGCTATCATCGATGAGGTAGACGGCATTGGTGGCATAGTTCGGTTCGTTATTAATCCAATAGTCAATATCTGCAAGATTGAACGACTGCGGATATACATCACTGGCGGGCACGCCTGCAACTTTATAAGTGTCAATTAGCTGTTGACGATAAGTATCTAAACTATATCCATTGAATGGCATAGTAACCACGGGTTCTTTGAGCTCAGGTGTATGCTTCATGCCCAAGCTACTGGCAAGTGCTATATGCTCTTTTAATGTCAATACCTCACCATTTTGTGAATACAAATCGGTGCGCCATGGGGCAGTCGCATTCATGTAGGCACTAATACTGGTGGCTTTTGGATTAGCGGCGTCCATTTTTCCCGTTAAGCTTTTAAAATCCCTGACGCTAATATCTGAAGTGCGACATTCAATATCGGCGGCGTTGGTGAGAGTTCCATTAGCATCTATTATAGGTGGGACACTACATTGATTCGCTAATGGTGTGGCGACAATATTGGTCGTGGTATGCAGATCGTTTTGGGCATGGCGACATACCAGCTCACCATCATTAGTAAAAGCCACATCACACTCTAAAATGCCTGCACCCATTTGTGCTGACGCTACATAACCGTCATAAGTATGCTCAGGAAATTGTAGAGGCGCGCCGCGATGGGCGAGAGAGAAATCTGTCTTGCTAGGTGTTTGACCCTTACATGCCAGTAACTCATCTTTTAGCGGGCTGTCATCCATATCGTTGACCAGATAAAATGGTCGAACGCCATAGGTATAAGCTAGCGTCTGTATAGGTTCAATCGTTGGCAGTAGAGTAGGTGGTACGATCGCTGATGAACCGTCATCTTCATTACAGCCTATTAATAAAAAAGTGCTGATAATGGCTAAAGGTAAAGTAAAACCTTGGCGTCTGAATCTATTCAGCACTGCGTTATGCAGCTGCGCCCGCTCATTCGCTGAATTTTTTGAAATTGTCATGTAAACTATCCTCATAAATGTGCATAAATTATCATTATCAATTTTATGGTTACTGACTTAGTTCCTAAAATATAGGGCTATGTTTAAGGAATGATGACAACCAAAGTAATTTTGTAATATTAATTTTGTTTAAATTTTGACTCTCATTAAGGATAATTAATGAATAAGTATTTAGATGCCGTTATTGTCGAGCACAATCCCTCACAGAAAAAAATAGATAGAGCTGTCATTTGGCTGCATGGCTTGGGTGCTAGTGGTCATGACTTTGAGCCAGTAGTGCCGCAGCTCGGCTTAGCGGATGATATGGCCGTACGTTTTATTTTTCCGCATGCGCCTAACCGCCCAGTGACGGTCAATGGCGGTATGGTCATGCCAGCATGGTATGACATCTTGGAGATGAGCCTTGAGCGCAAAGTTGATATTGCGCAGATTGAAGAGTCCGCACAACAAATCCATGACTTGATTGCTCGTGAAATCGAGCGCGGTGTGAAACCTGAACATATTGTGATTGCAGGATTTTCGCAGGGCGGGGCAGTGGCATATCATGTGGCACTCGGTTACCCACAGCGCTTGGCTGGCTTGATGGCGCTTTCTACCTACTTTGCAACCAATGACAGCGTTCGCTATAGCGCTGTCAACACAGATATGCCAATTTTGATCGAGCATGGTGCGCATGATCCAGTTGTTCCCGTTATATTAGGCGAACAAGCAAAGCAGTTATTATCAGAGAAAGGATATAATGTTGCTTATCATACCTATCCTATGGCCCATCAGGTATGTATACCGCAGATTCAAAATATCGGTAAATGGTTAAATACCATACTGGCTTAGGTGGTTAAGCTGTAACGTAATGTAATACAGAGCTCTAATAGGTTGCAAGCAGCCGTATATATGCTATATAATCATCGACCTTATTGGGGATGTTCTGGCTTCGACGCTGGTGATGAAACTCAATGATGCATGTCGAGAGTATATGTCCTCTCGTTAATCAAACATATATTGTTATAGTCGCAAACGACGAAAATTACGCTCTAGCAGCTTAAACCCTGTTTACTTGGTTGCTGATCATCTACAGTTGGTCAACTAAGTTGAAGCGTCCGCATGTAGAAGCGCCACAAGTGATTGTCTCAATTGCTTGGGTTTAAAAGTAGAGAATCGGCTAATCCATCCTGACTGTCGGATCGGTGCAGACTAAAATTAAAGACAGAAACTAAACATGTAGATTCATGAGCGTAATGCTGGCGGACGCGGGTTCAACTCCCGCCATCTCCACCAAACAACGATAAAGGGCTGACCGTCATAGACTGTTAGCCCTTTATTTTGGGCATTTTTCAAGGATTGAGGGTTATATAGGGGTATGGCGTCCCATATAGAATGTTGGTATTATTGTTGGTATTAGAGTTTATACACGCGCTCAATACCAACAAAGGATAGTCCAATGCCCTTAACTCATACCGTTATCAATAAGCTACAGCCCAGTAGCACCTCGATTGATACAAAGCGACCTGACAAGCACAGTGACGGTAACGGGCTGCAATTATGGGTGCGTTACACAGGCGTTAAGTCATGGATCAGCGCCTACCGCTGGCAAGGCAAACAGCAAACCCTCACTATTGGCACTTATCCAGTAATGAGCCTACAAAATGCACGCCAGCGCAATATTGAGATCAAACGCTTAATAGCTGATGGTGTGAACCCCAAAGACCATAAGAGAGAGCAGCAAGCCAGCCAAGATGGTTTAAATGTTTTCGATAACATAGCCCAGTCATGGTATAGCGAGCGTAAAACCTACCTAGCAGAAAGCACCTTTTCCCGTAACTATTCCGCTTATATGCGTGATGTGAAGCCCTCTATTGGTCAAAAGAATATAAACGACATTACCGCACCTGACATATTGGCTATTGGTAAAGCAGTAGAAGCACGGGGCGCTAATGAGATGGCAAGGCGTACTATTAGAGAGATAGGACAGATCTTTAAGCACGCCATACGCAATGGACTAGCCACGCATAACCCAGCCACCGACCTAGCCGAAGCCATCAAGCCACATAAAACCGTACACCACAGCCGTGTAACCTCTCAACAGCTACCCAAGCTACTTCAAGACATTAATGCTTATGAGGGTGATTTACTGGTCAAATTAGGCTTATGGTTTATGTGCTATACGTTTGTACGTACCGGTGAGCTACGCTTTATGGAGTGGTCAGAGATTGACTACAAACACGGGCTATGGCGCATACCTGCTGAGAAGATGAAGGCAAAGCGTTTGCATATTGTGCCATTGGCGCCACAAGCAATGGCCATATTGGAGCAGATCAAAGAACTAGGTTTTTCAAATCAATACGTTTTCTTTAATACCTCAACACGCAAGCCTTACAGTCAAAACGCTTTTATCACTGCCTTATGGCGCATGGGTTATAAAGGGCGTATGACTGGTCATGGCTTCCGTGGTCTTGCCAGCACAACATTGCATGAAAAAGAGTTTATGCACGAAGCTATAGAGCTGCAATTGGCGCATGACAGAGAAAACAAAATCAGCGCAGCCTATAACGGAGCGCAACACCTACCATACAGAATTGACATGATGCACCAATGGGCAAACTTCATTGACGATGCTTATGCCGGCAAGTTAGATAACGTCATACATACGAGCTTTAAACAACAAAAACAAAAGCATGGCTAACATCATGCTGTAACGACTATGCAAGGCTAGGACTAATTACCCGAACGACAGCTATTCACACCCTTATGCTGTCACTGCCTTGCACCTACTTTGATTTAAGGGTGTAGGGGTGTGAATGTGAGTTTTTTTAGAAATGAAAGTTATTATTCTCAATTTAATAATTGTGACAATATTAAGAATAATTTCGATTATTTGACTGTGCCAGAAGCAGCCATTGTATGGTGCGGTGTTCCAAGAAGTGAGCTAGCTTTTGAGTTAGCTCAATGCACTCAAAAAGGGACTGGCAACGCATTATCTAGAAACATTATGAAGCACCCATATATACAATGCGTTGAACCTAGATGCGTATTACTGCATCAAGCTTTTGATGATGGTAAGTTAAAGATGGGTAGGGACGGTGAAAAAGGTGGCTATATAAATGGTGGCAAAGAGAATGAAACATCTGATTATATGAGCGGTGGCATGGGTCATATAAATCCCGATAGACGAACTATAAAAATAAATGATTTAAAAGAATTTATTACAGAATACCACGCTGATGATATGCCCAAAACGTTGTTTTCAGACATTGATATTCACAAGCTAAAACCGATTACACATGACGATTATTCGGCTTTATTAGCTAAGAATAAAGCTTTAGAGGCGCGATTAGAGGCAGCCAAAGAAGTTTATTACAGCCAGCGTGATGAAATCAACTCATTAAATAAGACTCTACAATCTCAATCATCTATTACTCAAGATGATATAACGCAAGCTAGTGTTTATCAGCTAATCAATACCATGAAAGGACTATTATTAGACAGTGAAATAACCGAAAGCTTATTTGTGAATAAAGACAATACAAATGCTGGCAAGCAACCAACACAAAGTATGCTTGTTAATCATATAGCTGATATGAACATCAAAACTTTGAGCGAAAGAACTATTAACGGAATACTTGCTAAGGCAAACAAAATCTAACAGATTTTGCAATTTGCAATTTTGATATTGCAGCTTGCAATGACCTTAGCACCCCCACTCCATAAGATAGCCCATGTAAGCCGTAGAACACCTTTACGGCTCAACAAACTACATGGAGCTATGAACATGGCACACCCCACCCAAAACACGCCAGTTATTCCCTTTACTGGTGACACCTCGAGCGATACCGAACCAACCAACGCAAACAGTCCAGCTATGCAACTGCCTACTACTGGCATGGGCAGAGCAAAGGATATTTTGCCATTCCTACCCTTTAGCAAAACCACCCTTTTTGAATGGTCAAAAGATGGACGTTTCCCAGCTGGCAAGAAGTTAAGCCCTACTATGACCGCATGGAGCTATGCAGACATTCACGAATGGCTAAACAGCCATACCTCAACTACTAGCGAGGTGTGACCCATGAATACACGGCAAACAAAGCAAAAATATAAGCAAATCATTCTTAATCACATGCTGGCAGGCAAAAGCCTATCCACTTATGAAGCATACGACCTCTATAACATAACGTGCTTTTTACAGCGTATCAGTGAGCTAAGAGATCAAGGCATAACTATTCAAGATGAATGGGTTAAGAATAACGGCAAACGCTTTAAACGCTATTGGATAGACACGCCAGCCGATGGTAACCATGACGCTACAGGGGTGCAATTATGAGCCAGTCAAACGACATATTAGAGCCGCGCCTAGTGGCAGTAGATAGCTATTATTTATCTGTCATTAATGACCGCATACAAGACCTATCAAACGATGCTGAAAGCCTAGCAATGGCGCTTAATGCTATCAATGCCGATGATGACGCAAGTAAGGGCGTGATAGTCGCTGTAAGGTCTGCCTTACTTGCTAATAGTGAGCTGGCAACCATTGTTAGTGAAATGATGGACGGTCTTATAACCTTGCCAACTGTGGAGGTGATAAGCCATGAGTGATAATCATACCAAAACCAATCTAAAAGCCAGTCACGGGGCACACAGTCGCAAACAGCCACGTAAGCGCGGCTTACTACTTAGCTTTATCATATTCATGGCATGGGTAGCAGGTATTGGCTTAGCACTGGCATTAATCGCTTGCCAGCCAGTCGATGTAAAACAGATTGCAACCAATACCAACAATGGTTACTATATAGACCTCTCAAAAAACGTTAGCGGACAAGCCAGCCGTTACTCATTGGCTTTTTTTGTGCCTGATAATAGCGCAGCCTCTCAAGCTGTCACTATCTATTCAAGCATAGCCCCACAAGCGCATTTAAGCGCATCAAGGGGGCAAACCATCATATCTATAGCAAGTCACTTGCTAACCGACTATGACGGGTTGACGCTGCAAAATAAAAGAGCCGTAAGGCGAATATGCAGGGCGGTTACTAACGTTACCGAGAGTAAGACCCGTCACCCTATACTTTTACCGTATAGCGTGGCATTAACTCAAAAAACGTTAGGAGGCTATCATGCCTAAATCAATCCGTACGACCTCAAACACTCAAACCACTGCCAATAACACACCAGCGCATCAAGCCCTTAACGGCTTGAATGATGACGGCTTGTCTATTGTCCTAAACAAACAATGCAAGGTCATCGACTTAACCAGTCCTAATGATGACGAAGTGATTTTAATACCGTCACGCATGCTATCGGATATTGCTTGTGATATTGATGGGGCTGCTACTGCCTTATATGATGTTGGACAGCTATTAGCACTCATGCACTATGACAAGATAGAAGCGCATACAGTGCCAGCATTGGCACGCCTAGCACATGATGCCACCGACACATGGGCAAGCCTACTATATGAGAAATTAGAGGGCATTAACGCCACCCTAGCAATGACAGGTTACGGCAAGGAGGGCAGCCAATGAAACGCTACCCACCAAAGCAAAGCCGTAAGCACGCCAAGCTCAAAAGCTACTACAAGAAGTATAGAGCAGCGCGTAAGCCGAACCACACGCAAGCAAGGGGGACTCGATGACTACCACACCACAAACCGCCGCCCATGAAAAAGCCCGTGCATTCAGCACAGGCTTAGACATGATAAGTAGGTTTAATGCAGCCACACGGCAAGGGCTGGCAGATGACAATACACTACTAAACTTATATAACCTATGTGAGCAGTTAGGCATACAAGATAAGCTGTTGCACCTTGATAGTGATATTACCATAACCACAGGCTTTGATACAGGTAAGAGAGCGCCCACCGCTGGCACGATAGGGCTAGTATTAAGCAATAACCAAGATGAACCCGTCACCCTTGCCAGCGTCACGCCTAATGGTAGTCAAAAGCCGTTAATCATTGACCGTATGCAGCCGTCTGCTTTAATCATTGGCACATTGGACGGCAAGCGCGAACTAATAGCAATTGATGACACGCTTGAGAACGCTGTAATGCTTGCTCAATGCTTAATAAATGACAATGTTACGATATTGGTAAGCCTTGATAGTCTGCTATTCAATGGCATGGTAAAGCATTTTGCCGAAGTAGCGCCCGTTACTATCTTTACCACCATAGATAAGAAAGATAAGGTATGTAAGCCGCTGGCAGGCTGCAACGTCAAAGCGGTTATTACTGTTTTTGATGTGCTGCTACAGTTAGATAACCATTCTACTTATGCAGATATTCTAGCCGATGACGATACAACCATACTCGATCTACAGGCTGAAATATGGGGCGAACCTGAACCTTTAGCCAATGATCCAAGCAAGCCGACACCATACCCCATAGAGGCGTTTAAGGGACTGCTAAAGCATGTTGTTCAAGCAATAGCGCACTACTCGCAAGTACCTGATGCAATGGCAGGGCAATGCGTTTTAGGGGCATTGGCACACATGGGGCAGCGGTTTATTGATGCACCGATGGGGCACGGTCACATGCCAACCAGCCTAATACTGATCACAGAGGGGGAAAGCGGTAGCGGTAAAACACAAGCGATGGGCTTAACTCACTTTAAAATCAAAGAGTATGAGCGCCAGCAATACAGCACCTACCTAGACGATATAGCAGCATGGGACAGCGAAAAGGCAGGGTTAAAAGGTAAAGAGTTAGCCCAGTTTTTAGAGGACAATCCAAAGCCCCAAAACCCTAAGACCTTGTTTGATGATGCCACTATTGAGCCGATACTCGATAGGTTTATCAGTGGAGAGATGAATAACGCATCATGGACAACAGACGAAGCAGGGCAATTTTTTAATGGTCATACCATGACAGGTGACACCGCTGGCAGCGCCTTATCAGCACTCACTAAGTTATGGAGTGATGGCGAAGTATCACGTTTAAGATCGCAAAAGTCTGCCTATGCCACACCGCAAACCGATGCCCACAGCGTCCGCATGACTCTACTGCTACAAGGTCAACGGGTAGTATTAGAGCAAGCATTAACCGACCCCTTGATGAATGGGCAAGGATTTTTAGCCCGTGCATTGATTGCTTGCCCACCTGACTTGCGCGGTCATCGAGTATGGGACGATGCTAAGCGCCGCAATGATAGTCCCTATGATAATCCCCACTTAATAGAATACTGGTCACGCTGTCAGAGCTTACTTGACCCATTGCCAGCCAATGAGCCTATAACAGCACAAGGGCAGCCCCAGCGCATCAAAATGCAATGGGCAGACGGGGCAGAACAAGTATTTTGCAGTCACATGCAGGGTATAGAAAACCGCCAAGCCAACGGGCAGACATTGGAATATCTAAAAGCGTATGCCTCACGCATGGCAGAAAATGCGAGCCGCATAGCCTCGTTAATGGCGTTTTTTGAGGGGCGCAAGGTAATTACCATTGACGACATAACGCGCGCTTTTATGTTGGTTGAGTATTCCACAGCCGAACGCTTACGCTACCTTGATGCAACGCCTACAGGTGAGCAGAACGACAGTGAGAAGTTAAGCAGCTGGCTAGTGGATAAAGCGAGGGGTAAAAATCCGCCTATGTTAAATCGTACTGATGCTTACAATGGCGCACCTAAGCCAATGCGTAAAAATAACAAGGTGCTGCAAAACGAGTTAGATAATTTAGAAAGTATGGGGCACATAAGACAGATGGAGGACGGTAAAAAGAAAGTAATTTATATTAATCCAAAGTTACTTATATAAGCATGTGTACCTGAAAATGTGCCTTTTTTGCCTAAACAGCCCTTAGCCCATACAGCTAGGGGCTTTTACTTAGTAAAGGCGTTTGCCTAACCGTGCCTTTTTTGCCTAAACCGTCCTAAAAACATGCCTATTTAGGCACAATAAAGGCAGTTTAGGCACGCTTAGGACGGCGGCATTACTAACTTAATGCTATGCGCGGCAAGGCTTACAAGCTATTTAGGCAGTTTAGGCACGTTTTCTTAGATATAAAGTGAAATTGGCAGGCGCTTATCGTCTGCCTTTTTTATAGTGTAAAGAAACCCTAAGGTTTCCATAAGGTTTTAGATAATCGAGTATAGAAAAGTATAGTTAAAAACCTGTCAAAACCGTACATTCAAATCAGTGGCAGCATGTTGTCATTTGTTTACATTCAAACCAGTTTAATGACATGCCAGCATGTTAATAAATGTTAAGGTTTAAAAATGAATAAGTGGCATTCATTGGAAAAACCAAGCCTTTTTATAATGCTCAAAAACCTTAGGTTTCCCCTAGTTTTTAGATGCGCCCAATTTTGAGCTTATCTCATGCAAATGGTAGTTTTCGGACACGTTAGAACCTCACAAAACCTCACATTCATTTCATTACTGGCAGCACCTACTACCCCATGATTACCACAAGGTTAGAACCGTACATTCAAAGCCGATTAATACAGCCGCCGACTTGTCAAAACTTGTTATTCAAAACCTGATAAAACCTTACATTCAAAACCAAATCACACGCCGCCCAATGTTGACAAATGCTAACATTTTGCAAGGCAATCAATCATCATTGCCAATATCACAAAGCTATACAGCATAAGGGCTTAGCTAATTAATGGACAAGTATCGCGCACGCGAGGCAAACGACAATTACAGGGGTTTTTGAGCAATATAAAAAAGGAGTTTTCGGAGTCCATAAAGGGGTAGTTTTTCGGACTGCTTTAAAAGGACTGGGGTAATTTTTTGAGTCCATAAAAAGGGACTGTTTTCGGACTGTTCTAAATCGACTAAGGGTAATTTTGCGAGTCCATAAAAGGGACTTTATGCACAGGTATCGTAAGGGACTTTTCGGACATCTTAAGCAGCGGCTAAAAATGAATTGTTGGACACGTTAATGGGTAGTTTATGGAGCAGTACGCGCACGGGGCATATTTTGCTCATGCTGGATAGTTTCGCGACAAGTATCGCGAGGCAGCATAAGGGACTTTTCGGACAGGTAAACGCCTTTTTATAATGCGTAAAAACCTATTGAACAGATAACCCCCAATGGGGTGAATTAGCAGATGCCCCCAAAATTGGGGAATGGAAGCAAGGAGAATAGGAAGCAAAACAGCGCATTTTCTATTATTCCTATTTACCGCCAAGTCAGTACCGCAAACGGATAGAGGTGGAAGCAGATATATTTTAGGAAGCAAAGAACTGGAATAACTCCCAATGGGCTAAATAGTACAGATGCAATAAAACGCATTATAAACGCACGAAAAACGCACACATTTAAGCGCCATTATTGAGCGCGTGCAGTCATTAGCAAAACAACCCCATGAAAGAAAGTTACAAGTATAAAAAAGTATTCTTAAGCATTATATCCTTTCGTGAGTATTTACGGAGACAATTGCTTAAGTGGTGTCAATGCTATTGATGATTTTGTTAAAACATATTGAGTAATTACACCGCCACGTTACGCTGAACTACTATCTGCTAAAACAACAATAAGATATACATATTCTTACAGAAGATTTATACTGCCAACATTTTTTTACAATGACTCTCGGTAAGTGACGCTATGAAATTTAGAAAAGATATTAATGGCCTTAGGGCGATTGCAGTTATCGCCGTTGTGCTATTCCATTTCAATTCGTCTTGGATGCCAGGTGGCTTTGCAGGCGTTGATGTCTTTTTTGTAATTTCAGGATTTTTGATGACTGGAATTATATTTAGAGGGATTGAACAAGAAAACCTTTCTATTTTAAAGTTTTATGTTGCTCGTGCTAACAGGATTATTCCCGCTTTAGCACTACTATGCTTGGTATTAATAGTCTCCGGCTGGTTTTATCTAGGTCCTTTGGAATATAAATTATTAGGTAAGCATGCTGCCAGTAGTGTGAGTTTCTTATCTAATTTTGCTTATTGGACAGAGGCTGGATATTTCGATGAGGCTTCTCATGAAAAATGGCTGTTACATACTTGGTCTTTATCGGTTGAATGGCAGTTTTATATCATCTATCCACTAATACTGGTAGCTATGCGCAAGTTTCTATCTATCAAGACCATGAAACCGATACTCATAGTAGCAACAGTACTAGGCTTTATACTCTGTGTGATTGCGTCTTATAAATGGCCAAGCGCTTCTTACTACCTGTTACCTACCAGAGCATGGGAGATGATGATTGGTGGTGTTGCCTATCTTTATCCGTTAAGATTGCAAGAGAACAGGAAGAAGCTTGTAGAGTGGACGGGATTAGCTTTAGTAATAGGGTCTTACTTCCTCATATCAGCAGAAAACGCTTGGCCAGGTTATTTAGCGCTGTTCCCTGTTGTGGGGTCGTTTCTTATTATTCAAGCTCAACGCAATGACAGTATTATTACAAGCAATATCGTATTCCAGAAAATTGGGGCGTGGTCTTATTCTATATATCTTTGGCATTGGCCTTTCGTAGTCATTATTTACAAATTTTCACCACCTGAATACTACACTTATTTAGGGATAACTGTTTCTGTGCTTCTTGGCTTTTTAAGCTATAAATATGTTGAGAAAATAAAATTTCAAAATGACTTTGGTAATATTTGTAATTATCTAAAATGCAAGCCTCTGTATATAGCAATAATTTGCATGATTGTAGGGACAACCTTATACGCAACAAATGGAGTTAACTTAAACATACGTCAAGGTGCATCATCAGAGCAAGCAAAGTTTTTAGATTACTATACTCTCGCACATAAAAATTTGGATGAATCTTATTGGTTAAAATGTAATACCTATACCTCACTAGATGAAAAAGGTACTTATGATACAGACCCCATTTGTGTAGAGAAGAATGGAGATGGAGGAGTTTTTTTGTGGGGAGACTCTCATGCTGAAGCTCTTTCTTTTGGTCTAAGAACAATGTTAAAGTCTCAAAAAATACCTTTTTATCAAAAAACATCGGCTGGTTGTAGAGCATCGTTAAGTGAAACAAAGCTTCAAAGCGGTATCTTTAAAGAGGCTTGTGATCACTCTAATAAACTAGCAATTGAAAGTATTGAAAAAATAAATCCTGCTATTATTGTTATTGCCCAAGCTAACGGTCATGAAGAACAAGATTGGATAGAAATAGCCAATAGAATTTCATCGATATCAAGCGCAAAAATCATATTAGTTGGTCCTGTATCACAGTGGCGACCGTCATTACCTAAAGTCATGATTAAACCAAAACATTGGAATAATAATGAAAATATGATATCTGATAAAGGATTAGATCTAGATGTGATAAAAACTGATAAATTAATGAGTGCTAGAGTTGGTAATAATAGCTATGAATATATTTCTTTAATAAGTAGATTGTGTATAAAAGATGAAATCAATGATTACTATTGTAGAGTGCGCACAAATAATAATGACTTGCTACAAGTGGATTATGGGCACCTAAGTGAGTCTGGATCATTATTTATCGTAAACGAAATATTAGCAGATCGTATTTTAGACTTATACGGTAAATAAAACTCAGATCTAGTCTTTATTATATTAAATAATAAAAATCGATTGTTGGTATTATGGTTGGTATTGTCTTATTTTTAATAAATTAATTATATAAAAATCATTAACTTATATTAATAGTTTGTTTTCCGCCATCTCCACCAAACAACGATAAAGGGCTGACCGTCATAGACTGTTAGCCCTTTATTTTGGGCATTTTTCAGGTATATAGAGGTATAGCGTCCTATACATTAGACGATTAAGTTGTTCTTACCCTATAAAATATACTCATTCTAATCGTCTGGTCAAAAACTAAGATTTTTTCATCTTAGACTCGCGTTTTTCTTGTCGCTCTTGGAGTTCTGATAACTTGTCTATAAACATAGTAATTTGAGAAGTATTCATTAGGTAAGGATTAAATTCATTGCTGGCTGAGTATTTCAGAACATACTCTTTATCCTGATCATTAGCCG
>Ga0136557_1001165_pt1 | contig 17852 bp, 13 predicted proteins | sample AntRauTorckE6832_FD_104796 | JGI IMG/M metagenome (GOLD analysis project Ga0136557, IMG submission 104796) | Saline lake microbial communities from Rauer Islands, Antarctica - Metagenome Torckler E6 #832 | ecosystem: Environmental > Aquatic > Non-marine Saline and Alkaline > Saline | place...
ACTATATGTCTCCGGTAAAATTCCCTCACGCGCCTCGACCTTGGAGAAAAAATCTCATTTTTCCAAGGAGTATGTGACGATTCAGAAGGAGCGGAGGATCAGGATAAAAAAAGGTTTAAAAAGAGGTAACTGCTTCTAGGGTAAGCAACGTGGTTTGGTTATTCGTGGTATTTGAGTATTGGAAGTGCGTCTTCTGGTTTGACAAGCGTCGTGGACAATGAAATAATAGTGGTGAGAATTGCAAAAAACTGTTGACAGTAACATAAGGGTTGGCTATATTCCCCGCTTGCTATGCATTTCAGTCGTTTTTGCTGATCAACGATTGCGAAATTTCTGTTGTTTTTCTCGGTTGTTATTGTTTGCAGAAATTATTTGTGAATGTATTTCTGATGCAGAAGTGAATAATCCTCGGTAGCTCAGTAGGTAGAGCAGGTGGCTGTTAACCACCTTGTCGGCGGTTCGAGTCCGTCCCGGGGAGCCAGATCCAACCGTTGCTCTGCAGCGTTTATTATATAAAACCCCGAAGGCTTCGGCTTTCGGGGTTTTCTTTTTTTCTGGTGTTTTTTATTTCTACTCTTCTACGAGCTCTACTGAATCATCTGCCTTTTCCCCTTATTGCTGGTTGCGACTTGGAGTTGTAGCGGGCTATTCTAGCTCAGCTTGCGCTTTTCAGTTGGTATTTGTCACCATAGCCCCGGGGGGTTATCATTTTGTTCTTCCAGACGTAGGTTTGGGAGTTGCCTATTATCACGGTTGACTGCATACCAATTTCCGCTTTGGTCATCTCCGCCAGCGTGGTGATAAGTTGGCGCTCGTTGTTCCGTGTGGCGGCGGTGACAATGCCAACCGGTGTTGCCGGGTCGCGGTGGGCCAAAAAGATTTTGGCTGCTGTGACGATTTGCTCGGTTCTTTTTTTCGATTTTGGGTTATAGATAGCGGTGACAAAATCGGCCATGGCTGCCGCCTCCAGCCGTTTTTCAATCAGAGGCCAGGGGGTCAGCAAATCCGAGAGGCTGATGGCGGCAAAATCGTGCATCAGTGGGGCGCCAAGGATCGCGGCGCAGCCGTTCACCGCAGCAATGCCCGGTACTACCTCGATGATGCAGCCGCAGTCCATGTCCTTGGCCATTTCATATATCAGTCCGGCCATGGCATAGATTCCCGGATCGCCACCGGACACCAGCGCCACTTTTTTTCCTGATTCGGCGAGTTCAAGAGATTGTCTGCACCTGTCAACTTCTTTCATCATCTCCGAGGCCACGACCTCTTTGTCCTGCAGATAGTCATCTATCAGATCGAGATAGGTGCGATAGCCTATGATGATTTCCGCATCACGGAGGGCGGTTGATGCCTTTGGGGTCAGGTGTTCAAGTGCTCCAGGACCCGTGCCGACAACGTAAAGGGTGCCCTGGCCACGGCCATTGTTATGTTCTGCCATTTTCGTTTCCTGCTCAGTAGAGTTGTAGTGTTTGCGCTTAACAGCGCCGTTGGTTCTGCAACGCCCTTGGCCCCGACCGCCTTGAGAGCAGCACTGGAGACGGTGATGTCCTCAATCCGGTTGATCATTTCAGGGGTGAAAAAATCAATATACCAGTCGTTGAGGGCGGCAAAGCGGAGTAAACCGACCTCATCGTTTTTGGCTTCGATGGAGGCCAGGTTTCGAATCGCCAGTGGAGAGAGGCCAAGCTCTGTGAAGAGTTCATGCAGCGCTTCCTCAAATTCGCTGATCGGGGTGTTGCGATTGCAGCCGATGCCGACCACCAGGTTGGCCGGCTGCAACGTGCTGTACTTCGGGACATTGTGCTTCGAGACTACCTGCCGGTGGGTTATAACAAGATCAGCATGTTCCATGGTATCGGTTGCCACAAGACCAGGCGGCAGCGCCTCTATGCCGACTTCACTGAAAACATGGAGCCGGCCTTGATTGACCAGTGTGCTGCTCGCGGCCGTGAGTATCTTTTGATCGGCGCAGCGAAGGTTCTGGGCGGCGGCCCACAGATCTAAGGGCACCAGCTCGAGGGTGTCCGATGCGGTGGTGATCACGGCTTCGCCCCCGGTTACTGCGGCAACCCGAGCGGCCAGAGCGTTGCCGCCGCCGAGGTGACCGGAGAGCAGGCTGATGCAGTGGCGCCCCTTTTCATCAAGGCAGACAACTGCCGGGTCGGTGGTTTTGTCGCCCAGTAGCGGCGCGATGGCACGGATGGTGATGCCGGTTGCCATGATGGCAATAAACCCGTCGAAAGCCTTCCAGTTGTCACGAAAAGCAGCGGCGATGCCAGTATCAACAGAAACAACATGGCTGTCGTCGAGCTCCTCAGCAATGGTAGCCGCCAGCGCTCTGCCACCCGAGGTGAGGGCTAAAATAGCAGTTTTCATGGAGTCACCATCAACTCGCAGCATATTCATGCAAAAGGCTGCCAGTGCGCCGGATGTGCTCAATCAGGGCGGTGCAGCATGGTATGCCCCTGTACGCCAACCTGATCGAGCGCTGCTGGTGTGCTGCTGAGCTTTTGTTCAGTTTCATTGTGGTGTGCCCTTTCTGTAGCCATGACTGAAACTCCTGTCGTAGAGTTTGGAGAGGCTCGGCGGCGGTGTCTGCGCCAATACCTTGCCCACGGCGATGATGGCGGTTTTGCGGATGTCCGCCTTTTTGACCTTTTCTTCAATATCCGCCAGCGTGCCGTGAATCTGCCGTTCCTCCGGCCAGCTGACCTTTTCCACCACCGCCACCGGGGTGTCGGGGCTATAGCCGCCGGCGAGGAGGTCTTCAACCACCTTGTCGATCATGGAGATACTCAACAGGATGAGCATGGTGGCCTGGTGCGAGGCCAGCAGGGGCAGGGCTTCGCCCTCAGGCACGGGAGTACGTCCGGCGCGCCGGGTTATAATGACGGTCTGGGAGATATCGGGCAGGGTAAGCTCGGTGGACAAGGCCGCCGCCGTTGCCGTGGCTGAGCTGACGCCGGGAATAACTTTGCAGGGGATGTCGCGTTCTTCCAGGGCGGACAGCTGCTCGTTGATGGCGCCGTATATGGCGGGATCGCCGGTATGGAGGCGCACCACCTTTTTGTCCATCTTCCAGCCGTCGATGAGCAAAGCCAGCACCTCGTCGAGGTTGAGACCGGCGGAATTATGAATGACGGCATCAAGCCCTTCGAGCAATGTCTGTGGCACCAGGCTGCCGGTATAGACAATGAGGTCGGCTTCGCGCAGCAGTCGCTGTCCCTTGACCGTTATCAGTTCCGGGTCGCCGGGACCGGCGCCGACAAAGTGGATGGCATGGTTCATGTTTTCCTCACAATCATGGTGGAGAAATAATGCAGTTCGTCTTTGGCCGCCGCTTTGAGATCGCGCCGTATGCGCTGGTTGTCGAGACTGGTGCGCTCCACCACCACGGCATTTCCAAGCAGGTCCAGCTCTTCGAGAATTGCGACCAGCTTCTCCATAACCCGATGCACCTTCATCAAGACGATACAGTCGAAGGTGTCGAGGATATCCTTGAGTTTTTCATCCTCAAAGGTGGCTGGTATGACAACCATGCGCTCGTTGCCGAGACACAGCGGCATGTTGGCGGCGGCCGAAGTCGCGCCGATGGCCGAGACACCGGGAATAATTTCTACCTGCATATCCTTGACCATTTCCATCAGCGTCTCAAAGATGTAAAAGCCGGTGCTGTAAATGGCCGGGTCGCCAAGGGTGGGAAAGGCGACATCCCGGCCCTTTTCCAGATGCCCGGCGATGATGGCTGCGGCTTCGCGCCACGCCTGTTCCACCTCGGGATCGGCGGGTTTGCCGGCATGGACCTTTTTCATGGGGAAGTGGTGGGTGAGGACTTCCTTCTGCTCACCGTTTATAACCCCCGAAGCTATGGTCAATGCGGTACTGTTGCCGTTTTTATGGGCTGCCGGTGCGAGCCATACCGGGCTCTTTTTCAGCACACGTACAGCTTTGAGGGTCATCAGCTCGGGATCACCCGGGCCCACCCCAATAACATAAAACCGTCCTTTCATTTTTGTCCCACCATGATTGTAATAGGATTAAAGCTCTGCGGGCCGTCCGGCCCCTCTCTTTCCACTGTAATTGTCGCTTGTTCCACATGCATGCCGTGGCGCCGCATGATCTCCGGCGCGTGAGTGATGGTCTTTTCGGTAACGCCGTTCACCACTATCCTGGCGCCCGGCTTCATTTGGGCGGCCGCCGTTGCAATGATTTCTTCAAGCTCCCCGCTGCTGCCGCCGACGAAGACGCCATCAGGCGGGGGCAGATCGGCAACCAGATCGGCTGCCCGTCCGGAGGTCGGGATAATGTTGAACAATCCGTAGCGCCGGATATTTTCTTTGATGTTGGCAAGCTCTTCATCTTTATGCTCCACCGTATAGACGGTAAGCCGGGGCGACATTGCCGCGGCTTCGATGGAAACCGAGCCGCTGCCGCCGCCGATATCCCAGAAGACCCCACTGCGCGGCAGATGCAGACGGTGCAGGGTTGCGGCGCGCATCTCATCCTTGGTGATAAGCCCTCTGCTGTGGGCAAAGTCACCTTCCCGCAGGCCGAAGACCGGGCGTGTCGGCAGGTCGGGCACGATGAGACAAAGCACATTGAGCTCGGCAAATTCCATGTGTGCAATTTCTGCAAGGGGGCCGCTCGTTACTTTTTCACCCTCCATGCCGAGATTTTCAGCGACATGGCAGACTATGTTCTGTGTGATCCGCCGTTCGCCGATACATTCGAGATAGGCCAGCAGCACGGCGGCGATCTTGGCGGGGGAGTGCAGTCTGTCGGTGAAGACAAAGGTTTTTTCCCGGCACAGCAGAAGGCCCGGGAGATGGTGCCGGTTCCTGCCGTGCAGGCTGATTATGGTGGCATCGGTCCAGCTTATCTTGAATTTGGCAAAACCTTCCTGTAAAGAGGAGAGCGCCGGAAAGACCTGGACTCTGTCACTGCCGAAATGCTCGATAATCCTGCTACCGATGCCAAACAGCAGGGGGTCGCCGCTGGCCAGTACGGCGACGTTGCCGCTCTCCAGTCCTCTCTCGATTCTGGCAAAGGCCTCCTGCAGCGGGGTGATCGGGAAGATCTCGGCGGATGGAGCGTCAAGCCACGCTGCCAGCCGTTTCGAGCAGACGATGAGCCCGCAGTGCTGCAGCTTCTCCCTGATACCGTTGTGGTGGGAAGACAATCCGTTGCTGTCGACTCCGATGACAAAAATCTCAGACATGTTCTATCACCTTTGCCTGGGCATTGATCAGATAGACCCGGACCTCTTTACCGGAAACCTGTCTCGCATAGTCACGGGCGCGCAAACAGACTTGATGGACAATATCGTCCCTGCCTGCTTCTTCAAGATGGCCAAGCATCTCCCGGGCGGTGTTGGACCCCTCCAGTTTTCCCAGCAGAGGTTGCTTCGCCCCGCACTGTGCCAGCATTGCCGCACCGTCTGCTACTTCCAGGGCGCCGTTGCGCACATGGGTCTGGGGAATGTGCATGGCTGCTTTCATTATTTTGGCCCACATGCCGGAGAGGTGGATAGTTTGAAAATCCTTTTCCCCGGCTTTGCGCAGGGAAAACTCCAGGTAGTCGCCCATCATGGCATAGGCTTCGATGGCCAGGTTGAGCATCTGCTGGGCGCCTTTTTCCGAGGTCCGGCCGGTTGAGAGGACGATATCCTTCAGTCCCGCCTCTTTTGCCACATCCATGGAGGCTTCGATGGTGGCCTTCCAGGCATCGGCGGAAACCGGCCGGACGATCCCTGTGGTCCCGAGAATGGAAAGTCCTCCCACAATACCCAGCCGGTGATTAAGCGTTTTTCCGGCAAGTTCCACCCCCTTGGGGATGGAGATGGTCACCTGGAGCGTCGTGTCGGTTTCTATCTCCTGCACTGCCTGACATATCATCTGCCGGGGTACTGGGTTGATGGCCGGTTCACCGACCGCTACGGCAAGCCCCGGCTTGGTCACGGTGCCGATGCCGGTGCCGCCGTATAGCACCAGGTTTTCCATGACGATACCGCCCACGTCGCCTGCCTGGTTATCGGCATTGTGGACAGTTGCCATAATTTCGGCGTGGTTGGTTACATCGGGATCATCTCCGGCATCCTTGATAACCGAGGCGGTGCCGCCGTTGGCAAGCGCTTCTGCCCGATGAACGGCAAAGCGGTGGACGCTGTTGTCTGGAAAAGTTATATCCACCGACTGGGGCAGTATGCCCTGTCGTGCAATGATTGCCGCAGCCTTGGCCGCAGCGGCTGCGCAGGCGCCGGTGGTATATCCGCTTCGCAGTCTCTTTGCCATTACTGTGCCGCCAGCCGTACAAGAGTGTTGACAATCGCCGCCGCCACCGGGCTACCGCCCTTGCGTCCGAGGCTTGTGATAAAGGGCAGTTGGCTTTCGTGGAGCAGCGTCTTGGATTCCGCGGCATTGACAAAGCCCACCGGCACGCCGATGACTAGAGGAAACGGTGCCGGTCCGGCAGTGCTCTCCTGTTTGGAGCCCATGGTGGAGTGCATCTTCAGAACCTGCAGCAAGGCGGTGGGGGCGTTGCCGATGGCAATAATGCCGATATCGTTTTCCATGCCCTGTTCAATGGCCATTTCCGCCCGTGTGGTACCTGCTGCCTGAGCCTTCTGCGCCACCTCTTCGTCACCAATGGAGCAGATCACCCGGTTGCCCCATTGCTTGAACAGCGGCTTGGAGATGCCGGTGGCCACCATGTTGACATCGGTAAGGATGTGTTTGCCCTGGCGCAACGCTTCGATTCCCCGGATGATGGCATCGCCTGAAAAGCGCAGGTTCTCGGCAAAGGAAAAATCCCCGGTGGCGTGAATGACCCTCTGGACAACGGCAAAGGTTTCACTGTCAAAATCGTGGGGACCGAGCTCTTCTTCTATCATGCGGAAACTTTCGGCCTCGATTTCCCGAGGTCCTATTTTTTTAATGGTGGCTGGCATAAGTGTTCCTTGCGGCATTATATTGTGTTATTGCGCACTATTGCGCTGATGGCGGTGCTGCCGGCAAAACTCGACGAAATTGTGGGCCGCATCGGTGTTTGAGCCAAAATGCAGATGCATATAGCCGCCGAGCACATTGTTGCGGCGATACCCTTCAGTGCTGCCGTTATTGACACTGTAGACACGTTCTATGGATTCCGGCAGCGGGGCAACGGTGGAGTAATGAAACTCATGGCCGCGCAGGACCGTATCCGGCGGCCCGAAAAAACTGGACGCGGTTGTGGTGATCTCACGGTAGCCCAGGCTGGAGCGCTTGGTCTGCATCGCCGCTGTTGTTGGGAAGACTGAAGCCAGCGTGTGAAAAGTGCCGTCAAGATCGGTTATCCCTTGGGTTAAATACATGAACCCGCCGCACTCGGCATACAGCGGCCGGCCGTCTTCAGCCCACCTTTGTATTTGTCCGAGCAGCTGGGTGTTGCGGCTGAGTTTGGCGCCATAGAGTTCGGGGTAGCCACCGCCTAAATAGACAGCGTCTATATCCTCGGGGAGTCGGCTGTCTTCAAGGGGGCTGAAAAAACAGATGTCGGCTCCCGCCCGGGCCAGGATGTCGAAATTGTCCTGATAGTAGAAACAGAAGGCCTTGTCCCGTGCCACAGCCAGTCTGATGGTCGGCGATGACGATGTGTCTGTCGGTAAAGGGCCACGTTCTGCGGCAGGGGGAAGGTCCACCGTGGCAATTTCCAGGAGCCGCTGCATGTCGATGCGCTCGATCATGGTTCTGGCCAGTGCTTCTATCTTCTCTTCGGTCACCGGCGATTCCTCACCCATATGCAAACCAAGATGGCGGCTTGGTATGGTGAAATCCAGGGTGCGGGGCAGGTGTCCCAGAATTTCGGCACGGCAGTGCTCTGTGATGGCGTCGCGGACCAGCTCAAAGTGACGCGTACTGCCGGTCATGTTGAGAATGACGCCGATCGGGGTAATCTCGGGATCCAGTGTTTCAAAGCCCTTGAGCACGGCGGCACCGCTTTCCGCTGCGGAGCGGACATCGAGCACCAGGATAAGGGGAATGCCCAGTGCTTTGGCAAGGGCCGCACTGGAGGAGGCTCCGCCGTCAAACATCCCCATGACGCCTTCGACCACGCTGATCTCTGCCGTCATCCCATGCCTGTAGAACGTGCCCCGGCTGAAGGACTCTCCCGCCATCCAGAGGTCGAGGTTGCGCGACACCGTTTTGGTGACGAGCTTGTGCAGGCTGGGGTCGATAAAATCCGGGCCGCATTTAAAGGGGGCCAGGCTGTAGCCCAGATGTTTCAGGGCGGCCATTATGCCAAGGGTGATGGTGGTTTTGCCGGAACCGCTCTGGGTTCCGGCGATGAGCAGCGCCTGTTTTTTCATGAGCCGGCCTCCGTGAGCGATGCCTGTCCGTAGAGTTGTTCATGAAGTTGTTCTATGCCTTGAAGCAGACGCATGGTCGGTCTGGAAACAAGATGCTCGTCGATGAGAAAAATGTTGTCGCGGCGCACTGCCTTTATTGCCTGGAAGCCGGTTTCGTTACGAATCGTTTCGAGTGTCACCGGGTTCATCCTGCCCTGCTGGGCGATGAAGACATCAATTTCATCGGCATGGGCCAGTATCCTTTCCTTGGAGTAGGCGGCAATGTTGGTACTGCGTACCTGGCTGGCATCCGTTGCCACGTTGATGCCGCCGGCCATTTTTAAAGCAAAGAGGGCAATGGAGGATGGTGCGAAGGTTTTCATCCTGCGGTGCATGGATTCGAAATAAACCCTGGGGCGTTTTTCCATGGCAATACCATCGACCCTGGTAGCGAACGTATCCAGCCGCGAGCTAAATTGTTCTATCATCTCTTCTGCTGCTGTGGGATGACCGCTCAGGCGTCCCAGATCGCGCCAGTAATCAAAAATTCCTTCAACGGTTGTTGGTTGCAGGGAGACAACGTGGATGCCGATCTCGCGCAGCTTGTCCATGAGTTGGGGGTAGGAGCGTTCAATCATGGGTCGCACCAGCACAAGATCGGGCCTGGCTGCAATGAATCTCTCCGGGTCCTCTCGGTAGGAAAAACGCTGCTTGTCGAGTATATGCTCGGGGTAGTTATCCGATGGGGATATGCCAACCAGTTGATCGGCGGCCCCCATGCTGACCAGATTTTCGGTATGGGCGGAGTAGAGTGAGATAATCCGCTGGTATCCGCCGGTGTCATTTTGCGCTGTTTCTTCCGCTGCTGTAGTCGCCGCAGTCGCCATGCCGGGCAGAAGAGCCATCAACAGACAAAGCAGAACAGGCAGTACAGCCCGATTGATGGGTATTTGGCAGGTTCTGTTTCGCTGCGGAAAGTTGTTATAGGTGGTCATTGGTGCCATGGTGTTATCCAAGTGTTGCCAGGGTGAACGAATAGTAGCAAAAGCCGATGATGATGACGCATGCCGCTCTGACAATCTGACTGACGGCAACCAGTTCCAGCGCCAGTTTCGGCGGAAATATTCCCATATAGTAGGGCAGCTGATGCCGCAGCGCCCGGATCGGTGCGGCGAGGATATTGCCGGCCAGCAGTGCCAGTACCACTTCCCGGATTTCAAGGCTGTTATCGGCCAGAAGAACGCTGGCGGCGGCCAGCCCGGCGGAAAATTCGGCAGTCACATGAAGGATGACAATACCCAGACTTTGCGGCGCCAGCCAGCTGAGAAACCAGGCGGAGGCGAAAAGATCTTCAAGCTGGTCGAAAATGCCGTAGCGACCCAGAAGAAAAAAGAGGATATAGACCGGCACCATAAAGGCGACAATTTTTTTCATCCGCTTCCGCAGCCGCTTCAGGTTCTTGTCCAGGACCGCGCGCAGGGTTGCCTTTTTTTCCTGCCGGGGCTGCAGTTCAACCGGGGCTTGCGGTTTTTTCAGCAGCAGCCGGCTGAGAGCGACCACCGCCGTGGTCTGGAGCAGCGAGGAGCAAAAGGTGATGCCGACATAGATAAAGGCCGCCCCCTTGATCAGCGGCACGGTAAGGAAAAAAACCGTGGGCAGGTGTAAAAAATAGCGTGGCAACGAGTTGAACAAATTGGCCAGCACCATTTCCTTTTTCTCCAATGTCCCCTTATCGTAGGCTTCGGCCAGCATGGTGTTGGCGGAAACCCCGGAGACAAAGGCCATGGAAAAGCTGGCACCGGTGATGGCGGAGAGGTTGCCCAGCCGGATCAGCGGCCGGGCCAAAGTGGCCAGATGGTTGGTCCACTTGAGCGATTCAATAAGATTGGCAACCACCAGTCCAAGCGCGACAAAGAGCAGAATGCGGGTCAGTGGCCAAACGAGTTGCGACCATATTTCAGCAAGAAGCTGGTAGTCCATATATTAAATATTTTTGCGATAAATGAAATGTTTGTAACTGCTTGCAGGGTGCCGGAGGTTGCCGCGATCAGACTGGAGAAGCGTATACGTCATACGTAAAACAGGCTGATCGCGGCAAGATCCGGTGCCCCGTGAGCAGTTACAGCATTGCCAATAAAAAAATCCCGGAGCGTTGTATCACGTTCCGGGATTACCCTTTTTTATCCACGAAATTCTGCGTCCTCCACCGTTCCAGGGTGTTCAAGGACCATGTATACCAGACAGGTCTTCTGACTTTCGGTTCATCCTCCTCTCGCGCCTTCCCACACCTGGTGCAGTGACATAAAGCGAGATTCGTCTCCGATTACAGCGGCGGGTCCGTTCCTGAATTCCACAGGATTCCCTTTAAAGGTGCCTGAAAATGGCTTTCACAATGTTGCAGGCAACCTTAAGCTTGCGCGTCCGGCATCTCTCCTGATCTTGTTACCAGAAAACAGCACAACCGTCAAGCAACCGTATCGCCTGATATACCGCGCCACCGCCGTATTGCCATAACCGAAAGACGCACTACAGGACGCACTACGTTTAAATTGATACATAAAATGGAGCATTCCCAAGAAAAGGAATGGACAGGCAGGATAAATTTCTTGCATAATGATATGCAATGGTGTATTAATTGCAGGTTTACCACACCAACAAATTAATACGTCGGGGCGTAGCGCAGCCTGGTTAGCGCGCCTGCCTTGGGAGCAGGAGGTCGTAGGTTCGAATCCTACCGCCCCGACCACGAAATTCAAGCACTTACGGTTTTTGCCGTAGGTGCTTTTTTCGTTTTTGCAAACTTTTTGCAAACTGTCGAGCATTGGTTTGCGGGACTCTGACTCCGCTTATCAAGGTTCGAGCCCTTGTCCCTCAGCCACGTATATTCAAGCACTTAGAGCCTTTTAGCTTTTGGTGCTTTTTATTTACGGTGTTCCGTACAACCCCTGTACAACCTTTTCTATCTGACTGCGTGAAACACCCCCATCACAACCTCCCTGAACCGACCATCAACAAACACTGCGTTATCTCCTCCTATTTCCTCGATGTAAGGTCTTTGTAAGTGTTCGCCTATATACTCAATCTGAACCTATAACCTCAGATATGAACGGTGTAACACATAATGACTGACGCACAGCAAGAAGATTTATTTACAGAATGGGCGCTCTATGAGCCAACTGAGCAAAGATTGATGATTGAAGAGTATCTCAGCGTCTGTGAGGGGAATTGTAACAAGGACTGCTTTCTTGATTTTCTCAAAGACAAACTTGAAATTGAAGGGTATTGGAAAAAGGTCGGATTGCTGTAGAAACCGAGATATGACCTGCCAGACACTCAGACTCGACCAAGTCTGACAAATAACATGACACCTGGCCATCAATCGCACATAAAAAGAAAGTAGAATCTGGCATCCGATGCTGAAAATAATGCAGCAACTTTCCCAGGGAATAGGATATAAGATTAACAGGAAACACCTTCGCATGACGCAGATACTTTCACAGTATTATTGCCGGTGAACATATTAAAAATCAAGTGGGCTCTTTGCTTCCTTCTTCGTCGTACTTTTCACTGTATGAGTGTAAATCATGGTTGTCCTTACATCGCTATGGCCAAGCAACTCCTGAATGGTTCGAATGTCGTAATTTGCTTGAAGGAGATGGCTGGCAAAGCTGTGTCTGAAGGTGTGCGCTGTTACCCTTTTAGTGAGGCATGCCTTTTCCACCGCCCGCCGGAGCGCCCTCTGCACATGAGTTTCATGGATATGAAATCTTTTGACATCTCCAGTTTCCTTTACTTTTGTAAGCTTGTGGGCGGGAAACAGCCACTGCCAGATAAATTGACGGGCGGCATTCTTTGATTTCCTTTCAAAGGCGTCAAAAAGAAAAACCCCATCGTATCGATTGGATACATCCTTTTTGTGCTGATCAGAAACTGCGTCCAGCTGCCCACGCAAGTCTTTGTGAAGACTTTTGGGCAGAGGGACGGTACGATCCTTTTTTCCTTTTCCGTCGTGGACGGTGAGAATACCCTCTTCAAGGTTCAGACAGTTAACACGCAATGACAGACACTCAAACAAGCGTAATCCGCAACCGTACAACAGTTTGACAATAAGAAGATACGGTTCATCGATATTCTGAAATATCTTGTCGATTTCCCCCCGTGATAATACCACCGGGATATACGGTCTTTTCTTGGCGCGCACCACACCATCGATGGTGCCGAATTCCTTGTTCAGTACGTGTCTGAAAAAAAAGAGGAGAGAATTGAAGGCCAGGTTCTGCGTTGAGGCCGCCACCTTCTTCTTGACGGCAAGGTGGGTGAGATAGTCTTTCACATACTCAGCCGTCAATCGCTCAGGCTCCAGGGATTTGGTATAGGTTTGAAAATCTCTGATATATTTCCGATACGACTTCAGAGTCTTGTCGGAATAATGCCTCATTCGAATTGTATTCTCAAGACTGGCAATTGCAGCCTTCCATGAGCTGTTGCCCACCTTGTCTTTTTCAGGCTCCGGAGAGGTTGGAATATTAGCAGTAGCCACACCTCTGCCATTACCCTCCCTGACATTTGTCTTTTGAACGTTGGCAGCTACCATGTCCATTTCCGGTCTTTTTGAACCGTGAGCATCATTGCCCGTAGGATTCAAAAAATCCTGGTAGAGCTGAACAGCTCTTTTAGCTTCTTGCCTTGTCTCTACGCTTTGTTTTTTCTCGGTCAGTTTGAGAAGAAAGGCCTCCAGTCCCTGAAGATTAGCTGTGTTATACTGATATTTCTGACAAAAATCCAAATAGTAACGTAGCCACTTCTGACATTTATTGACGTATATCCGAGCTACGCCTCTGCGAGCGAGAAACTCAGCATACCTGGCTTTGACCTCTGTAGGTACAATCAGCATGACAGCCTCCGGAACATTGAGAAAATTAGCCTATAATATGATTTTTTGAGGTGTTACCCAGAAGTAAAACACTAACAGCTTGCTTTCGTCAACACAATCTATTTATCTAGATTTTCATAATATTATAGTCTGGATGTAGCTGATTGAAAGACGAAAGGTTCGTTGAGGACCACTTCATTCAGTCTTCCGGATAATTACTTGTTATATTCTGATCACAAGGATCGAAAATTGAGCAAAAAAGTATTACTTGTCGGTTTAGACTATTATGGGCCAGATATTATAGATGTTGAAATCGAGACATTGGGGCTTTGTCGCCCAGAAATTGATGAAGATAGGGCTGCTTACGCTTTATATGAGTACGATCTGATAGTAATAAACCCGCAGAGTTATAGCCACTTTATATTCGGGCGTCCTGGGGAGCATAGTAGTTCCACGTCCGAGCTTTCTGACCTTAAAAAAGAAAACAATAATTATGATCTTGATACAGCATTTGACTACAGCGATAGATCTGAAGAAATGAAGGCAGCACTGAAAGATGGTTGCCGTATAATTTGGCTTCTTGCGGAAGAAAAAAGGGAGCAGTTTTTTGGATACAGGAAAGTTTGGATTTCATACTTGCATAAAACTGTTGAAAAACTGGTTTCCAATAACGAAGTTTATAGCAAAAAATCACGCCGGGTTTCAATTACTGAATCCGGAAATAAGCTTGCGCCGTATTTTGAGCAGGTCGCTAAAGATGGTTGGCGTTTATGCATCGATACCCCGCCAGGGATTAATAAAATTTTAGCTCAAACACCGGAATCCTACGATTTGGGTGTTGAAATAGAGCTCGGTGAAAATGTGGGCTGGTTGTTAACTCCACCCAGATCAAATGATGCAGTAACGGCTCTAGTGAAATGTGGTCTTGAGTTAGATGAAGACGACGTCATACATCACAAGTATGAGGGTATTTTCCTTAGCCACACCAGCGACGACAAAACATTTGTTCGAAGATTGAAAAATGATCTAGAGAGGCATGGCGTTACCAAGGTTTGGCTAGATGAGGCGGAAATTCAAATAGGAGACTCGTTGATCAAGAAGATTGATGAGGGTCTCAAGATGACTAAGTACATCGGCGTTGTTTTATCACCAAGATCTATTAAATCTAAATGGGTTGAAAAAGAACTAGATATAGCAATGAACCGCGAAATAGGAAGTGGCGAGGTAGTAGTTCTTCCATTAGTTATGGAGGAGTGTGAGCTTCCAAGTTTTCTAGAGGGAAAGCTGTACGCGGATTTCTACAGTCCCGAAAAATACCAAGATTCTCTACAGAAAATATTAAGGCGGCTGCGTAAGTGATAGGCCTGAATATAACAAGTTGCTGCACTCGGAAAAATTACTCGCTGCGCTCCCAATTTTCCGGTGAGCAAGGCGTTCACCAATAAAGTGAGTAATTAAATATGAGCGTACCTGACAGAATCAAAAAATTAATCGAAACTTTCGATAATAATTTGGAATCGTACAAAAAAGGCAACTACAACGAAACCCAGGTGCGCCGTGAATTCATAGACCCTCTTTTCGAGGAACTGGGCTGGGATGTAGCCAACAGACAGGGCTATGCCGAAGCCTATAAGGACGTTATCCATGAAGACGCCATCAAGGTCGGTGGCGTTACCAAGGCCCCGGATTACTGCTTCTGTGTCGGCGGTGCCCGCAAGTTTTTTCTGGAAGCGAAGAAGCCGTCCATCAATATTCAGAAAGACATCCATCCGGCCTACCAGTTGCGTCGCTATGGGTGGAGCGCCAAGCTGCCCCTGAGCATTTTGACGGATTTCGAAGAACTCGCCGTTTACGACTGTCGAGTGAAGCCGTCGAAGACCGACAAGGTTTCACACTCCCGCATCCTTTATCTCAAATACACGGATTATGAGAACCGGTGGGAAGAACTCGCCGGCATTTTTTCCAGGGATGCCATTCTGAAAGGCTCTTTTGACAAATACGTCGAATCCAATAAAGGCAAAAAAGGCACCACCGAGGTTGATACCGCTTTCCTGCATGAGATTGAGAACTGGCGGGAATCCCTGGCCCGCAACATCGCCCTGCGCAATCCGAACCTTTCCCAGAGGGAATTGAACTTCGCCGTTCAGCAGACCATCGACAGGATCGTGTTTCTCCGCATCTGTGAGGATCGGGGAATGGAGGCTTACGGCGGATTGATGGCGCTACGCAACGGGGAGAATGTTTACAAGCGGCTGTTCCACCTTTTCAATAAAGCGGACGAGAAATACAATTCCGGGCTGTTTCATTTCAAAAAAGAAAAAGGCCGTGAAAATTGCGACAACCTGACGCCTTTTCTGCAAATCGACGACAAGCCCTTGAAGGATATTTTCAAGAATCTGTATTACCCGGAAAGCCCCTACGAGTTTTCCGTTCTATCGGCTGATATCCTCGGTCAAGTGTATGAACGTTTTTTAGGCAAGGTCATCCGCCTTACCGCCGGTCATCAGGCCAAAATCGAGGAAAAGCCCGAAGTCCGCAAGGCGGGCGGGGTTTACTACACGCCCGCCTACATCGTGGACTATATCGTCAAAAACACGGTGGGTAAATTGGTGGAAGGCAAGAGGCCCGGCCCCAAAGGCGGCGTAAGAAATTTGAAGATACTGTACCCGGCCTGCGGTTCGGGTTCGTTTTTGATCGGTGCATATCAGTTTTTGCTGGACTGGCACCGGGATGAATACATCAATGACGGCCCGGAGAACTGGTCAAAAGGCAAAATTCCCCGCGTTTACCAATCCCAGAAAGGGGAATGGCGGTTGACCACCGACGAGCGCAAGCGGATTCTTTTGAACAACATATACGGCGTGGACATAGATCATCAGGCGGTGGAAGTGACAAAGCTGTCCCTCCTGCTCAAGGTGCTGGAAGGGGAGGACGAACAGAGCATCGGCAAGCAGATGCTCTTGTTTCAGGAGCGGGTTCTGCCGGACTTATCGAATAATATCAAATGCGGGAATTCCCTGATCGGACCTGATTTCTATAGCTATCAACAGATGAGTGTTTTTGACGAAGAAGAAATCTACCGCATCAATGCTTTTGATTGGAACACTGAATTTTCAGAAATCTTGAAAAATGGCGGGTTTGACGCGGTAATCGGCAATCCGCCGTACCTCAACATCGACGATACTTGGGGAAAAGGTGATCCACGCCAAGTGTACCTTAAACGGGCATTCTCCAATATTTACAACGACAAAACCGATATACTGTTCTACTTTCTGAAAAAGGCCGTTGAGCTCAGTATTGATACTGTATGCTTCATTGTGTCTAGAGCATTTTTGGAGGCTTACAAGGCAGACAAACTGCGAGCATATCTTATGAAGCATACTGCGTTACGTGAACTCATCGATTTTCGCAACTTTCACGTTTTCCCGGGTGTGGGTATCACGACGGCAATCGTGTTACTTGACAAGCGGAGTGATGGTCCCATAAAAAAATCCCAAGTTTACCACCTTATGGATACTTCCCTCCAATTGACTTCGCTATCTATTCAGATACAGGACCCTCAAATTTTTCAGCGCTTTTCAGTTCTTTCTCAAGACCTCGGCCAAGCACCATGGGTGTTTGCTGGCAGAACTTCACAAGCCCTACTTGAAAAGGTTGATCGGGCAGGGGAATGTCTGGGCAACATTTTGCTTCTTGGACAGGGAATGCAATCTGGCCGAAACAGCGTTTTCGGAAAGTTATCCAAGAGTCAGATTACTGCCTTAGGACTAGAGGACGGGCAATTCTTCCAACGAGCACGAAACTCTGACATCCTTCGCTATCACATACGTGACAGTGGAGAATTTCTGCTATATCTTGAAGATGTGGCACGATTCTCCGATCTACCGCCCGCCGTTCAGAGGCACTTGGAGATGAACAAGAGTGAGCTCAATGCCCGAGCAGCATTCCGGAGAGGAAACTGCAAATGGTGGCGCTACACATGGCCGCTACACAAGGCGTATATGAATCGTCCCAAGATTTATTGCCCCTATCTTGCCACCACAAATCGCTTTGCAATTGACCAGCAGCAGTCCTATATAGGGCTCACTGATACCACAGTTCTCTTTGATCACGGACAGCCAGAGAGTCTCCTGTATATACTGGGTTTGCTCAACTCGCGTCTACTGACATTCCGCTATAAGTACATCGGAAAACTTAAGAGCGGCGGCATACTTGAGTATTTTTGGAACGGCGTTTCAAAACTCCCCATTCGCACCATCAATTTCGAGGATCCCACCGACGTCGCCCAGCACGACCAGATGGCCAACATAGTCGATCAGATGCTTGAGTTAAACAAAAAGCTCGCCGAATCCAAGGCCCCCCAGACAACCGAAATGTTGAAACGGCAAATTGAATCAACAGACAGGAAAATTGACGACCTCGTATATAAATTGTATGATTTAACAGATGAAGAGATAAAAATAGTAGAATCAGAAACTTAAAATGCATAACAATAAAATCCAGCGGACGCAAAAAGCCGCGCTGCTGATTTTAGCGTTAAGATTGCCACGACGAAGATCTGAATTTAACATGAAGTTATACTCTTAGAGTGTCTACTGTGAAGGAAATCAATAAATAGTATCAAATACCTAGCAACATCAACAGGTCTTCTTGATA
>Ga0136557_1001167_pt1 | contig 17821 bp, 27 predicted proteins | sample AntRauTorckE6832_FD_104796 | JGI IMG/M metagenome (GOLD analysis project Ga0136557, IMG submission 104796) | Saline lake microbial communities from Rauer Islands, Antarctica - Metagenome Torckler E6 #832 | ecosystem: Environmental > Aquatic > Non-marine Saline and Alkaline > Saline | place...
ATATACCCTCTGTATCCCACAAGGCGTTCCTAACAGAAGTGGGAGAAGTAGAGACCGTAGACGACTCTAGCGTCTGATTCTATGTTACTCCAATCCGACTTGATTTCGGATGGGCGCTGCAGGCCTTCACCGCTCCGCACTCTGCTAACTTTCTGATATCAACTTGCGTGACTTTCATTCGTTGATCAACCTCCAGCGGCGGTCTGCCTTCTCGCGGTTGCTCGCGCGGTCGTAGTGTTTGTCTAGGACCTGTTCGGACGCGTCGAGCCGGTCCGACACGACCCCTCTCGGGACCCCGTCGTTCCGGTACTTCGTCACCCGAGCCTTCCGCACGTCGTGCGGCGACCGGGCGGACGGGCACTTGCTTTTCGCCGCGAATGAGACGAACTCGCAGGTCTCCGGGTTCTCGTCGTGCGGACACGGCTGTCCGACGAAACACGGACGAGTCCACCGGTAGAACGCATCGCGGATCGCCGTGGGCGAGATCCGACCGCGTTTCGTCGTCACCAGCGGCGTTCGATCGTGGTCGTCGACGAGCTGCACTCGCGGACCGTCGACGTAATGGCGGAGGATAGTTGCGACGTGGTCGCTGATCCGATTGAACCGCTCTCCGCCCCGATCGTTCTTGAGCGGGGTACCGGTCGACGGTCGATGGACGAAATTCAGGCCCGGCTTGCGAGCGTCGAGATCGCAGTCGTGGAGATCGAGCGCGCGGACTCCACCGAGGCGGGCGCCGGTGTGCCAGATCAGCGTCCAGACGACGTGGTCGCGGCTCGCGTACTCGAACCGGTTGAGGTACTCCATGATCGTCGGCGCGCGTTCCGGGTCGAGGTGTGACTCGCTCACTTCCTCGTCGGGCGACAAGCTCGGTAGCGGGACTTTCTCATACAGATCCTCCGGGACGGCTTCGACCGAGGCGCACGTTCGGAGGAACGCCCGGACCGTCGACAGAGCGGTGTGAAGCGTCTTCGGCGCGATCTCTCCGTCACGGCCTTTGCTGTAACCCCCGCCTCGACGCCACACTCGGAACTGGTACAGGTCGCGCCCGTTCAGGTCGTTCATGTTGTCGATCCCGCCCTCCTCGCGGCACCACTCGACGAACGCGCGGAGGTGGCTCTTGTGACCGTACTGCGTCCACTCCGCGGAATCGTCTTTCATCGCGTCGAGATGGAGATCGACGGCCTCAGTCGGGGAAATCGGAACGAGATCATCGCTCACGCGGATCCCTCCTCACCGTCGAGCTCGCGATCGTAAGGGCCGATCGGAGTCACGAGCCGGACGCGGTCGCGGTCGAGTTTGGCGCCGGTCTTCTTGTCGAGCAGCTCGTGAAAGACGCCGTCGGCCTCGTCGCTGCGCGCGCAGTACTGGCACCAAAAGTGGTGGTTCGTCGGTTCCCACGAGCGATGTCCGTTCGGGCACACGAACCGCCACCTGTCCTGCCGGTCTTCGATCCGCACAACTTCTTTTGGACCCATCACCTCACACCGACGGAGGGGTGTATTAAAACCCGAATCCAGATACGGGGAGTGAAAGTGAAACTGGTCTCGGCGCCCTCCGGCGATTTGTGTTGCGGTCGGCGATTCTACTCGATTGTCGGGAGATTTTAGACCCCCAGCGTCGTGCGAATACATGGCTTTCGTACCTCGGATACGGAAGCCCACGCGGACCCGCTGTCTCCAGCAGCGGGGTCCGCTTTTGCGAACGACGGGACCCATCGAGGAGCGACGGGTCCGCGGGAAAGCTTCCGTTAGTTACCCCCAGACACTGACCCCACTTATATCTAGTACATTGTTTGTATTCTTGTGGGAACCGATTTGGGTTCTCACACGATTGAGCCGGCACACCTATCACTGCTGTATCGGTAGCATTGGAGCATGCCTCGGCCGAGGGTTTCGTGGATGACGCAAGGGGACGATAGAATCCTCGAAACTCTCGAATCCAGTGGAATTGTTCTCTCTCCGGCAGTTCTCGCGTACAACACCGATTACACCCGCAACTACGTGAACAAACGTCTCCGGAAGCTCCGGGACAACGACCTGGTTGAGCGTGTCGATTCGGGGTACTACCAGATCACCGACCGCGGTCGAGCATATCTCGTCGGCGATATCGACGCTGCCGACCTGGAGATAGAATGAGACAGCGTTGTTGAAATCCTCTACAAGTGTATATTTAACTCCCATGTTGCTCAGTACAGCGAACTCACGTACCGCTTAGCTGACCGAACTACTCAATACCTGTCAAGAACGCTATGCGAGATACGGAGCATATGGTCAGCGCGAGAGTTTCGGTATCGTCTCCAAACGAATCTTAGATCGTCTGTGAGAATGTGACTGTGAATTCCGCATTTTAGAACTAAAATAAATAATTTATTCAAAATATGTTTTTTGAACCGTAGATTGGTGTCTTACGGAGTAAATAACTTATACTCACGTTTCGTTAGTTATATGCGACACAATTCAATATGTCCGAGTTTAAAAAATGCTATTTGATTGGTGCAGGAGCCTCATACGGTCATAACGATCAGTTATCTGATTCAGAACGCCCTCCAACCACAGAGGAACTATTTGTCGATAGTTGGGAAAAGGGAATCCTGGATCGGGAGGAATTTGAGCCTCTATTAAATAAAATCGTTTCTCACCTTGGTATATCAAGGGAAGTTGTTGATCATACCCCTGGTGAATTAAAATACGATGTGGAAAAACTTTTGAAAGAATTACAAGAAGAAATGAATGAGAATGTCAATAAGTCGATTGGAATTTCCGAGTCTGAAACTCAACCACAAATAGCTATAAGTTTGTGTTACTATCTCCTCTACGAATTATTTAGGCACTACACCAAATCATTTACATCAACTGAAAGTTACTATACAGCCTTAGCGAACCATTTTAATGAGATCCCCTATAGTGTGATCAGCCTTAATTATGATATGTTACTAGAAAAAGCTATCAAACAGACTGGACAGGATTTCTACTATTTTCCACAAAACAGCGAATCTGGTATTCCAATCGCTAAGATTCACGGTTCGATTAATTTATTGAACGATTTCGGAGTGGCGTTTGGAATAGAGAGTGATAACTTCATCCGCAAAGTAAAAAATATACATTCAAATAACGTACATAGTTCGATGTGTTGTCTAGATGTTGATGTTTTAGAGAAATTAAGTTTTCGCGACTTGGTTTTCGAATTGGATAATCAATATGAGCCAGCAATTATACCCCCTCTTGCGAAATACAAGAACTATGATAAGGTGGAGATCTATCCTAAGATATGGACTTTCGCTGAAGATTTACTTCAACAGGCCGATGAATTAATTATCATTGGGAGCTCCCTGACCACAACAGACAACAAATTACTAGATCTTTTAGAGGAGAATTTGAAAGAAAATATCAAGGTTACCGTTGTCTCTGGTTCTCAATCAGATGAGGTGAGAACACGACTCAATATGCGGCTAGAAAACCCTTCATTTGATTTAGATCACAAATATTTTGGCGAGTACATCGAGTCGTTATAGAGGGCCTCCTGACTGCTGAATACACTTCCTGTGTTGACCGATCCGGTCTGATCGAATTTGTAGATGTGCAAAATACGCGCGTTATATCTCGTACGGTTATCGGAACATCCATCTGAGCTGGCAATATCTTTGACAGTCAACGCGCAGGCTTTAGCGATCGGATGTTTCGTGTGAGGATATGTCCGAAGAATAATATTTCAACAGAGCCGGAATCCTCAATCGGTGACTGAGGTCCGTAGCTGTGCTGAATACGATGCGCGTAGCAATCACAACTTGCTATACATCTAGTCTTGTTGGCGCCGCTAATCAGTAGCCTACTTTGTCGTCAGTGTGAACAGAACAGTCGAATTGTTCGGTCGAGCAGCGGTAATTTATCTTGTTACCTCTTACATGGTTTCACAGAATGCCTGGCTCGCCTTGGCAGGACAAAGATCGGCTCTACAAGATGTACGTAGAAGAAGGGCTTTCAGCTGCTGATATCGGTGAGGAGCTGGGTTGCTCCGATGTTACCGTCTTAGACTGGCTCGACAGGCACGGGATCTCCACGAGAAATCCGGATCCGCCGCGGATGACAGGTGAAGATAATCCCCGCTCAGTATCGAAGACCGACCTCCTAGAGGATTATAAACGAGTTGCGGAGGAACTAGACAAAACGCCCACTCAATCTGAGTATAATGAATTCGGAAAATACTCTCGGCGAGCAATACAATCACATTACGGCTCTATGGGTGCCATACAGGACGCTGCCTCTCTAGAGCGCCTCAGAAAGGGGCGAGTTATTCTTGAGTGCGAAGCCTGCGGCGACGAGTACAGTGTGAAACACGCAGAGAAGGACAAAAGTCGGTTCTGTAGCCGCGACTGCCTCGGTCAGTGGATGTCTGAGAACATGACCGGGGAAAACAATCGCTACGACTACAATCAGATGGAGTTCTCCTGTGAGTGGTGTGGTGAGTCGTATTTTAGAGCTGCGAACAGAGAAGAAAAAACCCGTTTTTGCTCTCAAGAGTGCCTCGTCGAATGGCGATCGCGCGAATACTCCGGTGAAAATCACCCCCGATGGAAGGATAACGGAAACTATTATCGCGGCCCAGATTGGCACCGTCAGAGAACCAAAGCACGTGAGCGGGATGATCACGAGTGCCAAAACTGCGGGAACTCTGATTCAGAGCTAGACGTTCATCATATCATCTCGTTCGGCGAGTTTGACGACTACAAACGGGCGAATCGGCTTCATAATCTCATAACGCTTTGTGATAGCTGCCACTCAAATGTTGAATGGGGAAATATTACTGTACAGTCAAAACTCGGGACATTTACCGAGTAATTCATTCTCTGAATTCAGCATGTCATTTGTGTCGACTTCTGTGTGGCTCAACGGTGCCGACGATACTGATCGACATTACTCTACGCCGAGTTCTCGCGCAGCGTCGGCCGAGATCGTGATTCCGGCGTTCGCGGTGGTGACCGGCTCGTCAAGCACGTCGTCGAGCACGTCCCGTAGCTCTTCGATGAATGAGCTCGGGCGATCGACCTGGATTCGGGTCGTCGACTTCTCCTTGTAATTCAGCCCGCGGTGGCGGACGTAGATCTGCGCGAACGAGCGCCGGACCGGCCGCGGCACCTCCCATACGACTGCTGGAAGTCGGTCAAGCGTCGTCTTCACGCCGGTCGGCGCGCCCATCGTGACGAGACACCGCCCGAGGACCGTCCCGTCGCACGTGGGCACGACCTCGGTCGCGCGGCTCGGAGTGTCCGCGTTCCGGGACCGCGTCTCGACGCCGAGGCGCTCGAAGGCACGGACGATCTCGGCGGCCGTCACCCGCTCGCCCGGCGTCACTGCCGGAGCGTAGTTCTTGACGGCGATGCTCCCACCCGCAAGGACGTGCGCGAGCAGCTCGACGAGCGCGGCCGCGGTTTCGCTGTCGGGAGCCGGGTTGAGCCACCCGTTTTGTGACGCGGTGTGGACTCCGCGAGCGGGATCCGGTACCCCTCCGTCGAGCCAGCTGCGGACACGACCCGGCGGGAGCTCGAGGGCGTTACCGACCCGCACCCGACCGGCATCCGGGTGTTCGGCGGCGTACGCGATGACGCGACGATGATCGAGGACCTTCTCCCACGGATCCGGATACACGCGATCGCTGTAGGTCCGCGCGAGGGACTGGGCCGTGGGTTCCATAAGCACTGCTTAGACGCCAGGGACTTTTACACTGCTCATCAAATTTTCGACCTTGATATTTATGCCAATAAGTACATAAGGAGGGTATTCTAATCACTGCTTAACCAGCAACCGATCGGAACGGGGGGGCCGTTTCATCGGTGGACCGCTGGGTTCAAAACTATGAAACCAAGCAACCTGTTCAACTCCGACGATCGTGCCGTGAGTCCCGTCATCGGGGTTATACTCATGGTCGCAATTACCGTGATTCTGGCCGCCGTCATCGGGACGTTCGTGCTCGGCCTGGGTGACTCGCTCAGTGACAGTCAGCCGACGGCACAGATTGATATCGAAGCTGCTACCGGCAGCAACATCACAGTCTCACACACCGGTGGGGACCCTGTGCCGGGTGCCGATATGCAAGTCGTGAACGCGAGTGGAGGAGAGTCCGACAACCAATTGTCTGATCTTAGCGTCGGCGGGTCGCAGACAATCGAAACTGGTTACCCTGCTGGTGAGACGACCATTCGGATTATCCACACGCCGTCCAATTCGATTATCGCCGAAGAAACGGTAACTCTCGAATAAATCACCGCCAGCTGCTTACTATTTGTGTCCGATACTGAAGCCCTATAACGGGAGTATTACACAGTTTTTGAATAGTGACTGGGTCATACTCTCCTCGGGCATCTTGAATGTTCTTTTGACTTTCTATTAGGTGAGCAAGAGCGGCGTCAATTACCACGCTCATCGGCGGATCGTCGTCGGGACCGCTCGCGACGATCTCGCTCGCCTTTTCGAGCTGTCGCTCTCGTTCGTCGGTGAGCTTGAGGCTGGTACGACGGGTCATTCATAACCCTCTGTATGCACGGGGGTCGCGAACCCGTCGATCTCGACTGACTGACGCGACTCTGTTCTTATACCCTCGCCGTCGACGGCGGCGGGTCGCACCGATCGGATCGGGAACCCGCCCGATTTGATGCACCTTTCGCGCCCACAGCCCACGCCGAAGTGCATAGATCGCGGATCGTGAATACATCTGCGTCGCACCCCACGGGGTCGCGTCGAGAATCCCCTTCCAGCGAGTTTCACCGAATCCCCTCCGGAAGATCGGGAATCGTTCCATCCGCGACCGCCCGAACGACGTAGACCCCGCGGCCGAGTCGCTGGACGTGCATTCGTTGCTCGGCCGGGATCTCTCCGTCGTCGAGGACTCCGTCCATCCCGAGCTCGCCCTTGTCGAGCGTCACGCGGGGCGTTCCGTCGCAGTCCACGAGCTTGCGTAGTGACGACATCGACTCTCGCAGGCACGGTGGGGTACAAAATGCTACCGGCGTATCCACAGCGTACCCACGATCCGGGGTTTAACCGTAGTCACCGTGGCGCGCTCAGGAGCATGGCGAAAATGGAAATGGACGCGATCGACGCATCGTTCGTCGTCGTCGGTCTCGCGAGCGCCTTCATGCTCGTCGGGATCGCGACGTTCAATCTCTTCGACGTTGGCTTCGGAGACACGCTGTTCTCCCTCGCCGGCATCGATCTCTCGACCGCGTGGGTGCTCGGCTACGCATCCATCGTCGGGACGATCGTCACCAACGACAACACCGAGTTTTCGACACTCAGCGACGACATTCAGGGACTCCAGGGCTACTACGCGCTCGCCGCGGGTAGCACACTGCTCCTCCCTGTGGCGTTCGTCGTCTTCCCGTCGGTCTCCGACTTCTTCACGTCGGCCGACCTGTGGGGGCTCGTCTACACCGTCGTGGTTACCACCGGGCAGTTCGCGCTGGGGTGGATGCTATGAGTTCGATCTGGGACGGTGAGGACACGGTCGCCGGCGTGATCTGGATCCTCACCTCGATCGGCTCGATCAACTGGGGACTCTTGGAGTTCTTCGACTACAACGCCGTCGCCGAGCTCGGGACCGCGCTCGGCTCGACCGGCGTCATAACCGCGGTATACGCGGCGGTCGCGATCGCGGGGGCGATCACCCTCGCCGATCACCTTGGCGCGTACGACGTGACTGACTTCTCCGACATGATCGGGGGCGATGACTGATGTTCGACAACCGCAACACAAGCAAATTCGCGATCGCGCTGGTGGTGCTCATCTCGGCGGTCGGGATCGGGGCCGTGGGCGCGGCGGCACAGATGGACTCGCCGACACTCGTCGATAACGAGACGGTGACGCCGACCAACGAAACCGAGTCGGTCTACGTGGACGCGACGGGTGTGGACGACTTCAACGGAAGCGACCCGGTCAACGTGACCGTGACGATCGAAGGGCTCGCAGAAGGTGAGTCGGTCGGTAACGGAACGACAGTCGACACGGACACGATTTCGGTGAGTGAGGGCAACGTTTCGAGTTACGACTACGCTCTCACGGACGCGGATCGCGACTACGATGAGCTGGTCGTGACCGCGGAAGTGGAAACGGACGGCGATGAGTCCCTGATCGCCTCGGTCGATTGGGGGACGCTCGAGCAAGTCGCGGGCGGCGGGACCGGCGGGCTCGGTAGTATCGGCGGCGTTCCGATCATCGCGATCGCCGCGCTCGGCGGCGCGTACTTGATCTTCGTGAGGGACTGATGACCGCAACACAACCGGATCCGGATGGTGGGATGACGCGCCGGGGGGTAATGCGTCGGACTGCGATCGGAGTCGGAGCGGCGGCGACTCTCGGAGCGACGGCGACCGGAGGAGTGGCGGCGATTAACCTCCCGAGTCGTGAAACGGTCATAACAGCGGGAGGTATCGCGGTATCGCCACCGCTGTGGGCAGCAAAACAGGTCTACGACCGAGTGACTGACCCTGCAACAGGCGAGGACGTTAACGACGAACTCGATTCGCTAAACGCCGAGGAGACACACACATCGGCGCGAGAGGACTTGATATACCTCAAATCGGTAGATGATCGGGTCTTAACATCAATCGGTAACGTCGTCTCGGGACTGGACCGGCGAGCATACCAGATCGGGATTGAAAAAGCGATCACAGAAATGGACGCGGGGGCGGCTCAAGCCGATGTAAAGAGTCGCGCGGTGGATGTTGCGATGGAGTCGGTCGCCAAGACCGAGGCAAATCTCCTCGACCATTACGCGATCCAAGTTGGCAAGCTGCGGAGGCTGTCCCGCGAGACGGGAGAGACGAGCAACCTCATAACCACCGACGTGATGCGGTGGTACGACGATACGGGAACCGTGAACGGCGACGGGGACGGCGGTTACAAAGCTCCCGGTGAGCAAGAGGAGACGACTTCTATAACGCTCTCCGATACGACGAGCTACACCTACGAAGTTACCAGCGCCTACAGCGACGGAGCGTATGATTCCGCTGTCGATTCACAGTACGGAATATCGAATAACGTATCATACGCGAACACTCTGAGGGTCCAGCCTGTGGACACTGGGAGTGAGGAGACGATCTTCGACAGGACACAATACGCGAACTTGTGGGGCGACATTCAATCGATAGCCAGCACCGTAGAGACGGAGATTAACAGCTGGGTAGATGGAATCTACTCGTCATATTCGAGCGGCGACGTGAACCTAGACGAGCTGGTGACGGCCGACATGCTCGCCGCCACCGCGTCAGAGCAAAACGACTTGTCGAACGTCACCGCCGACTTCGCGAGCCTCGGGATACCGATCAACGACCGAACGACGCTGACGATCGAGATCGTCGCCGGGGAGAACTCGGGGACTGTGATCGAGGGGAACCTTTCGGTAAAGAATCCGCCGGAAGACGGGTTTATCGTGGGAGACACGTACGATCCCGAGAATATCACCGGACCGGTCTGGTTGATGTACGATCGGACGACGGACTCCGGGGAGACGGAAGGGGACGTGTACCAGTTACAAAACAAGTTCAAAGTGATCGACGCGGAGGACTACGAGGGGAACCCCGTTTCAAATGTCACCTTCGAGGAGAAGACGCAGGAACGGTATTCAACTGATATTGAAGAACTGAACGCACAACTCGATAAGCTCGCAGAGTACCAGCAGGAAATACAAGAAGAACGAGACGCGCTGATTGAGGAGGAGGCAACCGGCGGCGGAGGTGGCTTCCTTTCGGGCGTAGCTCAGGGTTACAGCACCGGAGTCCTCGCGCTCGGGGCGGCCGGTGTCGCGTGGCTCTTGTCGAAGAACTAGAGCTCAAAATGAAAACCCGCTTTTTCGCTTGTGTTGCGGTTGCTCTACTCGCTTGTGTTGCGATAGCGACGGGAGCGGCCGCCGCACAGGATACCGACGGTCCAGGAATAGAGATCAACACGACCACGACCGGAGCCGACGAACCGGAGTCGTACGCGCAGGAGATCGACCCGGAGACGCGACTAGTCAGCTGGGAATACAACGACGAGCGCGAAGGTTTCGAGCTCCGTTTTGAAACGGACAGATCGACGCGGATCACTCTCACCGAGGCAGTGCAGTTCTCCGAGGGCGCGGGATCCGGTCGGATCTATCAAGAACGGCTACCGGAGGGAACGACAGACGTCTTTGTGAGCGTTCCGCGTCGAGGCGGTCAGGCGGCCGTGACGATGGTCACGCCCGCATCGATCGAAGAGAATAGCTTTAGTTACGTTTCGACGGGAGAGACGACGCCAGAGCGCCCGGCGATCAGTTACGAGCGCGTTCAAATGCTGATCTTCGTCACCGCGATCGGGACGGTCGGCGCGACGATCCGAGTGGTGCGCGGCCGTCGCGAAGACGACGAGGAGACCTACCGGAGGATCCTATGAGCCTGGAGGAGTGGATCCGCGACAACTCGCGGAACCTGTTCATCCTCGGCGCGGGATACGTCGCGGTCGCCGACTTCGGATACGTGACGCCGGTCTGGGAAATGCCGGGATCGGGAGTGGTCGCGACCGCGGGCGTGGTCGCGCTCGCGATCGGTTACGTTGCGGCCGGTCGCCTCGACGATCTGTTTCCCGACGAGGAGGGAATCTATATCGTGGCGTTCGAGTCGTCGGACGACACGGGCGGCGCGATCTTCGAGCTGTCGGACGATCAGTTCGAGGCGATGGAAGTCGTCTATGGAACCCTCTTCGAGTGGCCGGTAGCGAAGCGTGTGTACGAAGTGAAGGAGTACCGGCCGGAGGAGAACATCGCGGTCGGCAACTGGCGGGAGTCGGTCGCCGGGAGCCAGCTCGCCGGCGACGCCCAGGTTGTCGACGCGATGGACCAGATCGCGGAGCTCCGCGACGAGTTCGAGCCGGAGGCGCGTAAGAGCCGGCACCTCCAGCGACGGATCCGGTCGATCGTTCGGAAGCTCGACCGGCGCCGGTTGCTGGACCAGCAGGAGATCATCGACCCGACCACGACGCCCGCGTTCGACCGGGACGACGCGACCGTCTCGCAGGTCGTCGCGGAGGAGATCCCCGACGAACTGCTCCCGGAGTCGATGACGGCCGAGGACGCGATCGGCGAGAAGGCGAACGGACACGGCGAGGAGACGGTCGGCTTCGAGCTACTCGACGACCTGGACGAACCCCTCGCGAGGAACGATTAACATGGGAAACGACAAGACAGGCGCGTACGCGGCGGCCGAGTTGGGATCGAAGCTCCGGGGTGAGGATCCCGGTGAGAACGTCCGATCGTTCGCCGGGCTCGTCGACGACCGGCGGACGCTCCGTCTCCTCAACTACTACGACGGGCTGATTGACGAGCCGATCGAGGACACGGAGATCGGTCGGCTCATCATCCAGAACGCGGCGACCCGGACCATCGACGAGGCGGTCCGGCACGGAAGCGTCTCGCAGATGAAGTCCGCGACCGGGCTCACGGGCCAGGAACGCGACGGGGGAGACCTCTACGCGGACGCGGCCGCGGAGCTCACGCACGAGGGTGCGATCGGGCTCGTTTTCGGGTCGCCCGGCTCCGGGAAGACCGCAACCACGCTCGACGTGGCGCAGGCGTGGAAGGTCCGCACGGGCGGCGCGCTCATCGGAAACACGTCGTGGGACGGCTTCGACCGCGTGGTTCGGTCCGACCGCGAGATGCTCGAAGCGATGGCCGAGATCGAGGGACCGGTGCTCGCGCTGCTCGACGAGATCGCACAGGAGCTCTCCGGGTTCGGCTCGGGCAACAAGGCCGCCGAGCAGTTCAGCGACTCGCTGCTCTTCATCCGTAAGAAGGAGGCGCAGCACGGGCCGCACCCGAAGCGCGGATCGGTCCTGCTCGTGGGTCATACCCGGACGAAAACAGCAAAGTCGATCCGTCGGGTCGCGTCGTTCGCGATCAACAAGCCGAGCCGGTCCGATCCGGGAATCGCGCGACTCCTCGAATCCGAGGGCGGCAAGGACGAGTTCACCGAGGCGGGCGACTACAAGGGGCTCACCGACACGGCAGAGACGTATCCCGAGCACGAGGCGAGCGAGTTCCAGATCGTGATGGAAGACGACGAGGGCGGCGACGATGCGCTTGACGCCGACGACCTGAAGCGACAGGAAGCGATCGACAAGGCGATCCGAGCGGTCGAGCGCCACGACATGACCTACGCGGACGCGGGCGACCTCGTGGGCTACTCCGCGGCGTGGGTGTCGGACCGGATCGCTGAATACCGCGACGGCGAGCACGGAGGATCGGTGAATGAGATCGAAGCGTGAATCGCTGGACGCCGAGACGATTCACTCGTTCATTCACACACCCGCCCCGGCGCATACCTTATTTTATACGCGGGCGATCGCGGCGGGGGGCGCGAATCCGCGCGGGGGGATCGCGGCCGGATTCAGTCGATCGACGTTCGACTCGCAAGGAGATCTCGAGCTGGAACCGCAACCCAAACGGATCGACCGATGAGTTACGACCCCGCGATCGTCGGCTACTACGGGAAGCTCGTCGAGACCTGGGCGGCCGACAACTATCCGATCGAGCTCGACTATCCCGAGGTTGACGGGCTCAAGTTCGACGCGACCGACGAGAAGAACGGTCGGCCGTGGGACGTGAAGGGCTCGATGACGAACGGCGTCCGGCCGACGTTCAAGTTCTGGGAGGATCAGCATCGGACGCTCGGTCGTGAGGGCGGCGGCTACGTGCTTGTGTGGTATCGAGCAGAGGGACGGGAGATTACAGTTGCGTCGTCGCGGAGCGTTCGTGCTAGGGTTTTGGAGATCGACAACTGGACGAACCCTGGTAAAACGCACTACCGAAGCCACAGTCGTGAGGCACAGATCAAAGCTGAGAAACTGCGGTGATAGATTCTATTCGTAAAACTCTAAATCCGCACAAAATGTATTAGTAATGACTACAGACTCTTTCCCATGCTCGGAGTAGATGAAGACAGTGATCCTGAATTTGATGTCGAAGCTCTAACAAAATATGAAGATGTGTTTTTGGACAGAAAAGAGCAGATAATAAAATCATTAGATCATATCACTTCAGAACCACTCACAAACAACGAGTCTGATATTATTAGATATCTCAACATATCCTTATCAGGAGTTGGTGAACCTGATGAGGAATTTGAGAATGCGATGATAACATATCTGAAGATGATTATGACACGTGATCAGGGAGCTGCTGATCGTCTGCTTGAGCACGATGCAAAAGAAGAGTTCGTTGAATTTGTATTAGACTCAATTATTGACTATGGGAAGAGCCTTCAGAGATTGAATTTTAAGGAGACTCAAGGAGAGAATTGGTGGAGTTTTGTTGATTTGGATAGAGTAATAAAAAATGACACTATTCGACATCACCACAAAATCACAATTGACACTACTGATACTGTGGAGATTCACTCCACTCCACAGTCTGATTGGACTCTCGCCCGGCATATGCTTGATTCAGTCTATGAATCTTACAGATTTACCGGTGAACTTGAACCGATAATTGATATTGCCGTATTTGAGCAGGTGAGAGCTTATATTTATTCGTTCGAAAACGAACTAGAGACGGCCGGGGTTGAGCTCAGGGACAGGGATGAACTGATTGAATCACCCGACGAAAACAAAGAGGACAATGTCTAGAACAAAAACGACCCAACCACCACAAGAAGGTGATACTGAAGGCCCGTTCAGAGATCTTGATCTCTCGGGAGTGGATAGTGAACCACGGACCCCCTCAAAAAAAGGCTCAACAGATGTCAGCAAAATAGATTTGGAGCCTGAGCAGACTCCAGAATCTCTTCTTTTGTTCGGGATGAGCCTCCAGGACTATGTTGACAGTCAAAATGATCCTTTTGATGATGTGGATCTGGCAGAATTTGTGTCGCATTATAATCAGAGGAACGACAGGATCTCTGGTATCAGGACCGATGTGAATGAAAACACACAAAAAATAACGGCTATCAGTAAAAATCTGGAACAGATTAGTTCTATAAATAATCGGCTAGATCAGATTGAGAAAAATCTTGACAGCACTGTGGGTTCTGAGCAAATGGGCTCAATAGTTCAGGCAGAAACATCAAAACAAATCAACGAACGTATTGTAGCTCCGCTTCTGTTTGGCACTGCATTTATTCTCTTAGTTGCTATGTTAGGAAGTTTACTAACTGGTGCTTGGTTAATATCTGCTGTTATACTGCCTGTTCCAGTGCTCACCGGATATTACCTCTGGAAATCGAGAAACGTATGAGTTGGCTTCGTGATCTTCGTGAAGCTAGCCCAACCACGGTATTTGAGGGATTGTATTTCATGATATTTGTGTCATTATCATCAATAATGCTGCTTCGGCCAAATGACATCCTGTTCATTCGGGGGATAGTAGTCCCACCCATTCTTGAGCAGCCAGGTTGGATCCCACTCTTGATTCTACTAGGCTCTCCGTGTATTCTGCTTCTGACCCAGTTTGGGAAATACGTTAACAGGAATCTCGACTAACGTCGTACTCCAGATCGTCTTTCAGTACACGACTTTCCATCAAGCATCCGGGTGTACCTTAGAATCTGTGGCCTTAGCCACACCCCTAACCGTCAACCGACCCCCCGGTGTCGGTTCGACGGCGATGCCGAGCTCGTTGAGCCCGGATCGCCGCTTGTGTTGCGGTCGAGATCGTCGCGCACCCGCCGGTCGAGAGGGTCGATCGCGGCGAAAACGGTCGCAAAAAGGGGATAAAAGTAGTGTTGCCACTCACGAGGGGCCGCGCTAGCCGAGTTTCTTGCCGACCCCCCACGCGCTCCGCGCCGGCCGGATCTTCGGCCCGGCGTCGTCGCGGTAGTGCGTCACCGCTTCCTTGAGCCGCTCCGGATCGCGACCGGCGTCGACCCAGTACCGTTTCAGCCGCGACACGAGCTCGCTCCAGGACTCCCCGGCGAGGTTCCCCATCCGAACCCGGAGGTGCGCCTCGCGCTCGTCGACGTGAATCCCGTTCGCTTGGCAGAACGCGATCAGCTCGTCCGTGCGCTCGTCGAGCGCCTTCCGTTCCGCGTTCTGGACCGCGTTCGCCGCCGTGCTCATCGCGTTCCGCACGCCCTCACGGGCAGCGTCGAGCGCCTCGACGACCTGCTCCGCGACGTGGTGGGACCGCAGCGCCACCGACCCCTGCTCGCGGACGACCATGTCCTCGATCCGTCGGAGCCCCCGCCGCACGCTGTCCGGGTGCCAGTCGTGTTCCTCCGCGATCTCCGCGGGGGAGACGTCTCCGCCGTCGGAGACGAGCGTCTTCAGCGAGTCCCACTCGACCGGCGAGAGCCCGTCGGCGAGCTGCCGAACGACCACGTTCCGCTGATCGCTCTCGACGCGTTCGAGGTTCAACGGGAGCACCCGCGACCGGTCGACCGTCGCCGCCTCGAAGTAGGCGTCTTCGACGAACGTGCGACCGCCGCTCGGTCCGTCGTCGTCGAGCGGCTGCGTCGGGAGTCCCGCCTCGTTCAGCGTCGCGAGGACCGCCTCTTCGAGCTCGGCCGAGATCTCCTCGTGGTCGACCGGCCGGAGCGTCTCGTTCCACCGGCTCGACTGATAGGACGCTTCGAGTTTGGGGTGCGCGAGCGGGTGATCGTCGGGGAGCGACTCGGCGTTTCGCGCGTAGTAGTGCTTGAACTCCTTCGGGATCCGGTGGTCGGGGAAACACTCGCGGACTCGCTTCGGTCCGAGCGTCACCGTGTGGTAGTAGCCGGCGCGCTCCGTGTCGTCCTGGACGAGCTTCCGGTAGCCGGACCGGTCGCTTTCGAGGAGGTGGCCCATCCGCGCGAGCGGCCCCTCGCGACTGTGGATCGGCCCGGACACGTCGCGATCGAGCCGGACGTACCGCGCCGCGTCCATCACGACGCTGTACGCCTCGTTGCGGTTCGCGAAGTGCATCGGGTCGAGCGTCACCGCGCCGGCCGCCCGGTGGATCACCGTCTCGACGCGATCGAACTCGACGTTCGAGGCGTTCACGCGGACGTTCACCGCATCGCCGAGATCCCACATGGGACGAGCGACAGAACTCCCCGATTCGGACTCGAGGCCTCGCCACCGCGGCTGGATGAGCGCCTTCACCTTGCGCTCGCCCGTCGAGTCGGTGGCGACCGCGTTCAACCGGAACTCCCGGAGCGTGTCGAACTCGACGCGAGTCCCGTCCGGCGTCTCACCGCCGTCCGGGGGCGCGAGCCCGGACTCTTGGTAGGAGAGGGTGACGCGCCACTCCTCGCCGTCGAGCCGGAAGGTGCCCCTGCGGCTCCCTGTGGCGTCGCAGAGACGCGCGGCGCCGAACCACGGCCCGAGCCCGTCGTCGTAGACGTAGTTCGCCATGTACTCGTGCGGCGCCGTCTCGACGGCCTTCACCGAATCACCTCGCGGCGCGGGACGACGATCGGGCGCTTCGAGCCGTCGACGAACACGGCGCCGAGCGGCGTCCACGGCGCCCGGTCGGACGGGTCGGTCGGGTCGCAGATATCGACGAGCGCCGCGGCGGGGGCGATCGCGAGAACGTACCGGCACCGGTCGCAGGTGTACCCGCGGACGTTGATCGTGTCGCCGTCAACGTGGTGCGGGTCCTGGTTCGCGAGCCGGAGCGTTGGGATCGCCGGCGCTCCGAGCGTCTCGGTCACCTCAGTTCGGCACCGCGGACACGCGGCGTACTTCCTATCGCCGTCCCACCGAGCGACCGGTCGGCGGAGTCCATAGCCCACGGTGCTCACGCGAACACCACCACCAGATTTACCGCGGCGACGACGGCGCCGATCGTCGCGATCCCGAGTCCGACCCACGCGGGCGTCTCCAGGGCGTCGGCGGCGATCGGCCACGCCAGCGAGGCAACCGCAACACAAGCGCACATCCCGACGACCGTCGCGAGTTCGCCGGTCGAGAGGAGCTCGTGCACGACGGGGTTCGCCTCGACGCCGACGCCAACGGTCCGCGCGGCGAGGATCGTCGTCAGCGCGTCGAGAACACCGTGACTCGTGAATATCGCGGTGGCCTCTCCGTACCGATCACGCATCGATCTCCCCCAGCAGGTAGGCCTGAACGCAGTAGGGCCGCGAGCGACCGACGATCGCGCCGATCTCGTCGAAGCTGAGATCGGTCTGCTCGCGGAGGCGAACGATCACCAGGTGACGATCGATCGTCGTCGGATCGTCGTTCACGCGGATCCCCTCCGTTCGGCGTCGCGCCGCCAGCGAAGGTGAACGGCGTCGAGGACGTGGACGCGCAGACCCTGAGTAGGGTCGTACAGCTCGGAAGCCCGAACGAACGGCGTCATCCCGACAGCCCTCCGTTCCACGGCTCGCCGGCGTTGCGGGCGGGACTCGTCTGCGGGTCCGGCGTCGACACGTCCTTGCCGGCCGCGCTCCCCTCGCAGATCCGGATCCACGAGTCGCACTCGGGGCACCGGTGGGCGCGGTCGTCGGCGTCCCCGTGGACTCGGCCGAACCGCGGCGGGAGGTGGGCACCGCACTCCAGGCAGTCGCCGGACGCATCGGACGCTCTCCGGAGCTCCATCATGCGACCGTCACCTCACCGTTGTATCGCAGAATCGCCGGACTCGACGGGTCCGCAACCCGTGACCTGTTGGGATCAGTCTGAAGGTCCCGATCCGAAACACCCGAATCTCTCGATTTGACTGGTTTCGAGGGGTCTAGGCGTGACTTCGGATTTACTTCGGAACGGGCCGTGAAGGAATGGGCGCTGCAGGATTTGAACCCGCGACAACTTGGTCCGAAGCCAAGCACTCTATCCAGACTGAGCTAAGCGCCCGTACTCTCTGCTATCTCTCTGAGCATGTTAAGTCCCGCGATTCTGGA
>Ga0136557_1001177_pt1 | contig 17688 bp, 12 predicted proteins | sample AntRauTorckE6832_FD_104796 | JGI IMG/M metagenome (GOLD analysis project Ga0136557, IMG submission 104796) | Saline lake microbial communities from Rauer Islands, Antarctica - Metagenome Torckler E6 #832 | ecosystem: Environmental > Aquatic > Non-marine Saline and Alkaline > Saline | place...
CTGGATTATCTGGGAAAGGTGATGTCTGATATTGAAAAAGCAAAGGGAAGTTTTGAGACACCAGAAATAAGGGAAGAAAGGGCTTTGATTAAAGGAAAGGCCCCTGCTTCTACCTTTATGGATTATCCGGTTGAATTAAGGGCTTTTACAGGTGGTAAAGGGATTATTAATCTTAAATTTGGCGGCTATGATTTCTGCCACAATAGTCAACAAATTATTGAAGCAAGTAATTATGATAAAAATAATGATCCGGAATATTCTTCTTCCTCAATCTTTTGTGCAAAAGGAAAGGGTTATACTTTGGCCTGGGAAGAGGCAGAAATTAAGATGCATTTACTTTAAATATTTTTGACAGTGACAGGGACAGGCCATCAGATGAGTAAAAATAAATTTAAACAAAAATCAAAAAACCCCCAAGAAACCTGCACTACCAGGGTAAACTTGGGGGTAAATTATTATATTAAATAAAAATGGTGCCGAGGGCGGGATTCGAACCCGCACGGTCTATTAGACCACTAGCCCCTCAAGCTAACGCGTCTGCCAGTTCCGCCACCTCGGCACAACAATTATATATTATAACATAAAAAAATTTGTTGTCAATATCTAAAGCAAATTTTTTTCTAGATTTTTAATACTGGATTAATATTTCAATAATGACACCATCTTTAATTAAAGAGCTCAGCGGTCCTTTTATTTTAATATTGAGTACTATTTCTGAAGCAAAAATAATTAAAGCATTTCTTTTCCTATTCATATTAGAGTATATTGCTTAAAATTAAACAAAGTAACTGTTTCATGCAGGAATTGAGCTCATAATCACGAATATTAAGAATATAAGGGAATAGGGAGGCAATAACATTGGCAGAAAAAAATACAAATGACAATCAAAATTCAAAAAAGAAACATAAATGGATAGGGATATTTTTAATAGCTCTACTCTTATTATTTATTGGACTGGCAGGATATTATTTAGAAAGAGATTTGGAGCCGGTACCAGATAATCAAATTGAGGATAGTCAGGTCCTGGATGAGAGTTCTGATAGTTCGGAAGCAGAGAAGACTGAAGTAGATCAGGAAACAAATACAGAAATGGATTCTGATATGGAAGAAGATGTAGATGATGCTGTGATTTCTGATACAGCTGAGGAAAAAGATACTACAGCAGGAGATGAAGAAACTGTAGATCAAGAATCCAAAACAGACGAAGAAGCTGAAATGCAGGGAAAAGATGAGTCTGTTATCTCTGATACAGCCGAAGAGGATAAAGATGGATTTGAAGTAGAAAGAGACACTAATGAAGATGCTGCAAAAGCGGATTTAGAAGATCAGTCTGTAATTTCCAATACATCAGAGGAAGAAGATAAAGCAGCAGAAGATGAAAAAAGTTCAGAATTAGAAGAGGATACTACTGAGAGCAGTGATCTAAAATCTGAAACTGAAGCTGGCACTCAGGATGAGGAATTAGTGGCCGAAGATACCGCCGAAGAAGATATTACAACAAGAGATGAAGAAATTTCAGAATTGGAAGGGGATACTACTGAAACTGATCAAGAAAGAGCTGAAGTAGATCAGGATACTATAGAAAGAAGTGTTTCGGAATCTGCAGGAGAAGAGTTAAGCGAAGAGATTGATGATCCCTCTTTACTAGATCGGATTTTATCGATTCTGGGACTGGCTGAAAGTGATTTTAGTCAGGACTTAAATATTTTATTCGTTGGACTCGATGATGAAGAAAGTGTTGCTTTAGGTACTATAGAAGCTGATTCAATAATGATTGCTAAGTTAAGACCGGAGATAGATAAACTGCAGATTAAACATATTGATGAAGATACAAACTATAAGGGGCAGTTATTAAGGAAATATCATAATGGAGATATTCAGCTGGCAGTGGAAGAAATTACTGAAAACGAAATTGATTATTATGTGTATATTAATTATCTAGGTTTTGAAAGGGTAATTGATGAATTAGGTGGAGTACAAATAATCCTTGATCAAGAAGTGAAGGTAGCAGGGCTTGGACTTAATTTAAAAGCTGGATCTAATCTATTATCCGGTAAAGAAGCTCTGAATTTTGTCCGCTGGCGAGATTCTGATTCATTAGCTCGTTTTGAAAGGCAGAAGTTATTAATTAACTCTGTTATGGCAAAATTGAGATCTAATAATATATTATTTAATGTTAAAGAGCTTTATAATACTATAGTAGAGAGCTATAATTCTATTGAGACAGATATTAATCCAGTCCTGGCAGCTGAGATTTTCAGTTATCTTAGAGAAAATAAAGAACTCGACTTAGAGTATATTGAATAGAATAGTAAAAATTAAGCTTTTGAGAAAAAATTATCTACACTCGATTTTTTGAGTATTTAGTAGTATATTTAACTTAAAATAATTTAATTAGTTATAACAGTCTATATTGAATTTTGACTTAAAGTGGCTTTTTATATATACTAGTTATTGCTGACGCGGTAATTATGCTTATTAATTACTGCAGATGGGCGAATAGCTCAGTTGGGAGAGCACCTGCCTTACAAGCAGGGGGTCACAGGTTCGAGCCCTGTTTCGCCCACCATTTTTATTTGCAAATTTAATAAGAGAAGTTATGTAGTGGTCTTATTTCTGACATCCTACATCCTACTTCTTAACAAACGCGGAGGTGTAGCGTAGCGGTTTAACGCGCCGGCCTGTCAAGCCGGAGATCGCGGGTTCAAATCCCGTCTCCTCCGCCATTTTGGTGGGATAGCTCAGTCGGTAGAGCAGTGGATTGAAAATCCACGTGTCGACAGTTCGATTCTGTCTCCCACCACCATTTTTTGCGGGAATAGCTCAGTGGTAGAGCATCACGTTGCCAACGTGAGGGTCGCGAGTTCAAATCTCGTTTCCCGCTCCATTTTATTTGCAGCCTGGGCGGCATAGCCAAGTGGTAAGGCAGAGGACTGCAAATCCTTTATTCGTCGGTTCAAATCCGTCTGCCGCCTCCAATTTATATTTTATAAATTTATACTTTACAAAATCATAATCGATTGATATAATGAAAAATGTTGCAAGTTAAATATTACATATTTGCCGGGGTGGCGGAATTGGCAGACGCATCGGACTTAAAATCCGGTGGGAATTTATTCCCGTGTCGGTTCGAGCCCGACCCCCGGCACCACTTTTTCTTGTACATTATTACTGATATCGATCAAAAAACTTAAAATGTTGACTTAAATTTTAAGTTGGTATAGCTCAGTTGGCAGAGCGCTACGTTGACATCGTAGAGGCCAGTGGTTCGAGTCCACTTACCAACACCATTTTAATAATTTGCCGGGGTGGCGGAATTGGCAGACGCATCGGACTTAAAATCCGGTGGGAATTTATTCCCGTGTCGGTTCGAGCCCGACCCCCGGCACCACTTTTTCCACAATTTTTGTGGAATTTTTTATTTAAGGTTTAAATTTGACTTTTTAGCGTTTTAGGAATATAATAATAAAAAATAAAGAATATAAATGTTTTGATAGGGAAGAGTAAATTTAACTTTGAGTTAAAAGAGAAGTGTGCCAGCGGCTGAAAGCACACAACTTATAAGTAAATTGAAAACCACCCTGGAGCAGATAGGAGGAATTAAGTATTTCTATCCGGTTAAGCCGTTACCTTATTGAGTGAATAATAATTTTAGCTATTCTGTTTTAATTATAGAATACTTATAATTATTATTAACTAGAGTGGAACCACGCAATCCGTCGTCTCTATAATGAGATGAGGGATTTTTTTATTTTCATATAAGATTATTAGAGGGGGAAATTAAATGGAAAAGGTAAAAGTAACACTGCCAGATGGCTCAGTCAAAGAATATGATGCGGGCACAACAGTAGAAGATGTTGCTTATTCTATTGGTAGTGGTTTAGGAAGAGATGCTATCGCTGGAGTTGTTGATGGTAAAGAAGTAGATGCTTATTATCCAATTGAAAAGGATGTTGAACTTTCAATTATCACTATTGACAGTGATGATGCTTTAGAAATTATTCGTCATACAGCCTCACATGTGATGGCCCAGGCGGTAAAAAGACTTTATGATGATGTTCAGGTTGCAATAGGACCTGCTATTGAAGATGGGTTTTATTATGATTTTGATCTGGAAGAGAGCTTTAATCAGGATTCACTAGCAGAAATTGAAGCAGAAATGGAAAAGATCATTGAAGAAGATATTGAAGTTGAAAGAAAAGTACTGCCCCGTGAAGAAGCGATAGAATTGATGAAAGAAAGAGGAGAAAAATATAAGCTGGAATTAATTGAAGAATTGGATGATCAGATGATCAGTCTCTATTTTCAGGGAGATTTTGTAGATCTCTGCCGGGGACCTCATCTTCCGTCAACAGGTTATCTCAAAGCTTATAAACTGCTTAATACAGCTGGAGCTTACTGGCGCGGTGATGAAAACAATGAGATGCTGCAGCGGATTTATGGTACAGCTTTTGCTAATGAAAAGAATTTAAATAAGTACTTAGAAAGAAGAGAAGAAGCAAAAAAACGAGATCATAATAAATTAGGGCGTGAGCTTGATTTATTTATGACAGTTGATGATATTGGTCAGGGATTACCACTTTTAAAGCCCAAAGGAGCTAAAGTTGTTCAGACTCTACAGCGTTTTGTGGAAGATGAAGAAGAAAAAAGAGGCTATCAGCTGACCAAAACACCTTTGATGGCTAAAAGTGATCTTTATAAGACATCAGGCCACTGGGACCACTACAAAGAAGGAATGTTTGTGCTGGGAGATGATGAAAGTGACGAGGGAGCAATGGCTCTGCGTCCAATGACCTGTCCTTTTCAGTTCCAGATATATAACTCTAAATTAAGAAGTTATCGTGACCTTCCTTTAAGATATTCTGAAACTTCTACTTTATTTAGAAATGAAGCTTCTGGTGAAATGCACGGCTTGATCAGATTACGCCAGTTTACAATTTCTGAGGGTCATCTGATTGTAACTCCAGAACAGCTGGAAGAAGAATTTAGAGGGGTAATTGATTTAATTAATTACATGATGGAGTCAATTGGAATTGAGGATGATATCTGGTACAGATTCTCCAAATGGGATCCTAAAAATAAAGAAAAATATATAGATAACCCTGAGGCCTGGAAAGATTCACAGGAAAAGATGAAAACTATTTTAGATAATCTAGATTTAGATTATGAAGAAGCGATTGGAGAGGCTGCTTTTTACGGCCCCAAATTAGATATTCAGTTTAAAAATGTTCACGGTAAAGAAGATACAATCATTACAGTTCAGATTGACTTCTCCTTACCTGAGAAATTTGAGATGACATATATTGATGAAAATAATGAAAAACAGCATCCTTATGTGATCCACAGGACTTCAATTGGCTGTTATGAAAGAACTCTGGCAATGTTGATTGAAAAATATGCAGGTGCCTTCCCAACCTGGCTGGCTCCAGTACAGACTAAGATTATTCCTATTTCTGATGATCAGTTAGATTATGCTTTTAAGGTAAAGGCAGAGTTAGAAAAGGATGATATCAGAGTCGAAGTCGATGGTCGTCAGGAAAAAGTAGGCTATAAAATTCGTGAAGCCCAGGTTGAACAGGTCCCCTATATGTTAATTGTTGGTGGACGGGAAGAAGAAGAGGGAACAGTCTCTGTTCGTGATAGACGTGAGGGTGATTTAGGAACAAGTAAGCTCTCTGAATTTAAAACAAAAATCATAAAAGAAATTGAAGATAAAGTAATAAATACCGAGGATACAATTAATTAACTAAGATAAAATCTAAAATTGATTTTTGATTACTCTTTTTGGTCAATCCAGGCTGAAAAGAGTAATTTTATTAAACAGAGTCTTGACACTAAAAGAGGGCTGTGCTATACTAATTGCAGAAAAGAAAGTAGAAACACCTGTTTCTCACCAGTCAGAACTGGTTAATATCAGTTTTTCGCTTAAATATTTTTATTTGGCGGGAAAAGTAGGCTTATCTTTAGGGATAGTCTTTCTTTGGCTGATTACTGAATTTAACGGGTGGTTTCTACCACTCGTTTTTTTTGTTTATATTGGTTGTTTTTTTATATTACCCAGGAGGTGCATAAATATCGTTAATGATTTAAGAGTTAATGATCGCATTAGAGCAAGAAAGGTTCGTCTGATCGATCAAGAAGGAGAGCAAATTGGTATCAAGTCACTGGATGAGGCATTAGATCGTGCAGTAGAATATGGTTTGGACTTAGTAGAGGTTGCTCCACAGGCTAATCCACCTGTATGTAGAGTTATGGATTATGGTAAGTATAAGTATGAGCAGGCTAAAAAAGAAAAAGAAGCCAAAAAGAACCAGAATGTAATGAATGTCAAAGAGGTTCAGATGGGTGTTAAAATTGAGGATCATGATTTTAATGTTAAGTTAAAGCAGGCCCGTAGATTCCTTAATGATAAGGATAAAGTTAAGGTAAGAATTCGTTTTAGAGGTAGAGAAATGATGCATAAAGAATTAGGCTATGATCTGATGGATCGTCTAATTGAACAGACTAAAGATATCGGTAAGGTAGAAAGTAAGCCCAAAATGGAAGGTAGAAATATGATGATGTTTCTAACTCCCGAAAGTGATAAATAGTAGTTAATAACCAGCTTATGGGCTGGATTAAGTTATAAGATCTTTTATAGATATTTAAAATTATTACAGTCTAGGAGGTTAAATCATGCCAAAGCAAAAAACACACAAAGGTATAGCAAAAAGAGTAAAAACTACAGCTAATGGTAAGCTTAAGCACCACAAAGGATTTAGCAGTCATATTTTAACCAAGAAATCCGGTAATAGAAAAAGAAATTTACGTAAAGCTAAATTATTAAGTAAAAGTTATCAGAAAAAATACAAAAAATTATTACATGGCTAAAGCAGAATAATAAAATAAGATAAAAAATAATAAATGTTAAAATACTGGAAGGAGTGTCATTTAAGATGCCACGTGTAAAAAGAGGAAATAAGGCGCGCAAGCGTAGAAAAAAAGTTTTAAAGATGGCTAAGGGGTATTTTGGATCCCGCAGTAAATTATATCGTCCTGCAAATCAGGCGGTAATGAAGTCTTTACATTATGCTTATAGAGATAGAAGAACTAAAAAGAGAGAATTTAGAAAGTTATGGATTACCAGAATCAATGCAGCAGCAAGAAATGAAGGTCTTTCTTACAGCCGTTTTATTAATGGTTTAAGACAGGCAAATGTAGAAATTGACCGTAAAATGTTAGCTGATCTTGCAGTTAATGATTCTGATGGTTTTGCTGATCTTGTAGATGTAGCAAAAGAACAGCTAGGAAATTAATAAATGGATATAATTAGCAGCTCTCAAAATGATAAAGTTAAATATCTAAATAAGCTTTACCGCAGTAGAAATAGGCGCAAAGAAGGTGTCTTTATTCTCGAAGGTAAAAGGCTTATTGAGGCTGCATTAGCAGGAGGAGCAGATTTTAAGCAGATCTTTCTCACTCCTGCTTTTTTTAAAGCAGCTGAAAATGATAATCTACTGGCTGCTTTAAAATTAAAAGCAGAGTTTATTTATCTTGAAACAAGTCTCTTAAAAGAAACTGCTTCGACAGTTAACCCACAGGGGATTTTAGCTGTGGTAGAAGAGTCTGTTTTTAAAGGTGATGATTTTTACAGACAGGCAGATAGAATATTGCTTTTAGATAGAATTCAGGATCCCGGAAATATGGGAACCATGATTAGAACTGCTGTGGCAGCTGGTTTTGATGGGATTATTGCGCTTAAAGGATCAGTAGATATCTACAACCAAAAAGTTATCAGAGCCACAATGGGTGGGATTTTTTCTATAGCTATTAGACAGAAAATTAGTCAGGCAGAATTTTTAGCTGAAATTAAAAATGAGGCTGCAGATTACGAAGTTCTAGCTGCCGATATTGAAGCTGCAGAATATCATTTTGAGCATCAGTATCAAAAAAAATTAATATTAATGATCGGTAATGAAGCAAATGGACTGGAAAAGAAATTATTAAAAGCAGCCACTTCAAAAATCAAAATTCCTCTGGCTGGAGAAATCGAATCTTTAAATGCAGCAGTTGCAGCATCAGTTATTTCTTTCGAAATTCTTTCCCAGCAGCTGCAGGAAGAAATTTAATTAATTTATCAAAACTAGATTTTAAATTTTAAGATTTTATTCTTGTTTGAAATTTTTTTATGTGGTATAATCAAAAAAGAATATAATATTCAATGGCAGAGAAAGAGAGAGTAGCTAAAAAAGATTTTAGCAGAGATTGACTGCAGCAGCTGAAAGCAGTTAAATTATCGAAATTAGTGAAGTTCACTCTGGAGCTGAAGGCTGAATTAAGTAAGCTTTTCCGGAAGCTAATAGCTTTCGTTAACAAAAAACAAGTGATTCCACATTAAAAGTGGGATAATCAGGGTGGTAACACGGTATCTCGTCCCTTTAGGGCGGGATTTTTTGTTTTCTAAGAATATAAAAATATTTAACATACATATAACGTGGAGGTGTTAGTTTTGGATCTATTAGATGATCTAAAAAAGATTGAAAAAGAAGCAGAAGCTGAGTTGGAAGAGGTTGCAAGTTTGGATCAGTTAGAAGAAATAAGAATTAAATATTTAGGAAAAAAAGGTGCTATTCAGTCAGTTTTTTCAAAGATGGGGAAAATTGATGCAGAACAGCGTCCGGTTGTTGGAAAAGAAGCAAATATTCTAAAGGGTAAAATTCAGAGCTGGCTGGGTGAACACCAGCAAAGACTGGAAAAAAAAGCGGCTCAAAAACGTTTTGAGGCAGAAAAAATTGATGTTAGTCTGCCGGGCAGCAAAGTAGAAGCCGGTCGATCTCATCCTCTATCATTGGTAACTAAAGAATTAGAGGATATTTTTATTGGTCTTGGTTTTGATATTGCAGAAGGACCGGAAGTGGAAAGCGAATATTATAACTTTGAAGCCCTAAATATTCCGGCACACCATCCTGCGCGTGACCTGCAGGATACTCTCTATATTGATGAGAATTATTTATTGAGAACCCATACCTCACCGGTACAGATTAGAACTATGGAGGCCGAGGAACCACCAGTTAGAATTATTGCACCGGGTAGAGTTTACCGCTCTGATGAACTTGACGCCTCTCATTCTCCAATTTTTCATCAGACTGAGGGTCTGGTTATTGACCAGAATATTTCTTTCAGTGATTTAAAAGGAACAATTGAACTAATTGTAGAGGCTCTATTTGGAAAAGATCGGGATGTAAGATTTCGTCCCAGCTATTTCCCATTTACAGAACCAAGTGCTGAAGTTGATGTTTCCTGTATTGTCTGTGGGGGAGAAGGCTGTCCTTTATGTTCGAGAACTGGCTGGCTGGAGATTATGGGTGCCGGGATGGTTCATCCAAATGTGCTCGAAATGTCAGGTTATGATAGTGAAGTTTACAGTGGTTTTGCCTTTGGGGTTGGACTGGACCGCCTTGCCTTATTAAAATATGGAATTGATGATATTAGAGTGCTTTACGAAAATGATAAGCGCTTTTTACATCAGTTTTAAATAAAATTAATTAAATTTATTCCTGTTTATTAAAGTAATACTGGTCTAAAAGTAATAATGGACTATAAATTGCAGCTTTAATTAAGCTGCTGAGATTAGAAAAAGAAAGGATGATAAATTTGCAGATATCTTATAACTGGTTAAAGAAATATATTGATATAAATTTTACTCCAGCAGATCTTTCAGAAAAGCTGACGATGGCAGGTCTGGAAGTTGAAGGAGTAGAGTACTTAGGTGAAGGTTTAGAAGATATAATTATTGCTAAAATTGAAGAGATTAAAGAACATCCTGATGCAGATAAACTTGTGATCTGTATGGTTAGAACTGCAGCAGATAAGGATCCAGTACCTGTTGTTACGGGAGCACCTAATGTTGAGGCCGGACAGATGGTTCCTTTTGCAGCAGTAGGAACAACTCTTCCAAATGGAATGAAGATTGAAGAGGTAGAGTTAAGAGGTGAGCTTTCTCAGGGTATGATCTGTTCTAAAGATGAGTTAGGACTGCAGGAAGAGAGAGCAGCAGGAATTATGGTCTTAGCTGCTGATGCTCCTTTAGGAAAAAGTTTTCTAAAGTATAAGCGGCTGGATGATTATGTATTTAAGCTGGACTTAACCCCCAACTATGCGCGCTGTCTAGGAATGATCGGGGTAGCTCGCGAAATTAAATCGCTATATGCTCAGTCAAAAACTTTAAATACACCTCCAATTTCTTTTGAGGAAGCTGAAGATTTAGGTGGTATTAATGATTACCTGGAAGTAGAAATTGAAGATCCCGATTTGTGTCCCCGCTATACTGCTCGTCTGGTTAAGAACGTTGAGGTCAAAGAATCACCAGAGTGGATCCAGCGGCGCTTAAAGGCGGCTGGAATCAGACCAATCAACAATGTAGTTGATATTTCTAACTTTGTTTTAATGGAATATAATCAACCTTTACACACTTTTGACTATAATAAAATTAAAGATGGGAAAATTATTGTTCGCCGGGCAGAGGCAGAAGAAAAGCTGCTGACCTTAGATGAAGAAGAAAGAGTTTTAGATGATGAAATGCTCGTTATCGCGGATCCGGAAAAAGCTGTTGCAGTTGGTGGAGTTATGGGTGGAGCCAATAGTGAGGTAACAGCAGAAACCACTGATGTTTTAATTGAGTCAGCTTATTTCAATCCTGTAAGTATTCGTAAAACTGCTAAAAAATTAGGAATGCATTCTGATGCATCTCACCGTTTTGAAAGAGGAATAGATATTGAAAAAGCAATCGAGGCCAATAATCGTGCCTGTCAGATGCTGGCTAAATGTGATGGAGCTAAAGTAGTGCCAGGAGTAATTGATAATTATCCTCTAAAATATGAACCTGCTGTTATCACTCTGCAGACTAAGAGAGTTAATCAGCTTTTAGGAATTGAACTTAAAGCAGCAGAAGTTAAGCAAAGTCTGGAGCGTTTGGGCTTTGAAGTTGAGGCAGCTGCTGAAGACGGTGCATTTAAAGTTACAGTTCCTTCTTATAGAACTGATGTAGAACAGGGAGCTGATTTAGTAGAAGAGATTGCCAGAGTTTACGGTTATAATAAAATTCCTTCAACCAGACCAATTTCCAAACAGCGGGGTAAAAGATCTCCCAAGCAAAAATTTGAAGTCAGAGTTAAAGAACTGCTGCAGGCAGGTGGACTGGATGAGGTTATCACCTACAGTCTGCAGGATAAAAAGAGTTATCAGGATTTAAATTTAACTCAGTTTGAGGACTATGCTAAATTTGTTAGCATTAAAAATCCACTCAGTGAGGCTTTTGGTATCTTAAGAACAACTATGATACCGGGGATTATTGATGTCTTATCTTCTAATGCCCGCCGCCAGGGATCAGAAATGGCTGTTTTTGAGACTGGAACTGTTTTTAGAAATAAGGGTGCTAATAACAGACCGGAAGAGTTAAATAAACTTGGTGGTGGAATCTTTGGTCAGGATAATGACCTCTGGCAGCAGGGAGCACCGAATTTCTTTGAACTTAAAGGTGTTTTAGAACTGCTCTTTGAGAGAATTCAGCTGGAAAAAATAAGCTTTATTCCCGACAATGATAACCGCGATTTTCTGCATCCGGGCCGCAGAGCTGAGATCAAGTATGACGAGACTCAGACCTTTGGTTTTATTGGTGAAATACATCCGGAACTGGCAGAGCAGAATAATTTACCTGCTGGTACAACTGTTTTTGAACTGGATTTAGATTTCTTATTTGAAAAAACAAGTGGGAAATCATATCAATACGAGAAATTAGTTAAGTACCCTGTACTGGCAAGAGACTTAGCACTTGTGATGGCAGAAGAGATTGCAATCGGTGATATTTACCAGGAAATCAAAGCACAGGGTGGTTCAATGCTTAAGGGGCTGGAGCTTTTTGATATTTATCAGGGAGATCAGATTGAAGACGGTTATAAGAGTGCTGCTTTTGAACTGAAATTCCAGGTTGAAGATAGAACTTTAACTGATCAGGAGGTAAATGAGCGCTTTAATCAGATAGTAAAGCATCTCAAAGAAGAATATTCTGCAGAAATTAGAGGAAATTAAGATTTTAGGCAGGAATTTTGACTTTTGTAATGAATATAATAAAGTAGACTACTAAAGCTGGAGATGTTGCTAATGATAGAGGAAAAAAATTATGATAAGAAGAAATTCAAATTAAATATTTTAGGTGATCAATTTACTGTGACCGGAGAATTCAGTGAAGATTATATCCATAAACTTGCTGATCATGTAGAAAAAACCGGTCAGGAGATTAAAAACGCCTATCCTAAATTGCCCTTTAGACGTTTATCTCATCTGACAATGATTAATCTGGCTGACGAATATTTCAAACTACGCAGTCAATGTGTTGATTTAAGTAAAGAAAAAGAAAGACTTAAAGAGGCCAATCAGAGCCTGCACCAGGAGTTAAAAAAACTGCGTCAGGAGAATGAGGAATTAAATACTCTACTCGAGGAGGTAGAATAATTGGATATTATTAACTTCCTCGATGTAATTATTTTAGTAATCCTACTCTTTTTTGCCTTTAATGGATTTCGAAGAGGATTTATCGATCAGACAAGTACAATACTTGGACTGCTGGCTGCTTTATTTGTAGCAGTCAGACAGTATGAGTATTTTACCCAATTTTTAGAACCATATTTAGATTTATCTATTTCACTGCTGCAGTTTATTTCTTTTGCGGTTATCTTTATTGTAGTTAATATTGTGATTCATGTTTTGGGTATTACACTCAAAAAGATAGTAGATGCTATTTTTCTGCAGCCTGTGGATCGGGCATTGGGTTTTTTGCTGGGAATTTTTAAAGCGGGGATTATTGTTTATTTATTAATTTTAATTCTGGCTCAGATTCCCTATCAGAAAATTAATGAGGTTCTTAATGATTCTTTTCTGGCTACCAGAATTATCGAAGCCTCACCCTTAATACAATCAAAGATTGAAGAAATTTTTCGGCCATGAGATCTTCATGGCCTTTTCCCGTTTTAATTGAACTTAAAGATTTTAAGAGAAAGAGGTGTCATAATGGAGGAAAAGAGCAATAAAGAAATTGCAAAAGTTCTGGCTAAATTTGCCGATTTAATGGCAATTAAAGGTGAAAATGATTTTAAAATTAGGGCCTATACAAATGCAGCTCGTAAAATAGAATCCTATTCAGATAATATATCTGAGCTGGCAGGAGAAGATCAATTAAAAGATATTAAAGGTATTGGCAGTGGTATTGCTGAGTCAATTAAGGAACTGCTGCAGGATGGAGTTATAGCAGAAATGGAAGCAATTAAAGCTGAGCTGCCGCCTGGAGTGATAGAAATGACCAATATTCAGGGATTGGGACCTAAAACAGCTCACCGCTTTTATTATGAACTGGAAATTGAAGATTTAGTTTCTTTAGAGCAGGCTCTTACAACCGGTAAAATCCAGAAACTAAAAGGATTTGGCAAAAAATCGGAAGCAAAATTATTAAAAGCTTTAAAAAATCACGAAAAATATGTTGATAAGATTATTCTAGCAAAGGCTTTAAAAACTGCTGGAGAAATAATAGAAACAATTAAAAAAGAAATTAAGCCCGAACTTTTTGCTAAAATAGAAATCTGCGGCAGCAGCAGAAGAGCTAAAGAGCTGACTGGTGACCTTGATATTTTGATAGCTACAGCTGAGGCGGAGAAATTGTCTCAAAAACTTAAAAATTTGGATTTCACAGCTGAAGTTATAGGAGCCGGAGAGACTAAAGTCAGCATCAGAACTGATCAGGGGGTACAGACTGATTTTAGACTGGTGACTGAGGAGGAATTTCCTTCTGCTCTTCACTATTTTACCGGTTCTCAGGCCCATAATGTTCGGATGAGGCAGCTGGCTAAGGATCATAATTTAAAATTAAGTGAATATGGCCTCTTTAAAGATGATGGTAGTAAAGAAAAAATTAAATCTGAGGCAGATATTTTTAGGGTGCTGGGACTTGAATATATTATTCCTGAATTAAGAGAAGATCAGGGAGAGATCGAAGCAGCTCAAAAAGGTGAACTACCAGAGAGTATTGAACTCAAAGATATCAAAGGTGATCTGCATCTGCATTCCCGCTACAGTGATGGTGCTTTTACAATTAAAGAGATGGCTGAGGCGGCTAAAGAACGGGGCTATCAGTATATTGCTGTAACTGATCATTCTCAGTCTTTAACAGTGGCCAGCGGTATGTCAATAGAGGATTTAAAAGAACAGCTTAGAGAAATTGAGGAGCTGAATCAGGAAATAAAGGATTTCAAAATTTTTAAAGGTGTTGAGGTTGATATTCTTAAAAATGGAGAGCTAGATTTTGAGGACCAGTTATTAGATAAATTGGATTTTGTAATTGCTTCTGTACACAGCTATTTTAATCTAGAAGAAACTGAAATGACAGAACGAATTATTAAGGCAATAAAAAATCCACATGTTAATTTAATTGGACATCCCAGCGGCAGAATGCTTGGGGGCAGAGAAGCCTATGCAGTTGATTTAGAAAAAGTGATTAAAGCTGCTGCAGCCAATAACACTGCCTTAGAAATCAATGCCTCACCTCAGAGGCTGGATCTGGATGCAGAGTGGGCGCGTAAGGCAAAAAAAGCAGGCGCTAAAATCTCGATCAATACTGATGCCCATCATTATAAAGAATACAGTGATATGGAACTCGGTGTAGCAACCGCCCGCCGCGGCTGGCTGGAAAAAGAAGATGTAATTAATACTTTTTCAGCCAAAGAAATTGATCAGTTTTTCAAATCAAAAAAATAGAAATTTGATTTTAAGTTATTAAACAGCAGGCAAAATTGAACGCTAAAATTAAATTCCGGAGGTATTTAAGTTGAAAGAACACAGTCTGGAAGTATTGGAATACAAAAAAATAATAAAGATGACTTCTCAAAAAGCAGCAACAAAAATAGGTAAAGAAATTATAGAAAATTTAAAACCAGTTAATAATAGTGATTATATTAAAGAAAGACTGGCAGAAGTTACTGCCTTAAAAGCAATGATTGCTGAGTTTTCTACTCCTCCTTTTGGTGGAGTGCGTGATATCAGAGATGACTTAAAAAAAGCAGCAAAGGGATCAGTACTCTCTACTGATGCCATCAGCAGGGTTAGAAGCACTCTGCGGGGAGTTTCTGAGCTGCAGCGCTATTTGGATAGTATTCAATCTGATCTTGATCCGAGAATTATTGAAAGAGAATATCAGATTATTTATGATTTATGCTCTAATCTGCAGAACAGACCGTCTCTGGCCCGAGAGATTGACCGCTGTATTGATCAATACGGTGAGGTTGCAGATGATGCAAGTGCAAAATTAAAGTCACTGCGTGCAAAAATGGATTCTATAGAAAATTCTATTCGAGATAAATTAGATTCGATTATAAAAAGTAAACATTATCAGGATATGCTGCAGGAAAATATTGTGACCAGAAGAGAAAATCGTTATGTTGTACCGGTAAAACAGGAGCAGCGTAATAATTTTGATGGTATAGTCCACGGTCAGTCTGCCAGTGGTTTAACCTTATTTATGGAGCCGATGGCAGTTGTCAGGCTTAATAACCAGTTAAGAGAGGTTAAAGCCAAAGAAAGTGCAGAAATTCAGCGTATTTTACAGATGCTCAGTTCAAAAATTGCTCAGGATGAAGAAATTATTAAAGAGGATTTAATGATTATTAGCCGTCTGGATAGTATTGCGGCTGCTGCAAAATTCAGCCTTGATTTTGACTGTAATGCTCCAGAGGTTAATGATCAGGGACATATAGAACTTAATCAGGCCCGCCATCCTCTTTTACAGGAAAAACCAGTGCCAATTGATTTAAAACTGGGGGATGACATTTCAACTCTGGTAATTACAGGTCCCAATACCGGTGGTAAAACAGTTGCTTTAAAAACTGTTGGACTTTTAACTTTGATGACTCAGAGTGGTCTGCATATCCCGGCTGCAGCTAATTCTACAGTGGCAGTCTTTAAAAAGATATTTGCTGATATTGGAGATGAACAGAGTATTGAACAGAGCTTAAGTACTTTTTCTTCTCATATGCATCGAATTAGAGAGTTTTTATCAGAATCAGATAATTCTACCTTAGTCCTGATGGATGAGCTAGGTGTTGGTACAGATCCGGAAGAAGGGGCTGCTTTAGGAATTTCAATTCTGGAAAAACTGCAGCAGAAAAAAGCAGCTACAATTGCCACTACTCACTACAGTCAGCTCAAAAGTTATGCTTATACCACTGATCAGGTAGAAAACGCCTCGGTTGAGTTTGATATTGAGACTTTAAAACCAACCTATAAATTGATTATGGGAGTACCTGGTGGTTCCAATGCTTTTGAAATAGCACTCAGACTGGGAATTCCTCAGGAAATAATTGATCGAGCCCGTACTCTCTTAAGTGATGAAGAAATTAAAGTTGAAGATATTATTAACGAATTGAATCAGGAGCGGAATCGCTATCAAAAACTGCGGCAGGAAATGGAAGAATTCCGCAATCACGAAAAAGAATTAAAAGAAAAATATGAAAAAATGATTGAAGAACAGCAGCAGAAACATGAAAAAGAGATGAAGGCTGCGCGTGAGGAAGCGGAAGCAATTGTAGAGGAGACTAAAAAAGAAACCAGAAGGATTATTTCTGACTTAAAAGAGCAAGATTATACCCAGCGATCTGAGGTTGATCGGGCCCAGACTTCAGCTAATCAGGATTTAAAAGAATTAAGTCAGATCTTAGAAGCAGAAAATGAAAAAGAGAAGGATCAAGTTTCTGCAGATGATTTTGAAGTAGGTGATCAGGTTAGAGTTCGCAGTATTGGCCGCAAGGGTGAGATTACTTATATTGATCGAGATAAAAAAGAAGCTCAAATTCAGGCTGGAATTATGCAGGTTACTGCTCCATTAGCTGATCTGGTTAAAGTGGATATTCCAGAGGATAATGAAGAAAAGCAGCTTAAAAATTACAGGGTTCAGAAAGCACAGCATGTATCTCCAAAACTTGACTTAAGAGGAGAAAGATATGATGCTGCTCAACATAAGGTCGATAAATACTTAGATGATGCCTTTCTGGCTGGCTTAAATGAAGTAGAGATTGTTCACGGTAAAGGAACAGGGGCTCTACGTCAGGCTGTGGAAGAAATCTTAGAAAATAACTCTCATGTTAAAGATTATCGACTGGGAAGACAAAAAGAGGGTGGAATGGGAGTTACCATTGTTAAAATTCAATAGAAATTGAGTTAAATATTTTATAGCTCTTTAAAATTAATTAAAAATAAAAAATCGAGTTCAGCCTGCAGCTGAATTAGAAAAGGGATTTCTCCAATTTCAAACTGGAGAAATCCCTTTTTGATTTTTTAAATATTTAATTCTAGAAAATATTTTCAACTTAGACTTTATTAAAATTAATCATTGCCAAAAATATCGAATAAACTTCTGATTGGATTCTTAGAATCCTCAGAATCACTATCTGAATTAGTTTCTGTATCTGCATCTTCAGTCAGTGGTTGACTGGCTGGATGTAGATTACAGATTCTTGTTGGTTTAGTTTCATAGCGAGGATTCCCACTGCGCTGTACCTTTGGAATTCCGTATTCATGATCAATCTGCTGTACCGGTTCTCCTGTTTCAATAGTATAGGTTCCTCTTACAAGCTCAGCTGAGCTCTTACTAGAATTAACTTCTCTAAATGA
>Ga0136557_1001178_pt1 | contig 17680 bp, 17 predicted proteins | sample AntRauTorckE6832_FD_104796 | JGI IMG/M metagenome (GOLD analysis project Ga0136557, IMG submission 104796) | Saline lake microbial communities from Rauer Islands, Antarctica - Metagenome Torckler E6 #832 | ecosystem: Environmental > Aquatic > Non-marine Saline and Alkaline > Saline | place...
AAGAAAAATAGCAATAATCCTTTCTCTTTTTGTTCCCAAAAGTCTGGTAGTAATTGTCGCCATGGTTACACAACCAAAGCCTAAGAGCATTGGTATAATTGCTCGTCCATTAAGACCAATTTTCTGCAGTAGCCGATCCATCAGAACAGCAATCCGAGGTAAATAACCTGAATCTTCCAATATAGAAAGCAAAAAGTAAAAACCAACTACAAGTGGTAATAATAAACCAAAAATATAGGTTACTGCCATAGTTAAAATACCATAGTCACCTGCCAGCAGTTGTCCAAAAAAGTTTTGCAGACCGATAGAGTTGCCTATTATTTTACGAATAAATGGTTCATAAATTCCAGCAAAAAGATAACCTTCCGTAAAATTAACTATGGTCTGAGCAACAAAAACTCCAATAAATTGATACATTATATATAAAAGTCCTAAAAGCATCGGGATAGCTGTTACCGGTTTTAACATATAAGCACCAATTTTTCTGGCAAATTGACTAGAATTTTCATCATAACTTAAAACTTGATCAGTAATCTGATCCACTCGCTGACGTCGGGCAATATATATTTCTTCTCTTATATCCGGAACATTTTTTAAATTCGGATACTTACAGCGAATATTATCATCTTCTTCTAAAACCATTAAAGAATCAGCCCTATTTCCAGTTTTGGATTCAACTTTTAATAGTTCTGTTTTTAACTCGGGATTATCCTTAAAAATACTATTTCCGCTAACTGCCTTCTCAATTGAGTGCTTTAATTTATCTAAACCTCTATTTTTGGCAGCAGTTGTCGGAATAATTGGAACCCCCAGCTCTTTTTCTAAAGTCTCAAGATCAATAGCAATATTATTTTTTTCTACCTCATCCATCATATTAAGAGCAACAATCACTCTTTTATCAAGGTCAATGAGCTGCTGAGTCAAAAATAAATCTCATTCTAAATGACTTGCATCAACAACATTAATTATAATATCTGCAGACATAATAAAATCCCTGGCTACTCTTTCCTCATCATTTATGGAACCGACTCCATAAACTCCTGGTGTATCATAAACAGCTGCGTCTCCCATTTTGCCGCTGCTGATATCAAGGGTAGTCCCGGGATAATTAGAAACACTGACATAAATACCTGTGAGATAATTAAAAAATATTGATTTACCTACATTGGGATTTCCAGCCAGTACTATCTTTTTATCAGCCTGCAGTTCATTATTTATCTCAATTTGACTGCAGTCATCCAATTAAATCATTCCTTTTTTCTTAACACTTATTTTTTCAGCAGTTCTGCGTCCAATAGCAATTTCTTGCAGATTCTTTTTTAAAATTACAGGACCACCAGGCATCGAACCAGCACATTCTATTTCTGAGCCTTCACTAATTCCAAAACGTAGAGCCTGTAAGCGAGTCTGTTTATCCTCAATTTTATCTATAATAAATTTATTTCCATGCTTCATATCAACTAGAGTCATTAATTGTTACCTCCTGCTGTTTTTAAAAGTCTTTTATAATTATTATTGTTTAAAAAAATAAACTATCGAATATAATATAATTTATATTCCTACTTATATTATACTGAAAACGATTTTCAAAGTCAACAAATTTCAACAATTATTAGTCAATTAATCAACTTTGAAAGTAATGGATGTTAATAAAAAAATCCTGAGAACTGAATATCTACTCAGTCCTCAGGAGTTAGAAGTTTTATTATATTTTCGACTTTTTTCGACAAAAACCGGTTGGTGCACGGCACCAGTACTTTTTACTGAATAACCAGGTTCACCAGCTTTTTAGGAATATAAATAGTTTTAATCAGATTCCCATCTTCAAGATAGGACTGTGTATTTTCTGCTTCCAGAGCCTTTTCTTTTACTGTTTCCTCAGAAGCATCTGCTGGTACATCAATCTTATCTCTTACCTTACCATTAACCTGGATCACAATAGTAATTTCATCTTTTTTAAGTGCTTCTTCACTGTAATCTGGCCACTGGGCTTGATGAACATTTTCTTCATGACCTAGATGCCGCCAGAGTTCTTCAGTAATAAAAGGCGCAAATGGTGCCAGTAGAAGAACAATATTTTCGGCAACTTCTTTAATTAGAGCTGTATTTTTCTCTTCAGCCTCGCGATCATTTAAGTAAGAATAAACTTCGTTAGTTAATTCCATAATTGCACTGATTGCTGTGTTGAAATTAAGTCTTTGTCCTATATCTTCACTTACTTTTTTGATGCTGGCATGCACAGTTCTGTAAAGTGTCTTTGCATCTTTATCAAGATTTTCTGCATCAACTTCAGCTTCTTCATTTTTAATCAATTCCAGGTTTTCTGTGACAAAACGCCAGACACGGTTTAAGAAACGGTCAGCTCCCTCAACACCTTTATCACTCCACTCTAAATCTTTTTCTGGTGGTGAAGCAAAAAGTATAAATAAGCGGGCTGTATCTGCACCGTATTCATCTAAAATATCTTTAGGATCGACTACATTTCCTTTAGATTTAGACATCTTGGACCCATCTTTAAGTACCATTCCCTGGGCCAACCAGTTAGTAAATGGTTCGACATGATCTGTCAAGTCCATATCATGTACAACTTTGGTAAAGAAACGAGCATAAAGCAGATGTAAAATTGCATGCTCAATTCCCCCAATATACTGATCGACAGGGAACCAGTTGTCTAAGTTTTCTTTGGTAAATGGTGTTTCTTCATTTTTAGGATCTGCATAACGCATAAAATACCAGGAAGAATCAACAAAGGTATCCATGGTATCAGTTTCTCTTTTAGCAGGTCCACCACACTCAGGACAGGTAGTATTAACAAAGCTGTCCACCTTTTTAAGTGGTGACTCACCAGTTGGAGAAAACTCTACATCATGAGGCAGTTCAACCGGTAAATCTTCCTCCGGCACTGCTACTGCTCCACAGTCATCACAGTAAATAATTGGAATTGGAGCTCCCCAGTAACGCTGACGGGAAATCAACCAGTCACGCAGACGATAATTTGTCTCCACCTTAACAAAACCTGCTTCAGAAAAGTCTTCTGCCATTTTGTCAAAGGCTTCTTCTACGTTTAAGTCATTATATTTACCGGAATTAATTAAGTGTCCATTTCCAGCATATGCCTCCTCCATCTCTGAGCCAACAAGTTCTTCTTTTTGATCTTCAGGCTGGATTACAGCTTTAATTTCAATCTCATATTTACGGGCAAAATCAAAGTCACGCTGATCATGAGCCGGAACTGCCATAATTGCACCAGTACCATAACCCATCAATACGTAATTTGCTATATAAACAGGAATTTCTTCGCCATTAACAGGATTAACTGCATAAGCACCTGTAAACATACCCATTTTTTCTGATTCGGCTGATGTTCTTTCCTGTTCTTTCTGCTTTTTAACTTTTTTAACAAATTCTTTAACCTCTTCTTCTTTATCTGTTCCAGCAGTTAATTCTGAAACATAAGAATGTTCAGGTGCCAGAACCATATAAGTTGCTCCAAATAAAGTATCAGGTCTGGTTGTAAAAACCTCTAATTCCTTATCCAGTTTTGGTAACTCAAAATTAACTCTTGTACCTTCACTGCGTCCTATCCAGTTTTTCTGCATGGTTTTTACCTTTTCTGGCCAACCATCTAAAAGCTGGTGATCATCTAAGAGTCTTTCTGCATAATCAGTTATTTTTAAAAACCACTGTTCTAAATCACGGTGATCAACCTCAGTCCCACAGCGCTCACAGGCTTCATTTACAACCTGCTCATTTGCAAGCACTGTCTCACAGCTTGGACACCAGTTAACAGTCGATTCCTTTTTATAGGCTAAATCATCATTAAACATCTCGGTAAAGAACCACTGGGTCCACTTATAATAATCCTCTGCTGCTGTAGTTACTTCACGATCCCAGTCATAGCTTAAACCCATAGCCTTCATCTGCTCTTTCATGTGGGCAATATTATCCCAGGTCCATTCCTTTGGATGAATATTACCATGTTTGATTGCTGCATTTTCTGCAGGCAGTCCAAAAGCATCCCAGCCCATCGGGTGGAGAACATTATAACCCTTCATTCTCTTATAACGGGCAATAACATCACCAATGGAATAAACTCTTACATGGCCCATATGTAAATTACCAGATGGATAAGGAAACATTTCTAAAACATAATAATTTTCCTTATCAGGGTCATCACCAGTTTTATGTAAATTTGAATCTTCCCATTGTTTTAACCATTTTTGCTCTACTTCTTGAAACGGATAATAGTCCTGCAAAGATCTTCACTCTCCTCATTTAGTTAAAAATTATATCTATTTATTAAATCAAAAAAATTATATCTAAAGCAGATTACTCGTCTTCCTTGTCTTCCTGACGTAAAATCTTTTCTGCATCTGACCACAGTCTTTCGAGATCATAATATTCTCTCTCTCTTTTATGGAAAACATGAACGATTACGTCAGCATAATCCATCAGCACCCATCTGGCATCATTCATACCTGCAATCTTTTTAGGTTCAATCCCCTTTTCAGATAACTTATCATCAATGGATCTTGCTATAGCTCTAACCTGCTGATCAGAATTAGCACTACAAATCACAAAATAATCTGCAATCACAGTTAAATCCTGAACATTTAAAACATCTATATCCTCAGCTTTTTTATCATCAGCCGCATCCGCAGCCAGTAAGGCTATATCTTTAATACTTAAATCTGACATTTGTAAATTCCTCCTTATACAGACTTCTCATAGCCTGCTCCAACTATTACTTTTATATTTTTATCAAAATCTTCTTCAGCATCCTCAACATATTCAATCTTTCCACCTAATAGATCTGCAATTTGAGAAGCTATTTTTTCGTCGTCTTTACTATAATATTCAATAACTGAACTTTGATAATCATATTTATCGGCATTACCTATATTATCAATTTTGAATCCATATTTCTCAAGCAGATTAGCAGTTTTAGAAGCAGCACCTGATTCACCAACTCCATTTAAAATATTAAGCTGATATTCTTTGTTTTTAATATATGATTTATTTCTAACCAGGCTATCTACCATAATTTCAGTTTCTTCAAAATCTGGTATCCAATAACTAATACCATTTATATATTCAGGCCTACCTGGCAGCATCTTAGATTCAAGCTGACTTAAATTAATTTCTTTAGCAGTATTTAAAAAAGGAGTAATATCCTGAAGCGGAATATTAGTATTTACCGCATCATTTACTTCTCTGATAACCCCGGGGACTTTAGTAACAATAGCAGGGGAAAGAACTCTTTCTAAAACAGCATCAATAAATTTCTGCTGTCTTTCAATTCTACCGATATCTCCTCTCCTATCACGGTAACGCACATATTCTAAAGCCTCTTCGCCATTTAAATTTTGCTGTCCTGCTGGAATATCAATATAAAGGCCTCCCGCTTTATCAACATAGTTTAAATTATGAGAGACATTGATATTTACCCCACCCAAACGATCAATTATTTTTTCAAAACCTCTAAAATCTGTTTCTAAATAATAATCTATATCAATTTTTAACATTTCTTCTACAGTTTTCTGTGTTAACTCAATTCCACCATAAACATGAGAAGAATTTAATTTAGTGAAATTTCTCTTATTAGAATTTATATAAGTATCTCGCGGCAGAAAGATCAGCCCCGCTTCATTAGTTTCTACATCAAGGCTGATTAAAATAATAGTGTCTGCTCTAGATGGACCATTGACATTAGAATCGTAACCGACGGCAAGAATATTGACCTTATTTTCTTTAAATGGTCCACTGGATGAAATCTGACTTAATTCTTCATTCCATAAAAAAGGGATGACAACACCTAAAATAACCAGAAATATAATTAAAGCTATATATTTCCAGTCAGTTAATTTTTCTATCATTTATTAATCACTTCTTTTTAATAATTTATTTCGGAAATTATTCGAATAAGGATGAATAAAATTAGACTGCTCAAGCTGATATTTAATAATATGAGTTGCAATTAAATATAATCCATATTCAAAATCTCTTTCTACTTTAATTCTAATCTCATCTAAACCAATAAATTCTCTGTCTTCTGAAATAAAATCAGCAGCATAAATAACCTGGGCTATTTTCCCCATTTCCGGATGGCCCAGAGTATGATAGCGAATTGCTTCTAAAATTTCAGAATCATTAATCCCAAAAATATTTTCCGCCATAACAGCTCCAGCCGGTGCATGAAGGACGGGAGTAATTTCTAACTCAAGCTGATCTGCTTCCCATTTTGACTTTTTAACAATTTCTTTTAACTCCAAATCATTTTTGCTTTTTGCAATATCATGTAATAAAGCAGCAATTTCTACTTTTTCTAAATTAAGATTCAATTTTTTGGCTATTTCCAAGGCTGATTTGAGTACATATTTTGTATGCTGATATCTTTCTCTACCTAATAATTTTTCTATTTTCTCTAAATCAAGATCAGAATTCAACTCTTCTTTTTTTAATGACATTAAATCACCTGTAAAGATTATTTTTTTCTATATATTTTTTTATTTTATCTATTGTCAAATAGCGAATCGAATTTCCATTTCTAATTTCTTTTCTGATCAAAGAAGAAGAAATTTCTATATTCAAGCCCTGATAGGTCCAAATATTATTTATAAAAGGACGATATTGTTCTTTTTTCAAAATTTCATTTAAATTATAACCCGGACGATTAAAAACTATAAATTTCCCTTCAGCTAATAAAAATTTGGGGTCTTTCCACTTGAAAATTTCTGACAGAGAATCCGCTCCTATAATAAAAAAGACCTCTTCTGCATCAAGCTGGGGTATGAATTCCGATAAAGTATTTGCAGTATATGAATAACCATCTTTTTTAAGTTCCCAATCTGAAAGAGAAAATTTTGGGTTTTCATCTATAGCCAATTTAAGCATTTTAAATCTATGCTGATCAGGTAATATATCTTTATTTTTTTTATGTGGTGGCTTTCCAGCTGGCATAAAAATAATTTCAGCCAGATCAAAATAATTTTTTATTTGTTCAGCTAAAATCAGATGTCCTAAATGTGGGGGATCAAAAGTCCCACCAAAAATAGCCACTCTTTTTTTTGACATATTTTTCACCTCTAATATCGTACATCTTTAATTATAAATTATTTTTTCAGTGCTTGCAAGTTAAATAGCTCATCAAAGGAGGAGTTTTGAACTTTAAATAGAAATAATAAATTATAGAATCAAAAAGACTGGAGGGTTCAAAATGTTATATAAATTTAAAAAGAAAAGTCCAAAAATCGCAGAAAATACTTTTATTGCTCCTGGAAGCAGGATCATTGGAGATGTAGAAATGTCTGAGAACAGCAGTATTTGGTACAACACAGTTGTTAGAGCTGATCTGGCCAAAATCAAGTTAGGAAGTTACTCAAATATCCAGGAAAACTCAACTGTCCATGTGGAACATAATCAGGAAGTTGAAATCGGTGATTATGTTACCATTGGCCATAATGCAGTAATCCACGCCTGTAAAATTGGTAATAAGTCACTAATTGGTATGAACGCCACAATATTAAATGGTGCCCGAATTGGTGAAGGTTCAATTGTTGGCGCTGGTGCAGTAGTTCCAGAAAATGCTGAGATTCCTCCCAACAGCCTTGTTTTGGGAGTACCTGCTAAAATAGTGCGCAGTATAACTAAAGAAAAAATCATTGAGTTAAAACAGCATGCCATCCATTACGCTGATCTTGCTGCCGATCACAAAAATATTGAAGAAATTAAATAAATCTAATCAGGCTGAGATATTTAATTCTTCAGCCTGATTTTTTCTTGATTCTAAATATTATAAAACGTGTTTTAATAAAACTCAGTTTTTAATAAATTTATTCTGCAAATATTTCTTTTGCAATTTCTACAGCTTCTCTGGCATCTCTGGCGTAAAAATCAGCCTCTATCATCTCTGCGTAATCTGATGTTAAAACAGCCCCACCAACCATTATTTTGCAATCTAATACTTCTTCTCTGACTGCTTTAATTGTTTTTTCCATATTTTTAACAGTTGTGGTCATCAATGCACTTAAACCTAAAAGTTTAACCTGATTTTCTTTAACCGCTTTAACTACCTCTTTTATATTGACATTCCGTCCCAGATCAATAATTTGATAGCCGTAGTTTTCCAGTACAGTCTTAACAATATTTTTTCCTATATCATGGACATCACCTTTAACAGTTGCCATCACAATTTTTCCCTTAGTGATATCTCTACCACCTGTGCGGGCCAGCTCCTCTTTTAAAACTGAAAAGGCTTCTTTTACTGTTTCTGCTGACTGCACCAGCTGTGGTAAAAAGATTTCTCCTTTTTCGTAGCGGTCCCCCACAATATCAAGAGCAGGAATTAAATATTGATTTACTACATCTAAAGCATCTTTTTCCTTTAGAAGAGCTTTAGTTAAACGAGCAGCTTCACTTTTTAAACCCTTAACAATTACTGACTGCAGATCACTATCCTGCTTCTGCTGTTCTTCTGGCTCTGCTGCCTCAGCTTCATTTTCTGCTGCAGCCATATATTCAATATATTGAGCAGCTCCCTGATCGATATTATTTAAAACAGCAGCTGCCTTAATCGCTGCCATCATCTCCCCATCATTGGGATCAATAATTGGCAGATTTAAGCCCTGAAAAAGGGCCATACTTAAGAAGGTTCTATTTAATACCGGACGGGCCGGCAGCCCAAAAGAAACATTAGATACCCCAAGAGTAGTCTTCACTCCCAGTTTTTCTTTGACCATCTTCAGAGCTTTGAGAGTTTCTTTAACTCCTTCCTGCTGTGCAGATGCAGTAAGAGTTAGACAGTCAATAATAATTTTATCTCTGCTGATTCCATGTTCAGCAGCTTTAGCCACAATTCTTTCTGCAATTGCAAAGCGGCCTTCTGCAGTATCAGGTATTCCATCAACATCCATAGTCAGTCCAATAACTGCTGCTCCATATTTTTTTACAGCCGGCAGGGTTTTTTCTAAAACCTCAGCTTCTCCATTAACTGAATTAACAATTGCTGTGCCATTATAATATCTTAAAGCTTCTTCTATCACCTCTGGGTCACTGGAATCAATCTGTAAGGGAATATCTAAAATCCCCTGTAATTCCTTAATTACTTTAACCATCATTTCCTTTTCATCTATATCAGGCAGACCGAGGTTAACATCGAGGATATCTGCCCCGGCATCGACTTCTTCTACAGCCACTTTTAAAATATAATCTAAATCACCATCTCTTAAGGCCTGTTTAAAAGCAGCTTTTCCGGTTGGATTAATTCTTTCTCCAACTACATTTACCTCAGCCAGATTAACAGCTTGAGAAGGTGAGCAGACAAGGCTTTCTTTAATTACTTCTCGCTCTTTAACCTTTTCATTTTTTAAATTATCAGCGATTAGAGAAATAAATTCTTCATTAGTCCCACAGCAGCCGCCAACAACCGCCAGACCTTTTTCGTAAAGTCTGCCTATTGGTTTAAAATAATCTTCTGGCGAAATTTTAAAAACTGTTTCTCCGTCTTCAACTACCGGTAAGCCTGCATTTGCCTGCAGAATAACCGGTGTCTCAGAATATCTTAAAACTTCTTCCACCAGCGGTTCAAGTTTTTCCGGGCCCAGTGAACAGTTGAGACCAATACCATCTACTCCCAGACCTTCCAGAACTGAAATCATGGAGCGGATACTGGCACCGGTAAAAGTTCTGCCGTCTTCTTCAAAGGTAAGAGTGCAGAAAACTGGGAGATTTGAATTTTCTTTTGCTGCCAGTACCGCTGCCCGGGCTTCATAAAGGTCGGCTATAGTTTCTATATGTATTAAGTCAACCCCATATTCAACTCCAACCAGCACCTGCTGCTGATAAAGATTATATGCTTCATCAAAGCTTAAACTACCCATCGGCTCTAAAAGTTCCCCTAAAGGTCCCATATCAAGCGCCACAGCAGCCTCAATTCCAGATTCCATTACCGCCGCCCGCGCATTTTCTACTCCAGCTGCAATAACTTCCTCAACTGAATACTCAATTTCTTCCATTTTTAAAGCATTGGCCCCAAAAGTATTGGTTGTTAAAATTTCAGCCCCTGCTTTAAGATAACTTTTATGAATATCAATAATCTCTTCACTTTTTTCAATATTTAATTTTTCCGGAACATCTCCAGCCTTTAGCCCCCGCTGCTGAAGAACTGTCCCCATGGCTCCATCAAATAAGATAATTTCTTTTCCCAGTTTAGTTTTTAGCTCCACAGTAAATCCCCTTTCTTCTCAGCTCACAATCCTGATATAAAAGACAGTTCTGGCAGTGTCTCTCTTCAAATTCTAAATCTTTATCTTTAAGTTTCTCCTGCTCATTATTATTATAATTTAGAATATCTTTTTTTCCTATCTTTTCTTCCAATACTCCAATAATAGCTGTTACCGACTTTGTTGGAATTAACATATTATATTTAGAAGCAGTCAGTCCAATTTTTTTTGGCGCCTTTAAAATTCTCAAAAATTCTTTTTGAATGTCTATCCCAAGATCTCCATAACCCGGACTGTAGCGGAAGGTTATATCTTCTTTTCCTGCCACCAGCACTTTTTCTTTAATCTCTGTTTCAACCTGATCACAGCCTTCTTCGATAGCGGTGGTGGCACAGGCATCAAAAATCATCGATTTAGTGACTGATATTTTTTCATAAAAAGAAATTCTTTTATCAACCTGAGCTCTTAGGGTGGCAGCCATTAAATAAACTTCTTTAGAATGCTGAAGATGTTTCTTAATACTTTTACCTTTTAAAGTCAGAGTGGTGTTTTTAATTTCCACTCCTTCATCTGTCTCTGCAAGCGGAAACTTTTGATAAAGGTAGCGAAAATTTATCAGCTCTTTTATTTCAGCAATCGATTCTTTGATTAAACGATTAATATTCTGATCATTTAAATCCTTTGCTGTCTGTAAATAACGTAATACTTCTGCTCTGTCAATTTCAAAATCCATTTTAATCAACCTTTTTGCCATTAATATGAGTAATTAATGATCCGACTGCCTCTTTGATTCTGCGGGCAACATATGGATTGTTCATGGTGTAAAGATGGATTCCATCAACCTCACTGGAAATTAAATCAACAATCTGTTCAACTGCATAGGCAATCCCTGCATCTCTTAAAGCCTCCGGGTTATCTTCATACTTATCTAGTATTCTTTGAAATTTCTCCGGAAAATATGCATCAGATAATTCAATAATTCTTCCTACCTGTTTTTTGTTGATAACCGGCATAACTCCTGCTTCAATCGGAACATGTATTCCCTTTTTTTCTGCTCTGCGGCGAAATTTATAAAAAATAGAATTATCAAAAAACATCTGAGAAATTAGGTAGTCAACACCATAATCAACCTTCTGTTTCAGGTATTCCAGATCCTGATCCAAATTTTCTGTTTCTAAATGACCTTCCGGATAACAGGCTGCTGCAATACCAAAATCATTGTGTTTTTTGATATGTTCAATCAGCTGATAAGCATAATTATAATCTCCAAGCGGATCCCCATCTGTTGGCCTATCTCCTCTTAAGGCTAAAATATTATCTATGTTTTTTGCCTCTAGACGGGCCAGTATTTTATTTAAAGTTTCCTGATCAGAATTAATACAGGTTAGATGAGCCAGGGCTTCTACATCATATTTTTCTTTTAAAATTGAAGAAAGTTCACAGGTTCTATTTTTTCTAACTCCACCACCGGCTCCATAAGTTACACTTATATAATCAGGTTCAATATCTTTTAATTCCTCTAAAGTCTGATAGATATTCTCTATTGGCACATCAGGTCTGGGAGGGAATACTTCCAGTGAAAACACCACTTCTTTTTCTTTAAATATATTTTTAATCTTCATCTTTATCCTCCTCGTGCTACTCTAGTGCTTTTAAAATTATTTATAAACTCTGCTAAGATTATTAACTTTAATTCCTCTTATGTTGAAAAAATAACATAAAAACAAAAAATCCACTCCTAAGTAGAAGTGGGATTCACAACTACTTATCTCTCAGGCTCAACCTGCTGGATTTAGCACCGGGCAGTATAACTGCTGGTTGCCGGGTTTCTCAGGGCCAGATCCCTCCACCACTCTTGATAAGACAATATTCTATTTTTTATTACTTTACCATATTAAAAGATTTGTGTCAAGAATTTTGACTGCTTAAGCATCACAATTTTTATTCTCACATTCCTCATTTTCATACTCAATTTCTATAGTTGCATGATCTATTTTTTCTGCAGCCAGCAGAGTTTTGATTTTAGATTTAAGCCCAATTATTTCTGCTTTTGATAATTGATCTGGTATAATCACATGGGTGCTTAGAAAATTCTTATCTCCCTCTAAAGTCCAGACATGGGTATGGTGAACAGCAAGTGCCTGGCTCTGTTCAACAACTTTTTGCTGCAGTTTTGCAATATCAATTTCAGCTGGAACCCCCTGCAAGAAAATATTCAAGACTTTTTTCAACTTAGATATCACATTATATAAAATATAAAGGTTGATTAATAGCGAAAGTAATGGATCTAAAATCGGAAGCTCTTTATAAATTAAGACTATACTTACTATTAGTACGGCCACCCAGCCCAAAACATCCTCTAAAAGATGCCAGCTGACAACATCTTTATTTAAAGACTTTCCTCCTCTTAATTTAAAAACTGCAATTCCATTAACTATTATTCCTAAAATAGCAAGATATAACATTCCTTCTGGATGCACAGGCTGAGGAGCAAAAATCCGGGGAATAACTTTGGTTAAGATAAAAATAGATCCCAGGATTAAAACTATACTGTTAATTAGTGCTCCAAGTAAAGAAAATCTGGCATAACCATAACTAAATTCTTTATCTGCCCCTTTTTGAGAATAATTCTCTAAATACCAGGACATTGCTAAAGAAATTGAATCACCTAAATCATGTAGGGCATCAGATAAGATAGCCATACTGTTGGTCAAGAAACCACCAATGATTTCAATAAAGGTAAAAGATAAATTAAGAAAAAAAGCAAGTTTTATATTTTTAACATTAGAGTGATTATGCTCATGTTGATGTTCACTCATTTTTAGTCACAATTAATTTCATAATTTATTCTCCCTTTTGACTTATTTCTGTTTCTGATAATAACTTTATCAATAAATATAAAAAAAATATGTAAAGTAATTAATTTTTATCATAAATTTTAAAATTTATCAGCCTGTTGACATTGCCCTGACCTTCTGTTAAAATAATTTAAGTAATGCCCCCGTAGCTCAGTGGATAGAGCAAAGGCCTCCGAAGCCTTGAGCGTAGGTTCGACTCCTACCGGGGGCACCATATATCATTCCTGCTATAACAGTGATTATAGCAGTTTTTCTTTTTTAGTATCTATTCTTATTAAGCATCCCACCGTGATTTCACCGCAGTACTTTCTATCCACCGCAATCAAGCATCCAGAAATTTAGAAGCTTTTTCAGCAGCTTTAGCCTGTAAAGTTGGAATTAAATGAGAGTAAGTATCCATTGTTTGAGTGATTGAGGCATGACCCAATCTCTCCTGTACAATTTTAGGATGTTCATTTAGTTCTAGAAGAATCGAAGCGTGTGTATGGCAAAGTGTATGGATAGTTTTTCCTTTATCTAACCCAGCTTTATCTCTTAATTCAGTGTATCTAACATTATATCTGTCTGGATAATATTTTTCGCCATCTTCTTTACAAAACACCAGATTATACTCATCGTGATAGTTATCTCCTAGAAATTCCTTAAACTCTTCCTGTTTCTTTTTTCTTTTCTGCAGTACTTCTACTATTTCGTCAGTAATATCGATATTCCTGCTACTATTTGCTGTTTTAGTACTTTTTCTTAGAACAGAGCCATTACCTTTTTCTCCTACCAGAGCTTGTCTTACACGAATCTTCTTATTCTCAAAGTCAACATTGTCCCATTCCAAGCCTAAAAGCTCACTTTTTCGCATCCCTGTATGGACCGCAAGATAGATAAAGTCATGTAATAGCGGATCATCCTCTTTAGCAATCTCTAACAACTTAGTTATTTCTTCTTTTGTTAAAGCAACAATGGTATTATTCCTTCTCCGATCAATTTTTGGCGCTTCAACAGGATCAGCCGGGTTAGTCGCAATATATCTGTTTCTAACTGCAAAGCTCAAAGCCTGCTTCAACTTCTTGTAATGTTTTAATAGAGTTGCTTCTGATAGTCCACCTTCTTTACCGTCTTTTCTTCCTTCCTTCCGCTTTTTCTGCAAATATATTCGAATATGTGCTGGACTCAGTTCCTTTAACTTGATATGCCCCAGAGCTGGAATCAGATGGGTTTTAAGTATGATCTCATATCTGTCATGAGTAGTCTTCTCTGTCTGAACCACTGCGTACTCCTCAAACCACTTCAGTAACAAATCCTTTACTGTCATATCAGTCTGTACTACGACTCCCTGATCAGCCTGTAATTCCATTTTTCTAGCCCATTTCTTAGCATCTCTTTTACGAGTAAATGTCTTATACTCTCTCATTGCTTTTCCTGTTTCTGGATCCTTCCCGAGATACACCTGTGTCTGCCAGTTCCCTGATTTCAATTGTTTAAAGCTAGCCATACTAATCACTCCTATTATTTTATATATTTTCTTCCTAAGTAAACTACTAATCCTTTAACTTCAATTTCTGTCTTATCAATTTCACCATAGTTCTCAACATCTGGTTCTAGTCTCACCTTATCTTTATTAATAATGTAGTATCTTTTTATTGTTCTTTTACAACCACCACCTTTTCTGATAATCACTAATATAGTAGAACCATTTTCAGGCTCATCATTTTTTGGTCTAATTAAAATATAATCATCTTTAATAATACCCCAATCTTTAAATTTATTGTTTGTCATCTTTAAAGCATACGATGAATCTGTAACATAGCCTTCTGGAAAAGTGAAGTAGTCTTCCTTGACACATTCTTTCTTCTCATCCCAAAAATCTTCATTATTATAATTGTAACTGGTAACCATTTCTCGAGGGTTCTTCTTTTCTACTTTTTCGAGATACGTTGAAAGCAAATTCTTTTTTCCTAGAGTGTCTTTTTTCTCCTCATTCTCCTCCTTAACTAAAAGGTACTTTTTATCAAGATAACCTGCAGCAACCATTAATTCCACATAACGCACTTGATTATTATTGCCCGCTACTTTCTGCAGTATGTCTGGACTTGGTGGATTCTTTTGCTTCTTATTTAGAAGGTTATTAAGGTATGGTCTGCTTACACCCATTTCTTCTGCAAACTTCGATACTGTCTTATCTTCCCCCTTCGCTTTTTTGATCAAACTAATTAATTTATCCTTGTCATATTCATACATCTCTTTCACCTCACATTTATTATAAATCAATGCTGTATCGAAGTCAAACATTTTTTTATTTTTTTTGTAATTTAATCTTTACTTTAAGTTAACTTTATGCTATTATATAGATAATAAACATTTATTAAAGCTGTTAAAACAGTGATGTATCAACAAAATACTTTTCAGGGGGATTTATAAAATGATAAATAGCAAAACAGATTTACTCAACTATTTTGAAAATGCTGTAAAAGAACAAATTGACTATGACTTTGAGCAAATACCGTTTGCTTTAGGGGTAAGTGACTTAAAAGAGTTTTTACCTCTATCTGATTCTAAAATCTATATGATGCTGGATGCGGGAGAAATTCCTGCCAGAAAAATTGGAGGTAAATGGACAGTCTTAAGATCAGAGTTTCTTGCCTGGTTTTTTGGTTCTGAGGAAGATTTAAATTTGGAAGAGCAGGTGATCGTTTAATTATAATAGTAGGGGGAGAAAGACAAGTTTAGTCTCCCCCGAAATTAACAAACTCAAAATAGTGAAGTAATAATCTGAAAATCCTCCAACAGATCCAGGTCCTAACGGGCCTGGGTCTTTTTTTGTTTATTAACTAATTATCTTATAGGAGACTTTAATTAAAGAGCAAATGTTCATTATATTGACAATAAATGAAAATCATTAGCAAAATGAAAAATCACTGTCAAAATCGGCCTTTTAATCGGTATTATATATATAGAAGCACTTTTTAAAATGGGGGGATGCAGGTAGAGGATCCTAAGCAAGATTCTCTGCCTGCAGCCATTAAAAAAAGACCTGCAATTAAGTTCTTTTAAATAACTACTTAACTACTTACGAAATCCTGTGATCGGATTAAGGAGGCTTCTAAAACAATGAAAGTAGACGAGATCTTAAAGTTAAAGAAATCTAAACTCAGTAACATTCAAATACTCAGTTTACTTAAAGAAGATATATTACAGAATGAAAAGAAAACGGACAACTATAACGGAGGTAATAATAATGACAGTGACAGCTCAAAATATCAGAACTACCATGAAAAAGAATGAGAATAAGGCGGAAGGAAGAAATGTAGCGGTATTAAACTCTATCGAAAAGCAGGTTAAAGGGGTATGGTACTCCAGAAAGCTAGATCTATACGGCAACATTCTAGATGAAATAAGTTACGAAGATAAAATATTCAGGGGCGGAAAAAAGGAAAACAAGTGGAAGCTAAGGAATAACGACAGTAAATCAGGCAGTAAAAGCAACTATACACCAACTCCAGAAGAAAGAATAGAATCTAATATCAATCAACTGAAGAAGAAGACCTGGAAATTGACTATTGCTAATATTGAGGGTATGAATACTTTTACGACTGTAACTATGGGAGATGTAGATCTATACAACCTTTTTTCATCAAAAAGAAGCGATAAAGATAAGAATGAACTTTACATTGCTGATCAGTTGAGTGAAAGTGAATTGCGGCTTCTGAAGGGGAAAACTAACCTGAAATCCAAAACAGACAACGATAAAAGATACTTAAATAACAGTGAGGAAGAAAACACTCTACGTAAAAAAATTATAAACATCTTAATCGAGCAGGCTTCATGTATGATTTCCAAAATAGAAGAGTCTTTTGTAAAGGATAAAAGAACATTTAAAAATGTCAGTGCTCATAATCAAGCTATTAAAAGAGAACTAGCGTCAAGAATCAACTCTCTTATATCTGGTAAGTCTCCGCATAATATTGATAATGCCTATTCTGCTTTCAGTAAATTCATTGAGAATCTTAAAAATTTATCAGAAGCATATGAAGGTGACTTTAAATACATATCAGTGTTAGAATTTCAGGAAAACGGTAGACCACACTTTCACATGCTGTCTAATCTAAAGTATCTGGAGCAGTCAAAACTTCAGGATAAGTGGGGCCATGGAATAGCTCATATTAGCTCTCTTAACTCAATTAGTAGACCTGGACTACATCTCAGCAAAAAAGATGATTTAAAGGCAAAAGCAACTAAATTGTCAAATTATCTCTGTGAAGAAATTAGTGAAACCAGAAAAGATCCCAGAACTCAAAACAGAAAAATTATTCTGAGAAGTAATGACTTACTAAAACAGCCTTTGGAGGTAATTACTCCTGAATTACAACGGAAGGTGGACCAATATGTCTTTAGTAATTCTGTTGAAGTAGATTGGGAAAGTGGGTTAATCGAAGGTAAAGGTGAGCATTCAAAAAGCTACAGCGTTAAAAGGAGAGTTATGGAAGATTCCACTCTCTACTCACTGATAGAACAACTAGCAGGCCAATTACTGGATAAGATTTTAGAAATAGCAGAGAAACTTAATAGCGATATCATAACTAAAGATATATACTATCAGGCCAAGCATGA
>Ga0136557_1001179_pt1 | contig 17674 bp, 12 predicted proteins | sample AntRauTorckE6832_FD_104796 | JGI IMG/M metagenome (GOLD analysis project Ga0136557, IMG submission 104796) | Saline lake microbial communities from Rauer Islands, Antarctica - Metagenome Torckler E6 #832 | ecosystem: Environmental > Aquatic > Non-marine Saline and Alkaline > Saline | place...
AGGATTTAGCGTTAAGCTACACCCACATTTTGGATGGCTGCCAAACTTATGAGCAATACCGCAACAATAGCATCAGACTACCAAGAAAGCATCGAATCCTATCGCCAGCTCATCGCCTCAACGGGTGAGGACTTGCATCGTCCAGGACTTGAAGACACCCCAATACGTGCTGCCAAAGCATTTGCGCATTTGACCAAAGGCTATCATCAAAGCTTAGATGAAGTCGTTAATGACGCTTTGTTTCCATCGACCAACCGTGAGCTGGTATTGGTACAGAATATTGAGTTTTATTCATTGTGCGAGCACCATATGTTACCCTTTCACGGTGTTGCACACATTGGTTATTTACCAAACGGTCAAGTGTTAGGGCTGTCTAAATTTGCTCGTATCGTCGATATGTTTGCTCGTCGCTTGCAAGTTCAAGAAAATTTAAGCGAACAAATAGCGCAGACGATTATGGATGTGACGGGCTGCCGCGGTGTGGCAGTAGTAATGGATGCTGCTCACATGTGTATGATGATGCGCGGTGTCAATAAGCAACACTCTACTACGCGCACAATGTCGATGTTAGGTGAGTATGTACATGACAATCAAGCGCGCAATGAGTTTTTAGATGCTGTACCGAAGCGTAAACCTGCTTTTTAATAGACTAAAAACGTTAAATTTAAAAAAAGGATACCTAATTAGGTATCCTTTTTTAATGCAAGCTATTCACGATTTTCAGTCATTAAACAATATTGAAAAGCTATTAAAGGTTGTCAAACAATCCCTAGCTAGCTGATTTTACGTCATTAATCCATTTACCATAGCCAGCCGCTTCCATCTGCGCCAGTGGAATAAAACGCATTGCTGCTGAGTTCATGCAATAGCGTTTACCCGTCGGTGCCGGACCATCGTCAAATACATGACCGACGTGTGAATCTGCATAACGGCTACGAATCTCGGTACGGGTGCCAAATATTCCTCGATCTGCCTTTTCCACGACAAAGCTAGCATTCAGTGGACGAGTAAAGCTCGGCCAACCTGTACCGGACTTGTATTGATCACGAGACGAATATAATGGTTCACCTGATACTACATCGACATACAGTCCAAGTTCTTTATTATCCCAATATTCGTTATCAAAAGCGCGCTCAGTACTATCTTCCTGAGAGACTTTATATTGAATGTCACTTAGTGATTTTTTAAGATCAGCTTTTGTCGGTTTTACAAAGGTATCTGGGTCAAAGCCTGCACTTATCTTAACTGTCGACGGCTTTACTGCAGCTGACGAGGTATTCGACATTGCTGACTTTGCACTGGTTACAGTCGGTTTGAATTGGTTGAAATCTAACTCATATTTTTTACCATAGACACTTTCAATGAACTGGTAGCGACCAGAGTTAAACGTATAAGCTTTATAACGTAGTGGATTCTTTTTGTAATAATCCTGATGATACTCTTCTGCTGGATAAAATTCGCTAACAGGCACAATCTCGATTACGACTGGCTTTTTATAGACGCCAGAGGCTTGCAGCGATTGCTTAGCAGCTTCGGCTATCTGCTTTTCTTGCTCACTATTATAAAAAATAGCTGGGCGATACTGGGTGCCTCTATCTACAAACTGACCTTTATCATCAGTAGGATCAGCGATTCGCCATAGGGCTTGAACAATACCATTGTAGGTAATCTTGGTCGGATCATAATAAACTTGAGCCGCTTCAGTATGCCCTGTGCCACCAGCTGAAACAGTACTATAAGTTGGATTTTTAGATTCGCCACCTGTATAACCTGACACTACCTCTACCACACCAGGAATCTTTTCATAACCCGCCTCGACACACCAAAAGCAGCCACCAGCGACCGTTGCTACTGCTAAGTTAGGGTCGGTAGGCGCATAAGGATTTTCAATCGAAACATTTTTTATCGTAGGCGGTTTTTCAGTGGAGGCGCAACCGACATAAAAGACACTGCTCGCTACTATCGCCATGCCCACGACTTTAGCTGGTAATTTATAATTCACTAATAATCGGTGTGTCATGAAAGGCTCCTAAGGGTAATATCATGTAACCCTTGGGTCTCACAGAAATATTCCTAAAGTGTTGTTTATATACACCATATTTAATGAATGGCCATAAAAAAATCTTATTACCCTTCGGTAATAAGCTTTTTATTAATTCATCACTAGGTTATTCATTTAGCAAATCATCTATGCAACTTTATCGCTCTTAACATCAGTATCGGCATGCTCATCACTGGCTTGCTGAATCTTCGTTAAAATGCTCTTGATTTCAGACGCAGACAAATATGTTGGCACTGCATAGGTATCACTGACTTCTTTAGCTGCGGCTTTAGCAATGCTATCAAAGTCAGTGGTTTTCATACCTTTAACCGTTGGATCGATATTTAAAGTGGCAATCAATTCGCGAACTTGAGCGATAAGATGATCTGCAATCACAGCATTACTTTTGCCCGCTTGACCATCCTCAACCATACCCGTTTTTCTAGCCAGCTCCGCCAGTCTTTTTTTGCTTGCCTGACGATTGACATCAAGTACATAAGGTAACACGATGGCATTGGCGCGACCATGAGGAATACTATAATACGCACCAAGCTGATGAGCGATGGCATGGACATAGCCAAGGCCCGCTTTATTAAAGGCAATACCGCCGTAGTGAGCGGCAATGCCCATTGCTTCTCTGGCTTTGAGATTGCCGCCGTCTTTATATACTACTGGCAGATTCTGCATAACTGACTTCACCGCAGAAGCCGCATAATAGTCGGTCTCGACGCTCGCATTAGCACTCATCCAAGCTTCTAAGGCGTGGGTCAACACATCGATACCCGTATCCGCTGTGATATGAGCCGGCATCCCTTTCATAATAACTGGGTCAATAGCGGCGGCTAATGGCACCATTCTTGGGTCGATAGATAGTGCTTTTTGATGGGTTTTATCATCTGATACAACTGCACCAAGTGTCGCTTCCGAACCAGTACCCGCAGTTGTAGGCACACAGTACAGCGGTACAGAAGGCTTTCGTGCTTTGAGTATGCCGATAAGTTGCTGCGGCTTGCAGTTGTTGCCTTGTGACATAGCAATCATTTTAGCTGCATCAATCACAGAGCCGCCGCCCATAGCAATAATAGAATCGCATTTAGCATCAACGGAGATGCGTAGCCCTTCTTCAACCACTTTAAAAGTAGGGTCTGGCGTAATACCGTCATAGACTTTATAGCGGATATTTTTGCTATCTAGATAATCAGTGACTTTTGCAGGTATACCAAGCTTATTCAATACCGCATCAGTGACGATAAAGACATTGGTGCTACCTTCATTAATCAACATGTCGCATAGCTCATCACAAGAGCTTTCGCCGACGAATAACATCGGTCTTCTAATCGGGATAACATAAGCGAAGGCTTTTAGTACTTTGGCGCGTGTCTTGGCAACGGCTAAATAGCCAGCATGCTGTAATCCATCGGTACTTACTAACTTACTACTTACTAACTTACTACTTACTAACTTACTACTTACTAACTTATTACTTACTAACTTATTACTTACTAATTTAGCAATACTATTTTGTTTTTTCATGGGTATAAAAATCCTTTTTTAATGATGCTTTTAATGGTAATAATGACCGTTTGAACTAACCGAATAAATCAAGGTTCAAATAATATACATAGGACTAGGTTCTATATAAAGTAAACTACTGTCCAAACTTATTGTACCATTGCGATTTTTGGTATGTCGCTATTAGTATGAACTGCTATGTTCTGAGTATTTAGTATCATTTACTTAGGCTATATCACATTCGCCTGAAATAATTGCTTTGCATACGGATGTTGTGGATTATTAAACACGTCTTCGGTACGCCCAAACTCAATGCACTTGCCTTCTTTTAACACTATAATTTGCTGACACAAAGCACGGACTACTTTTAAATCATGACTGATAAACACATAGCTGATTTGCAATTTTTCTTGAATTTCACGTAGTAAATTCACTACAGTGACTTGCGTAGTGCTATCAAGCGCAGACGTTGGCTCATCCAATATTAAGAGACTTGGCTGCATAATGAGTGCGCGAGCCAGAGCCACCCGTTGACGCTGACCACCTGATAACTCGTGCGGATAACGCTGCGCAAACTCTAACGGTAAATGCACGGTAGCAAGACTGCTCATTACTGCCTGCTGACGTGATACTTTAACAACGCCTTGTACTAACAACCCTTCTTCGACGATTTCCATGACAGTCATACGGGGATTAATACTGGCAAATGGATCTTGAAAAACCATTTGAATCTGTGAGCGGAAGGTGCGCAAATCACGTTTTGATAACGCCGCAATATCTTGATTATTCACCATTATCTGACCACTGACACGCGCTTGATTGCTAATTAACTGGCTTAACGCAAGCGCTATGGTAGTTTTCCCTGAGCCTGACTCACCAACGATGCCCAATGCCTGACCTTTTTGCAGGCTCATATCGACATCTTTAACAGCCTCGAACCAGCGTTTGGTACCACCAAACAGACTTTTTTCAATTGGAAACTGTACTTGCAAGTTATTTACTTTCAATACAGTTGATTGCTGACTTTGCTCGTTATCAGAGAAGTTGAGCGCTTGTCCAAATTCTTGTTTGATAAGCGAGCGGGTATATTCTGCTTTAGGCTGACTAAATACCGCTGCAGTTCTACCCTGCTCAATAGTCTGCCCTTGACGCATGACGATGACTTCATCACTGTAGCGCCTGACCAGATTGAGGTCATGGCTAATCAATATCATCGCCATATCATGCTGACGTTTAAGATTATCTAATAGAGCGAGAATCTCATGTTGCAAGGTCACATCAAGCGCGGTGGTTGGCTCATCAGCGATTAAGATGTCAGGTTGCTGCGCTAATGCCATGGCAATCATCACCCGCTGACGCTGACCACCCGATAACTCATGCGGATAGCGATTTAGCTTATCAGTAGGATCGGTGATATTGACATCATTTAACAAGGCGATACTTTTTTCATGCCATTGATTTTTGGATACTCCGATTAGACGGAGCGATTCTGCAATTTGTTTGGCAACTGTATGCAATGGATTAAGCGCTGTCATTGGCTCTTGGAACACCATGCCGATGCGCTGTCCACGTACATCACGTAGAGCTGCATTACGTGTTCTATCGTTGGCTATCGGTAATGTAGTCATTCCTACTGTATCTGCTAACTGCACTTTACCAGTAACGGTCAAGCTATCTGGGAGCAAGCCTAATAGCGCGAGACTTGCGATTGATTTACCAGAGCCGGATTCACCAACGATGGCTAGTGTTTGACCTTGCCTGAGCTCATACGTTAGCTTATCGACTAAAACAGTACCCGAAGTGGTTGCAATGTTAAGCTTATCCACTGTCAGCATGAGCTTATTTGATATATTGATATGATTGTCATTTAAAAGACTATTTTGCTCAGTAGCAGTTGTCATATTCTCAGTTGTCATATTAAGAGCGCCTCGGATCAAAGGCATCACGCAGTGCTTCGCCAACGAAGATGAGCAACGACAAAATAAAGGTTAAACTAAAAAATCCCGATAGGGCCAGCCAAGGCGCATCAAGGTTGTTTTTCCCTTGTACCATCAGCTCACCCAGAGACGGTGACCCAGGCGGTAAACCATAACCTAAGAAATCTAGCGCTGTTAACGCAATAATATTGGCCGTTAAAATGAACGGCAGCTGTGACAAGCTTGATGCTAAGGCATTGGGCAAGATATGCCTTAGCATGATTTGGCTGTCGGAAGCCCCCAGATTACGCGCCGCACGCACATAATCAAAGTTGCGCGCGCGCAAAAACTCTGCCCGTACCAAACCAACCAATCCCATCCAGCCAAACAATAACATCATCGCAAATAGCATAAAAATACTAGGGCTAAATAAGCTGACCAAAATAATAATCATAAACAGCTGCGGCATACCGCCCCAAACCTCCATGAAGCGCTGCCCTGCCAAATCTATCCAACCACCGTAATAGCCTTGTATCGCACCGACGATAATACCAATTAATGCACCGGCAAGTGTCAATGCCAGACCAAATAATAATGATACTCGCATGCCATACAGTATACGCGCCAGCACATCGCGACCCAAGTCATCCGTACCAAGCCAATTCTGGCTATTGGGTGCCGCTGGATATGGAATACCCAGCTCAACATTTGGCGTCTGATCAGCAAACGGAATGATCGGCATCACATAATAACCCTGATCATTAATCAGTGTTTGTACCGCAGGATCTTTGTAATTGGTCTCGGTCTCAAACACTCCGCCAAAAGTCGTCTCAGGATAGGCTTTTAGTACGGGGAAGTAGTAATCGCCTTGATATTGCACCAGCAGCGGCTTGTCATTGGCAATCACATTGGCTGCCATACAGATGACAAATATCAAGGCAAAAATAAACAGCGATATGACACCAAGACGATTTTGACGAAAGCGATTAAGTCGTGCCTGCCAGATAGGATTTAGGCGACGTTTTTTTTCTATAGCAATAGCAGATGCGCTTGAGTGCATTGAAGGTAATGGATGACTTGACATTAGCGCCCCTCAAAATCGATACGGGGATCAATTAAGTGATAACTTAAATCACTGATTAACTGTAATAACAGTCCGACCAAGGTAAAAATAAACAGCGTGCCAAATATCACGGGATAATCACGCTGCTGAATGGCTTCGAAACCTAACAAGCCCAAACCATCAAGTTTAAAAATAATCTCAATAAGGAAATTACCGGCAAAGAAAATGCCAACGATAGCCGCTGGAATACCGGCGATAATAATCAGCATGGCATTACGAAAAACATGCCCGTATAACACTTGCCTCTCTCCCAAGCCTTTGGCACGTGCAGTAAGTACGTATTGCTTGCCCAACTCTTCTAAAAAACTAAATTTGGTTAGATACGTCAAGCCAGCAAACCCACCAACCGTACTTGCCAACAGCGGTAATGCCAAGTGCCAAAAGTAATCTTTCACTTTACCAAGTGTGCTTAATTGGTCAAAGTTTTCGGACGTTAGTCCCTGTAGCGGAAAAATATTCCAGTAGCTACCACCGGCAAAAAACACCAGTAATATAACGGCAAATACGAAAACGGGTATTGCATGGCCGATAGCCAGTAGCATGGCTGTGACTTTATCAATCCCTGAGCCATGATGCATGGCTTTATAGACCCCCAGTGGAATCGCTATCATATAAATCAGCAGCGTGCTCCAAAGCCCAAGCGAGATTGATACGGGGAGCTTCTCGATAATCAAGTTAGTAACCGATTGCCCTTTAAAAAACGACTCCCCAAAATCCAGCTGGGCATAATTTTTTAGCATCAGCCAAAAGCGCTCAGGCGCGGATTTGTCGAAGCCATATTGTGCATTAATCGCCGCCACCATCTCTTCTGATAGGCCGCGCGTGCCTTGATACGTACTATTATTACCTGAACTACCCGCACCAATATTACCGCCCAAGGCATTGTCTTTTGCACCTTGCTCAATCATGGCGAATTGCTGCTCAACAGGACCGCCGGGCGCTGCTTGTACAATGACAAAATTCGCCAGCAATATCAAAAATAGCGTCGGTAATATCAATAACAACCTTTTTAAGATATAACGACCCATAATGGCGGCTTCCTAATAGTAAGAAATATGGCAATAGAAAGAATACGCAGCTAATAACTCTCAAAGCGTCAGTCGAAGCATTGAGTAGAATTTAAAAGTTATTTTTAAGCTCACGTAGAGCTGCAAATACAGTCAAAGATTTATCATCATCGATATTAAACTGAGCCTTTACACCTGCAATTACACTCGGCTCTTGCGTGCGTAAAAATACATTGATCGCACGTTCATGTTCTAAAGTAACAGGGAGCGTCGGAATGCCTTGGGCGGTTTTGTCTTCTGCTTGTGCCAAAGCTTGCTGCATCGCTTCATTAACAGGCTCAATCGACAACCCAAAACGTAGATTGCTAGCAGTATATTCATGTGCAGGATATAACAGCGTCTCAGATGGCAGTCCATTTAGACGCTTAAAGCTGTCATGCAACTGCTCAATCGTTCCTGTAAACACACGTCCGCATCCAGCACTAAATAAGGTATCGCCACAAAAGCAATGCTTAAGGCCATCGATATCTAATATATAAGCCATATGGCTAGCGGTATGACCGGACACATCCCATACCTGCGCAGAGCAGCCCCACGCGCTTACTGTACTACCATCCTTTATGGTCTGATCTTCATCGACATTATGCTCAGTATGCGCAACCAGATGCGTCATCGGATACGATTCTTGTAACTCTGCAACGCCGCCGATATGGTCATGATGATGATGAGTCGTCCAGATAGACGTCAGCTCTAATCCATTTTCCTCTAAATAAGCAACGACTGGTGCCGCTTGACCCGGATCAATAACAATGGCTTGCTTGTTACTCTCATTGATTAATGTCCAAATATAGTTGTCATTGAACGCTTTAATTGGGTGAATACGAATACTCATACTAAATCCTTACCAGTGGTTATCTTTATTGCTAATGTCTATTAAATTCTTTCAAATTACTTTTAATGTCACTGTCACTTACTGTCATTGTCGATTACTGTTTTAAATATTGATTAACGCGTGCTTCTGCTTTTTTATCCGTCCACCAGTAATCAATACCGATGGCATTAGATGGCAGCTTTTCAGTATGACGGTATTGATTCCAATATGCGACATTGGTACTAGACTTACCATATAACGGCACCAAATAGTGACCTGCACGCAGCAGGCGATCGAGCACCTGAGTATAGAGTACAATCTCATCACGGTTTTTAGCATTGGCAAGCAACGCTGTTACTGTATCGATAGCGGTATTTTTTATGCCAGCCGTATTATGATTACCAGGCTCATCAGCCGCCGCACTGCCCCAAAATGCCGCTTGCTCAGCACCAGGCGATAAGCTCTGGGCGAATACATCGACTACCATGTCATAATCAAAACGACGCACACGCTCATAATATTGTGCACCATCCACTTGGCGTAGCGTCACATCAAAGCCTAAACGCTTTAGATTACGAATATAAGGCAACAACACTCGACCCATGGTTTCGCCTGTCATTAAAATTTCAATCTGAGCAAGCTTGCCATCCGGCTGATACAGCTTCATATCTTCATAATAAAATCCAGCATCTAGCAACAGCTGCCGCGCCTTTAACAACCCTTCGCGATTAAAGCCACTACCGTCACTGGTTGGCAGCTGCCACTCCATTAATACTGCTTTGCGCTGCATTGGCTCAAGTTTAGATAATAATGGACTTAGCACCTGCATCTCTGCATCTGTCGGCGTGCCAGTGGCGGCAAGCTCTGAGCCATGAAAAAAGCTTTGCAAACGCTCATACTGCCCATGAAATAAGGTTTTATTCATCCATTCGAAATCATAAGATGCTGTTAAGGCTTGACGGACACGAATATCTTGAAAGATGGGCCGACGCATATTCATGACAAGTGCTTGCATCGGCACTGGATTTTGACTGCTTATTGACTCTTTATTAATAAGACCTGCTTTTACTGCGGGGAAATTATAACCCGTTGCCCAGTTAGACGCTTTATTCTCTGGGCGAAAACGATATTGACCCGATTTAAAACCTTCAAAAGCAATCTCATCACTTTGATAGTAGACAAACTTAATCATATCAAAATTATAACGACCACGATTGACCATCAAATCACGACCCCAATAATTGGGATCACGCACATAACTGACCGCCCGTCCCGCATCAACGCGCCCTAATTTGTAAGGACCGCTACCCATCAATGGCGTTAGGCTAATTTTTTCAAAATCAGCATCGATAGAGGACTTGGCAAAAATAGGAAATTGACCAACCGTTAATAAAATCTCTTTATTTTCATCAGAGGCAAAAACAAATTTTACTTGCTGTTTATTAATAATCTGAATGTCTTTAATATCCCCCAAATAGCTGCGAATATGCATCGGCCCTTTGTTCAGTATCGCGTCGTAAGTGGCTTTTACATCATGACTGGTCACCGGTGATCCATCCCAAAAGCGTGCGGCAGGATTGATATGATAAATAATCCAGCTGGTATCATCAGGGTCATAAGTAACCTTACTTGCCAGCTGCGGATACATGGTAAACGCTTCATTCAATGAGCCAGTCATCAAGGTATCATATAGATAGTCGGTGCCAGCCATTGCTACCCCCGTCGTCATCCATTTATTAGCCGCATTAAAAGTACCGCGCGCATCAAGCGACAATGTGCCTCCGGTGGGCGCATTTGGATTGGCATACGGCATAAATGGGGCGTCGATATATTCAGTAGGACTATTATGACCAAGCGCAGTAGTAGTGATCGGCACCGCGATACTGGCTGGTATCCAGCTCGCCATGGTCACTAATAGGACAGTTTTTAGCATGGTATTTTTTATCATAATAAAGTTATAACAAACCCCTGTGCTAGCCCAATGAATATGATGATAATTGACTGAAGTGCTGCTCTATATGTAAAGCAGTAAGTGCCGCAAAATTTTATCATAACAAACTTAGATTTTTTAACCTAATGGTTTGCAGCGTGAAAGTGACTCTATGACACATTATTCACCAATAATAAGCATCAATGCTCATAAAAAAAGACGCAACTCATAAAAGTGCGTCTTTTTGCCAAAAACTGTACTGACTTAAGCGTGCTTCTTTTCAAACGCAATCATAAAGTCGACCAATTGCTGCACCCAGTCTAGCGACACCGCATTGTAGATGCTAGCACGCATACCGCCAACATCGCGGTGACCTTTTAGATGTAGTAAACCTGCGGCTTCTGACTCTTCTAAAAACACTTTATCAAGACTGCTGTCAGCCAATGTAAACGGGACGTTCATGATAGAACGATACTTAGGATCGACTGGATTGCTATAAAAGCTACTATCGTCAATCGTTTTATAGAGCAAATCCGCTTTTTGTTGATTGATTTTTCCGATAGCAGCAACGCCGCCTTGCTCTTCTAACCAATCAAAGACCAGCCCTGCCAAGTACCAAGAGTACGTCGCTGGCGTGTTCGACATAGATTCTTTTTCGGCTTGGTGTTCATAGTTCATGAGTAACGGGCACCACTCACTTGCCTGCCCTAATAAGTCTTCGCGAATGATGACAATAATTAGCCCTGCTGGACCAATATTCTTTTGCGCACCAGCATAAATCATCCCAAATTTAGACACATCAATCGGTTGTGACAAAATGCAAGATGACATATCAACGATAATAGGCGCATCAACTTTCGGTGGCTCAAATACTTGCAAACCATGAATAGTCTCATTGGCACAGTAGTGGAAATACGCCGCATCTTCGCTGAGGTTCCAGTCACTTTGGTCTGGCACGTCGGTAAAGTTACTGTCTTTGCCTGTTGCCACCAGATTAACTTCACCAAGGCCTAAATTAGCATAACGCTGCGCTTCTTTAATGGCTTTTCCTGACCAAGCACCAGTAGTGAGGTAGTCACCGCGTCCACCATTTAACAGATTTAATGGAATGGCTGAAAACTGTAAGCTGGCACCACCTTGCAAAAACAGCACTTTATAATTGTCTGGAATATCCATCAATGAGCGCAGTTTGGCTTCAGCTTTTTCAGTAATCGCGATGTACTCTTTACTACGATGGCTGATTTCCATCACCGATACGCCGCGTCCTTGCCAGTCTAGCAACTCTTCTTGAGCACGTGATAACACGGCGGTCGGTATAGTAGCAGGTCCTGCTGAAAAATTAGGTACACGGTTAGGAGCGGCTTTGGTAGTCATAATCATTATCCTAAATATGATAAAATCATCGTTGTTAGTTGGGTTTTAAAAATTATGGGATTTAAAAGTTAACCATTGAAATACTTTTTACGTTTTTATTTTATTGGCTAACGACTATGTTGCTTATAAAAAATCATCAAAACTTTCACTGTTGATCAGCCGAACCAGAAATCATCTCCCAAAGCGTGCGCTTTAAGCGACTATCAGTAAGCATTTCATCTAACGTTGGTGCAGCAGTCAAATCGGGATGCTCAAGCCCTTCAGGTAACGCAGTCAACGCCAACACCTTTATTTCTTCTTCGCAGCGTCCAATTTTAAAGACATGTCCAGCAAAACTGGCATTGGCAAGCTCAGCCGTATCCATGCCCTCACAGATAGGGAATGATGTTGTCTCACAAGAGATTGATAGCGCTTGTGTAATATTTTGCCACAGTTTTTGGCTGTCATTATTGAGCGCTTGAATATCAGCAATGATTACCCAATCGCCATAACGACCACCTTGTAAGTCGAACGGTGCTACCTTAAGGGTGTGGTCATAATGACTGTCATTAGCAAATACCCGCTCATCAAACTGGGCAACGTCTTGTTGAACGACCGTATCTATCTTAGAACCAACTGCAGTATCAGGGCTGACTGCATCAAAACTATAAGTAACTGGGCTTTGCTTGTTAAAGGTATGCGCGCTTATATCTTGGAGGTCGTCAGTTCCCGCTTCATTATATGAATAAGCAGAGACATCATGGTCAGCACTGCTATCTAATATTTTAACGTTTTCTTCATCTGGACTTACGATGCTGACAACTGACTGTTCATTATTTGGCTGTGTCTTGACATTGCTAGTAGTAGAATCAGACTGAGCCATACTGGGCATGACAGTAGATGCTGCAATATCGCTTATATTAAGAGTTTCTGAGCTTGGCTGCACCCACTGATTGATACCCATCATCGCTAAAATCTGACGCTGCTGTACACGGTGCTGTAATACCAGCTGCGGATCTTGGATATCACTCATGCGACTCTACTATCCTACTTATCTAAAATGGGTTTACAGGATTTTACTGTCAAAAACGATGTTAACCATTACTTGACGCATTAACTATGAAATCGTCTAATCTACCTAAAAAAGCTGTCTAACACCAAGCCAGTGCTCTGCCAGTATCGTTAAGCAATCATATTCATCTTGGCTGACTATCGTATCGTGTAACATCACTGTATGCAATGTACTTAGCCATTGACGATAGTTGCTAACTATATATAGATTATCAGTAATAACATCATCAATATGGCTGTTTTTTATAGCGCTATTATACTCTATTTGACCATCACTCTGCTGCCTGTCTTGATAATTATCACCAGCCTCTTCACTGTCTATGCTTGATGATATAAAAACAGGCACTGCTTCTATCAATGCCAATAATTGCACACTATTTAAATTTTGTGCAGTCAATAGTAGCCATTGTAAATTTGCATTGCTCACTGCTGTTAAATCAATATCAATCAGGCGTGCATGACGGCGTACATATACAACATAATTGGACACATTAAAACTTCTATCACTCAGAGCTGATGCTACCTGACCTTTGACATCTTTTGATAATCGGTAGGCCAGTAGCGTTAATATTGTTTTTTCAGCGCTGCCAAGGCTCTTAAAAACCTGACCTGATGGATCAAGCTGGGCATAAATATCCTCTAGACCAGCTCGTAACTCCAGTTGCCATGATTCATTGGCGCTTGATAAATGATGGTTTAAAACACCAGACAGTATAGGCAGTAGTTGCTGTAAGTGTAGTGCCTGCCATAACGCCAAAATTGATGGTGATCGAGAGATTGTATTCTCTGAGCGCTTGAATACTGGTTTAGGCTCACCCATGTAAACGTCATCATTGGCTATTTCATCAGCAAAATTTCTGCTCAAATCGAAGGTTAACTGACTTTTAAACAGCTCAATGATGCCGTGCTGATAGCGCATCAGCATGGTACGAGATTTTTTTTGCTGTTTATAATATAGATGGCTTTGGTGGCTATGGCTACTTTCACTTTTTAGGCGTAAATGATTTATCGCGCTTTCGGATAAATCATGCTGGGATAGTTGCTTTATAGCAAATATTATTAAAGCACTATCTAACCGCCGATCAATACCAGCAACTACCTCTAGTAACTGCTGGTCTATGGTATGCGGCAATATTTTCTGATCACTCATTGTATCAATTCGAGGTTTTACATTAGACGTAGAACTAGTGCTACTATCGGTCGTAGTCACTACCCTATCTTTAGGAATACCACTCCAGATATCTGATAAATCATAAGTGGCAATAGTAGACAATATGCAACCTTGATGGCATAACATCACCGCCTCAATCAAAGCCTGCGCACCCCGCGGATGGTAACTGTGATTAAGCACATATTGTGGCAATGACACCTTGTTTATATCAGCAGTACTGATTAAATTTTTTGCCAGCAGGTCGCTATCATGCTTTGCTTGCCATGGCCTTATCAGCTGACGTTTATCGATCGACTTTGCTTTTATTTGTAAACGCCCATCAACTATCACATCCTTCTCTACAGCGAACTCAAGACCTGAGTCCGTGTCTAACTCACTACTTATTTCTGTATCACTGTTCTTATAAATACTAGGTGATAACTGAGATTGAAGTGTGATTTTTTCTGGCGATTCTTTACTTAGGCTATTATTTTTTCTTTTTAGGCTATTTGCTGTTATTACTCCCCAATCACCCAGCCGGCGCTGCTCATAAAATTCTTGTACTTTCTTCTGATTAATACGTTTTTCTTTGGCAACTTGTATGGCAAAGTCGTGATAAGTATTGGCATTAATGGCGCTCATACGCTCACTCAAACTTGGATGAGTGGCAAACCATGAGACATCACCTAGGTCGGCGCCGCTACTGGCAAAGAAAAAATGACTCAGTCCATTAATATCGGCGATACCTGTCAAGCGCGAACCCAAGGAATCTTGATGAATGGCTTGCAAGGTTTCCATAATTGCTGGCGAGCGTGTGAGCTGTATACTGGTCGCATCGGCTAGCAATTCACGCTCGCGGTTAAAGCTGTGCTTGATTAGTTGAGCACTTGCCATGCTAGAGAAGCTCAACCCATGTAATAGTAATGTCCAGATATTACGCGGTGCTTGTCGATCTATTACAGGTCTATTTTGCAACCATTTCGACTGACGCTTGGCTGAGGACTGCTGTTGTTGTGATTGCTGCTGCCAATAATTCACCCACTCACTATGAGTGGTAAAACGGGCGGTTTGCGCCTCTGTACTGCGTGCAAAATGATCAACTTGTCTCTGTGATAGAGACTGATGGGAAGTGATATCAGTATCAAGGGAACGATGATTGGAAATTGGATCACTCCAGTCATAGAGTAATTGTAAGCCTGCCAGCACAACCATTAGTTGTAGATTAAACTTGGCATCACCATGTAAGAGATGACCATATTCGTGCCCTATCAGACCATATAGCCCCTCATCAGACAGTTTATCAAGCGCGCCTTGGGTAACTACAAGCGCCATATCTTGACTATGACGACCCGCAACGAATCCATTGATGCCTTGCTCGTCAGGCAACACATATAATATTGGCATACTAAAACCTGAAGCAATCGCTAGCTGCTGGGCAATCTCATAATAGCGACGATAAACAGGCGGGAAATCACGCTCATCACATACCGCAATTTGGCGTGCACTGAAGCGAACCTTTGGTGCAGGCTCATGCTGATGGGCAACCCCTTGACTATGCTCCCACGCATCTTGGCTATGGTCAATAAATAGCCGAACCCCTCCCACACGCTGAGCAATAGCGCGACCACCCGCTTCTAAACGTCTGTACTCTAAAAAACTGCCAATGACAAAGCTACCGATTATCCAGACCACAACCAGTATCAACACCCAATGATCAATGCCACCAGTAAATATCGTCAGCAGCAGCGCCATGATACCCAGCGCTACTGCCAGATGTGCAAAGACAATGAGAAAAAATAGCCCATAGAGCAATAGGCTACGCTGAGTACGGGTGCGCTGTTCACCAAAAAAATCCATCTAGTTGCCTGACTTAAAAATAGCTAAACGCATTTAGGCATCCGAACGTAATGAAACATCAGCCCATATTGACGACAGGTGCTTGTGCAATCGCTTTTCGATCTTCAAAGACCAATGGACTAAGAGGACGAAAACCAAAAGTCGTGCTAATCAGATTATTGGGAAATACCTCGCGGTCATTGTTGTAGAACATCACGCTGTCATTATAGTGCTGACGGGCAAAGCCAATGCGGTTCTCAGTATTGGTCAGCTCATCCATTAACTCTTTAATCATGCTGTCTGCTTTTAGCTCAGGATACGCTTCCACGACAGCTGAGAACTGTCCTAATGCTTTGGACAACATACTCTCAGCCTTGGCAAATAGCGCCATGTGTTCAAGCGAGTCTGGCTGATGCTTGCTAGAATCCTGCAGACTCTGAGCATGGTTGCGCGCACTAATAACGCGTATCAGCGTCTCTTCCTCGTGAGACAAGTAACGTCTTGTAGTTTCAACTAGGTTTGGAATCAAATCATGACGACGTTTTAGCTGTACATCTATCTGCGCGAAACCATTTTTTGCTTGATTACGGGCGCGTACCAACTTATTGAATATTGATGTACCAAAAATCATTACCAATACAACCACTACAATGAATGACCAAACAAACACTTTCATCGTCAGACTCCAATACGCTTTGTATTAATCTTATTGTTAATAAAAGTTACTGTATTGTATTTTAACTTATATAGTTTACTAAAAGTTCAAAATAAGACAAAAGACAGGTGAAAAAAAAGCCCTTTATAATGAAGGGCTTATTATCAGTATTCAATATTTTGGCTTATTTATATTTTATTATCAAATTTTTGGCAAAAAAAAGCGACCCCAAAAGCACATCCTCGGCACACATTATAACTATTACCGTTGCTACCTTCCGGTCCTGGCGGGATTCATAGAACAATGTTGCGAGGCTACCAATGGGGCCACCAGCTGCAGATTATACAAGAATTTTTCATTATTACAACCCCAATCGTAAAACTGTTCGCTTTTTATACTACATGCGCCTGTAACTTAAGTGACAAAATTCTCACAGCGATACTTTTAAATTTTGCTATTTTAGCTAAGAAGCTTAAATGCTGTAAAAAATGCCAAATAAATAAAATGCATTTTTATGGCTTTCAAACTAACTTCTTCAAACACAATTACGTCATTCAGGAGATTATGATGAAAAACATATTAACTAGTAAAGCTGCTCTCAGCACTGGTACAGCGCTTTTATTAACAGCGATGATGGGAAGCGCTCATGCAGCACCAACTGGCTACGACCAACTTACTTTTCAGGCAGAAGTAAAAGAAGAGATTCAAAACGATGAGGTCACTGCTAGCTTATATAAAAAAGCACAGGCAACCGATGCAAAAGCATTAGCAACCACATTAAACACTTCGATTAATAATGCTTTGAAAATCGCTAAACGCTACCCAACTGTCACCGTCAGTACAGGGCAACAGCGTACCTACCCACGCTATGATAAAAGCAATAAAATCATTGGCTGGACAGGACAGGCAAATATCGATCTAAAAAGTACGGATTTTACCGCAACTAGCCAGCTGATTGCTGATTTACAAGAAACCTTAGTGATGGAAAATCTTAGCTTTGGTGTTTCAGATATCAAAAAGAATGCACTAGAGCAAAAGCTAATGACCGAAGCTTCTCGCGCCTTTCAGCAGCAGGCTAAAAATATGACCCGTGCTTGGGATGCACGCGGCTATCGTGTCGTCAATGTCAATCTAAACACTGGCAGCAATTATCCGCGCCCGATGTATAATGCAATGAGTATGAAAGCTGAGAGTGCTGATGCGTCTGTA
>Ga0136557_1001180_pt1 | contig 17652 bp, 11 predicted proteins | sample AntRauTorckE6832_FD_104796 | JGI IMG/M metagenome (GOLD analysis project Ga0136557, IMG submission 104796) | Saline lake microbial communities from Rauer Islands, Antarctica - Metagenome Torckler E6 #832 | ecosystem: Environmental > Aquatic > Non-marine Saline and Alkaline > Saline | place...
ATGATGGCAACGGCGGGTGGCATTCTTGCCAGCATATTTGCGGTTTCACGCATGCTGGCCATGTTGACCGAAATGAAACTGGTACCCCATAGTCACTTCGGCATGCCCGGAAGCATTCAGAAACACACGCTTGTCTACACGGTGGTGCTGGGTCTGATCCTGACCGCCTTTTTTGACCTTTCACGGATTGCGGCGCTCGGGATTATCTTCTATCTGATTATGGATATCGCCCTTCATTGGGGCGTGTTGCGCTATCTGCGCCAGGATGTGAAGGCGTCGATATGGGTGCCGTCCGTAGCGATCCTTCTGGATCTGACGGTGCTGGGTGGCTTTGTCTGGGTCAAGCTAGGCTCCGATCCCTTTGTGATTGGCGTGGCAATTGCCACCATGATCGTGATCGCGATTGCCGCGCAGATTTTCCTGAAATCTTCAGCAAGAAGGGAGGCCGTGGAAAGTGAAAATGATGAGGCCCCCACACACCGCCACTGATGTCTACGACACAAAACGGAGAACAATGCGATGATGGAAGGATACACGTTTGGGAATACCATGTGGGCGGGGCACTGGCTGTGGATGCTGGTGATTGCCATCGTGGTGGTCATACCGGTCTGGCGAATCTGTCAGCGTGCGGGGTATCCGGGCTGGCTGGGATTCCTGATGCTGGTTCCGATGGTCAATCTGGGCCTGTTGTATTTCATCGCGTTTGCCGACTGGCCTGCTGATAAAACGGGAGCACGGAATGGGTGAGCATTCTTTAAAAGACCCTGTCTGTGGGATGTCGGTCGATCCCCATACCGCAGAGCATCGTAGCGAGCATTCAGGCAAGACTTGGTATTTCTGTTCGTCCGGATGCCAGTCAAAGTTCGAAGGCGATCCAGAGAAGTACCTCAGCGAAAAGAGTGAGCCGGCAGAGCCGGTAGCACCTGGTACCATGTATACCTGCCCGATGCATCCGGAGATTCGTCAGCAAGGCCCGGGCGACTGTCCGATCTGTGGCATGGCTCTGGAGCCGGAAGAAGTAAGTCTCGATGACGGACCCTCCGAAGAACTCACTGACATGACTCGTCGATTCTGGATCGGTCTGGCCTTGGCGCTTCCTGTTTTTTTGCTTGAAATGGGTGGTCACCTTACGGGGCTTGACCACATTGTGTCGCCACAAATATCCAACTGGATTCAGCTGGTTCTGGCGACGCCAGTGGTCGTCTGGTGTGGTGCGCCATTCTTTGTTCGGGGCTGGAAATCAGTGCTCAGCCGCAACCTGAATATGTTCACGCTGATTGCCATTGGCACGGGCGTCGCGTTGATTTATAGCCTTGTCGCTACCCTGGTGCCGCAGATATTCCCGGACGCCTTCCGCCAGGAGGATGGCTCTGTGGCCGTGTATTTTGAGGCCGCGGCCGTCATCGTGGTGCTGGTGTTGCTCGGGCAGGTACTGGAACTGCGGGCCCGGGAGAAGACCTCCGGCGCCATCAAGGCGCTGCTTGATCTGGCGCCAGCAACCGCGAGAAAGCTGGGCGATGAAGGCGACGAGTCTGATGTTTCCCTCGACCAGGTAAAAGTCGGCGACCGTCTCCGGGTTCGCCCCGGCGACAAGGTGCCACTGGATGGCGAAGTCCTTGAAGGCAGCTCGAATGTGGATGAATCCATGGTGACCGGAGAGCCTTTGGCGGTCAGCAAAAAGGCGGGCGACCAGGTGGTAGGCGGCAGCATTAACCAGCAGGGCAGCTTCATTATGCGCGCCGACAAAGTCGGGCGCGACACCATGCTGTCCCAGATTGTGCAGATGGTGGCCAGCGCGCAGCGCAGTCGTGCGCCGATTCAGGGTCTGGCGGACAAAGTGGCCGGCTGGTTTGTTCCGTCGGTTATCGTCATCGCCGTCATTGCCTTTGTCGTCTGGTCCATTTTCGGGCCGTCACCACCCATGGCGTTCGGGCTTATTGCAGCGGTCAGCGTATTGATCATCGCTTGCCCCTGCGCACTCGGTTTGGCAACCCCCATGTCCATCATGGTCGGGGTTGGACGCGGCGCCCAGGGCGGTGTATTGATCCGGAATGCGGAAGCGCTCGAGCGCATGGAGAAAGTCGACACCGTGGTGGTGGATAAAACCGGCACGCTGACCGAAGGCAAACCTCAGGTGACGAAGCTGGTGCCGGCAAACGGTTTCAGCGATGAGGACCTGATGCGATACGCCGGTGGTCTCGAAAAGGGCAGTGAGCATCCGCTGGCGCATGCCATTCTCGAAAAAGCCAAAGCCATGGAGCTGGTGTTGCCAGACGCCGAAGACTTCGACTCCCCGAACGGTAAAGGCGTCACCGGCAAGATCGATGGCAAAAAGGTTCTGCTTGGCAATCGGTTGCTGATGGAGGCAGAAAGTGTCGAAACCTCCGCTTTCGAGGAAGAGGCGGACCAGCTGCGAAAGGACGGCGCCACCGTGATCTTTGCGGCAGTGGATGGAAAGATATGTGGTTTGTTGGCGATTGCAGACCCGGTCAAGGAGACCACGGAAGCGGCAATAACCGCTCTGCAAAAGCAAGGAATTCGGGTAGTGATGCTGACCGGAGACAACCGAACCTCCGCCGAAGCCGTGGCCCGCAAACTCCATATTGATGAGGTGGAGGCGGAAGTGCTGCCGGAAGACAAGGGCAAGATCATTCAGCGCCTGAAGGATGAGGGCCGCATTGTGGCTATGGCCGGCGATGGTGTAAACGATGCCCCGGCGCTGGCAACGGCAGATGTTGGTATCGCCATGGGGACCGGTACCGATGTGGCGATTGAAAGCTCAGGTATTACGCTGCTGCGTGGTGACCTGATGGGCATCGTTGAAGCCAGGCGATTGTCGCTGGCGACCATGCGCAACATTCGGCAGAACCTTTTCTTCGCGTTCGTCTATAACTCTGCGGGTGTGCCGATTGCGGCTGGGATTCTGTATCCGGTTGCAGGCATTTTGATGTCGCCCATCATTGCGGCTGCCGCGATGTCGCTGTCTTCGGTCAGCGTTATTGCGAATGCGCTTCGGCTACGGGTGGTAAAGCTTTAAGGATGACAGCTAATCCCGACACGCCCAGTCCCGACACACAGCGAGACGCTGACGGTTGGGGGCAACGGGCGACCCTGATGGCCCGGCGCGGCGACTGGTTCAACGCGGCACAGGCGTTCGAGCGCGTCATCACGTTGACGCCCCGGGACCCTCGCGGCTGGGAAGGGCTGGCCCGTGCGCGTTTCGCACAGCAGGATCTGGCAAGCAGCCGCCGTCTGGCCGACGAGATGCAGATTCGCTTCCCGCACCGGGCTTTTCCTTATCTGCTGGCCGGGCACCTGCGCAAGGCATACGCGCAGACTGCGGCCGCTGCGGCCGCTTACCACGAAGCGCTGCAGCGCGAACCACATAACGGCGAGGCATTGTTCGGACTGATTGAGCTGCAGGTACCGGGCGTTGACGAAGCTATTGCGCAGCAGGCACTGCAGGTGGCGCAAGACAGCCACGCGGCGGCGGCCGACCGGATCAACGCCGGTTTCGCGGCCGGCCGCATTCTGGATGGCGCCGGACTGTATGAAGCGGCATTTCAACAGTTCCGCCGCGCGAATGACCGGGCCCGTAACGACCTGGTCAGGCAGGAGATTGTTTACAGCCCGGAACACCGTGAGCGGGCCATCGCCCGCCGTATCGACACCTTTGCGGCGTCGACCTTCCGAACGTCATTGCCGCCACTGGCGATCGACCTGACGCCGGTGTTTGTGGTGGGTATGCCGCGCTCCGGCACCACGCTGATTGAGCAGATCCTGGCCAGCCATCCGGATGTGGAGGCGGCTGGGGAACTGACCATCGCCCATGAGTGTGAGAACCGCTTCCTGGCCGCGCGGGAAAAAGCTGGCCTCAGCGGGCCGGTAAACCCGGCGGACACAGGGGAGGTTTCGCTGCTGGAGGATGCCCGCGAGCAATACATTGACGGCCTGTTCGAACGGAATCTGGACGCTCCTTACATCGTCGACAAGATGCCGGCGAACTTCGAACTGGCCGGCTTTCTGCGCCTGTTGTTCCCCGATGCACCAATCCTGCACAGTGTCCGGGACGCGCGCGCCACCGGCTTCTCCCTGTACAGTGCCAACTTCGGTGGCCACGAGCCCTACTACCACGACCTGGAACACCTGGCACACTATTACCACCAGTACCAGCGCATCATGAGCCACTGGCAGGGCGTGATGCCCGGGCCGCTGATCGATGTCATTTATGAAGAGCTGGTCACACGGCCGGAAGAACGCATCCCGGCGCTGCTGGCGCAGATCGGCCTGTCACCCCACGACGATTGCCTGGCCTTCCATCGCACGAAACGCCCGGTGCTGACCGCCAGCCACGCGCAGGTCCGCCAGCCTGTCTATCGCTCAGCGGTGGACCACTGGCGTCATTACCAGGCATGGCTTGGACCGGTTTCCCGGCTGCAGGGGTCAGATTGACAAGAGTGACGCTGATCATCAGTCCAGCAGCGGAGACAGCATCTTCACCAGCGGCTGCAGCTGGTTTTCGTAGTTACGCCACCGCTGCATCGACCCTTTGTAGATGGGCTGACGGACTTGCCACCGGCTGGGCGTCCGCACCGCCCGCTGGGTTTCGTGAAAGGACAGGCAGGCGTCCTCCCAGGGCAGAGCGCAGTGATCCAGCAGCGCCCGCACGGTCGGTTCAGTGTCCTCGATCAGGGTCTCGTACTGCAGGTCGAAGATCTCCACCGGCAACACTTTATGCCAGTGTTTCATCAACCGGTCATAATCGAGGTAATAACGCCCCAGCGTGTCGAGCTGATTGGCAAACCGGATCTGGTCGGCGAAACTGGTGAAATAGCACGACAGACAGTTGTCCAGCGGGTGGCGCCGACAATGGATGATTCGCGCATTCGGAAAGAGCAGTGCGATCACGCCCAGGTGCATGAAATTGAATGGCAGCTTGTCTGTGACACGTGGTGCTGATTCGGAAACCTTTTCCAGGTCATCCAGGTAACGCTGAGCCATGATCGCCAAGCCGGCGCTGTCAATCGCCTTCAGTCCGCGCGGGTAGGGCTCTCCGGTGGCAGACAGCTCCTGTGTCTGATAACTGACTTTCAACAGCGAGGAGAGCTCGCCGCCCGCGGCCACCTGCGAGTGACTGGCCAGAATCTGCTCGGTCAGGGTCGTGCCGGATCGTGGCATGCCAACCACGAAGACAGGCCGCTCGGATTCCAGCCCCGAGGTCGGGGCCGAGGCGAAGAAATCAGCCGTCAGCTCCTGGATCAGTACATCGATCGCCCGGGTGTAGCCATCGCTGTCAAATGGTTCACGGCGGGCGCTTACGTCATAACCGCGCTGCAGGCGCTGAAACGCCTCGCCATACTGTTTCTGGCGGTCGTGATAGTAGCCCAGCGCTACGTTCAGCCGGATGCGGCCATCTTCCTTTGTCGACGGGTCGTCGGCCAGTTGCCGGGCCCGCTCGATTTGCTCCGGCTCCGGGGTGGCGTCGCGCAGCTGAAGAAGGCGGGCCAGGGCCAGCGCGTTGTCGGGATTCCTGCGCAGGGTGGCCTGGTACTGCATGAGGGCCTGTTTGAACCGGCCGCTGGACTCGTACGCATCTCCCAGGCCCAGGCGGATGCGCGGATCGTCCGGCGCCAGCTTAAGGGCCTGCTGGTAGGTCCGGATGGCCGCATCGACCTCGCTCATTTTGTTCTGCGTGTCGGCCAGGGCGTAAAGCGCCTGTACCGACGTCGGCTTCAGTGCCACCAGACGCTCCAGCAGCGGCTGTGCCTGGACAAAACGGCCCAGTTTGCGCAACACCAGCGCCATGTTGTTCAGTGCATCCGGGTGCTCGGGTGCCAGCTCCAGGGCGCGGGTGAAGGCCGTCAGTGATTCCTCGGGCTGATCCAGTTTCATGCGCACCATGCCCAGGTCGCTCCAGGTGTTGGCTTCGGCCGGATCCCGCTCGACCGAACGGCGCAATAACTGCTCGGCTTCGGCATGCGCGCCCAACTGGAACTGCGCCAGGCCCATGTAGTGAAGCGCCTGCGGATCATCCGGGCGCTCACGCAACGCCTCCTTGTAAAGGGCGGCGGCGCCACGGGCATTGCCTCGGCGCTGCAAAGCAATGCCTTCACGGATGCGGGGATGGTCAGGGAGCATGATGATGGGTCCTGCGGTCGATGGAAAAATGTAAGCGGTCCATTATGTTATCATTTCCTCCGCTGAACTTCCCCGATCCGGGCCGCACTACAGGAGATCACCGTGATCCGAATGACCTTGTCTTCCCGTCGATGCAACATCACGACACTCGCTAGCACCCTGCTTGCCACCGTGCTGTTGAGCAGCAACGCTGTTGGCAGCTACGGTTACTACGTCGGCAAGAACCTGACGGCGGACGGCACCGTGCTGATCGGTGGAACCGGGGAGGAGCCATCGAGTCACTGGCTGGAAATCGTGCCGCGCCGGACACATGTCGCCGGTACCATGATCACCGTGGGCGCCACGCCCAGCGCGAGCCTGCCGGCCGTCCTGTCGCAGATCCCTCAGGTGCGGGAAACCTTGCGCTACATCACCATGAACTACAGCAGCTACGCGGGCTTCCCGGCCCCCATTACCAACGGTGGCCTGAACGAGCATCAGGTCGCGATTCGCGACATCTGGTCCACTTCACGCAGCGAGCTGATCGAGATGACGCCGAAGGACCAGACCGGCCCCAACTACAGTGACCTGGCCCGTATCGCGCTGGAACGCGCGACCACTGCCCGGGAAGCCGTGGAAATCATCGGCGGGCTGATCAACCAATACGGTTACACCACCTACGGAGGCAATTCGCACCTGATCGCCGACAACAACGAGGGCTGGGTGGTCATTCAGTATGCTGGTGGACAGGGCCTGTGGGCTGCGGAGCGTCTGGGTCCCGACGATGTCCGGGTCAACTATCCCGGCTATATTGAGGAAGTGCCGGCCGACTACATGAGTAGCCCCGACTACATGGCGTCACCCAACTTCTACCAGTTCGCCATCGAACAGGGTTGGTACGACGCGGATTCGGGTGAGCCGCTGAACGCGGACAAGGTCTACGGCTTTGGTGGTACTGGCCGCCATCCTGGTACCAAGTTTGTCTCGCCGGCCGATATCGAGAAGGAGCTGCGGGCCATGGCGCCAGTGACCATCGAGAAATTCATGCAGCTGGTGCGCGACCCGCGCATCACCGATGACCACGCGGGCTACGGACAGGTCGCCAGCCTGCGCGATGATCTGGAAGATCCGGCACTGGGTCTGCTGTGGGTATCTCCGACGGGTTCGGTGACGGCACCTTTCGTCCCCTGGTGGATTGGCACACAGAGCGTTCCGCCTGAGTATGGACTGCATCGCTACCTGACTGAGGACGCAGCCTCCTCGTATATCAATCCTGATTTTCAGTTACAGGAAGCAACCGAATTCGCCGGTCGTGTCTTTAAACGTCTGATGTATTACACCTGCGCCCGTCCGGAGGAACAGCTGGAACGTGTGCAGAGTACTTTCACCGCCTTTGAGGCAGACATGCTGGAACAGGTTCCTAAGATAGAGCGGATGGCCCTGATGGGCCTGCGGGAAGAAGCCGGACTGGGCGAGGAGCTGTTGACCTATTACAGCCAAAGCCGGGCTGCCGAAGCCCTGGATCTGGGCCGCAACCTGCTGGCTGGCATAGAAGCGGAGGTAAAAACCCGTTACGGCATTCCGGCGCCACCGGTGGATGGCGACATCAATGCCGGTGGGATGGCGGTGTCCTGCCTGGTGGGCGCCGATCCCGACCGACGCCCTGATCAGCAGTGATTAAGCCGAGAGGCTGACGACTGGCAGAAGATCACCGACAGAAAACATTCGGACCGCTACGGGTGCTGATGGTCTGCCAGTCAGCGGGCTCCCGATACCCCTCCAGCAACCGGTGCCGTGCCTCAATGCTGCCCAGCAACGCTTCGCCCAGCTGCAGTGCGTCCTCGGCACGCACGCTGCTGTGGTCGTTAAAAACGTCCCGGGCCATGCCTGGCTCGCCAGCAATGTAGAGCGCGGTCGCACGCTCCTCAATGTATTCGACCTGCATCATGCTTTCGTTTTCGAACGCGGTCAGTGCCTCGGTCACCTCGGGCAGGAAACGATCGGGGGCGTCACAGGTGTAGTACATCAGGCGCTTGAACAGGCGGCCGGCGAACTGCGAGGCTTCCTGTACGGAGAAGTCGGGGGTCACGAAACGCGTCGCCTCGCCCTTGGTCAGGTAGCGGTGTTTGCGGTATTCCGGAAGCACATCGGTACCGCCCATCCAGTACGGGACAAATGGCGCGGTCACGGACCCGGTCGGCGCCACCCACAACGACAGGAAGTCGGACCACGGTATGTTCTGCCGCAAATGGGCCACCTGGCCGTAGCCAGCCGGATCGCCAGCGATCAGCGGATCGCGGACATAGTCCATCATGTCCCGCAGGGTTACACCGCCATTGGCCGCGTCTTCCAGCGCGCGGGCTTCGATGATCCGCACCGCCTCGGAACGGCCCTGGCCGTTACCATAGATCTCGTTGGCATTAAAAGGCTCACCTGAATCTGGATCGTACCAGCCCTGATTCACGGCAAAGGAGATGAAGTTCTGTGACCCCATGTAGTCGTCGCGCTCTTGAAAGTCGAGCGGTATTTCCTCGATGTAGCCGGGATAGGACATACGAACTTCATCCGGCCCAAGTCGCTCGGCGATCCACAGGCCATTGCCGCCGGCAAAGTTGAAGACCACCCAGCCTTCATTCTTGTCGGCGAACATGTGCGAATTGCCCCCGTAGGTGGAGTAACCGTACTCGTCCATCAGTGATCCGATGATTTGCACTGCCTCGCGCGCGGTGGTCGCGCGCTCCATTGCAATCCGCGACAGGTCACTGTAGTTGGGACCGGTCTGCGGATTCGGGGTCATTGCCGCCAACTCCGAGCGGGAAGGTGCCCAGATATCACGTGCGGCAACGCCATGTTCATTAAGACCACCATTGGTCAGCGGCGGGGGAAAGCCCTCATAATCTGAGTAACTCATGGTGATATATTTCGCTGTGGTGCGAACCTGGGGAATCTCGATAAGCCGCCCCGGATAGGTAGCCTTGCCATCCACTCCGACCGTGATCGTAGCCCCTTCGCGATGAGTCTGGCGCGGAACGATCTCCAGCCAGTGACTGGACACTTCCTCGCCGGTGCCGCCGATCAGGACGCTGCCATCAGCTGTCAGATTCTTACCGACGTAAATACCGTAGCTGGCCATTGCCTGCAGGGCGGGCAGCAGTGCCAGGGAAGCAATGAGCGCATGCATCAAGCACTTCATGTTGATTTCCTTTCTGTTGTTTTCAGTCAAAAAAGGGGGCTTCCGCAACAGAAGCCCCCCTACGGTGTCAGTTCACTGAAAAGGATCAGAACTGATAACGCACACCCAGTGTCATGCGCGGCTGGTCGATGAACATGATGCCGTAGCCGGGGTTACCCTGCTTGGCGACCAGGATTTCTTCATCAAACACATTCATCCAGTTGAAGTACACTTCCGCGCCCTCCAGTGGACCAAAGTACGGCGTGTAGGAAGCGTGAATGTCGAAACGCTGATGCGCGCCGGCATCGGGTTGCTGACCGAAGCGATCGACGTTGCTGGTGCCTTCTATAAACGCGTAGTCGCCGCTGAATTTCAGCGTCGCACCCAGCCGGAAACCGGCGATCGGACCTTCCAGGAACTCGTAGGTACTGATGATGGCACCGGAGTTCCTGGGGGTGGTGCGGGGCGGAGTGCCGCGGTTGTTGTTCGGGTTCAGGATCTCGGCATCCATCCAGGCATAGTTCGCCATGACGTTCCAGCCCGGCAGAACCTCGCCCACGATCTCGAACTCGACACCGGTTGCCTGCTGACTGCCTTCCAGTACCGTGCTGCCAAAGCCGCCGAATGAGCCCAGAAATGAGCTGGATACCGCGATGTTGGTGATTTCATAATCGAACACCGCCAGCGACGTGCCTACTGCTCCATCAAGCATCTCGGTCTTGAAACCGATCTCGTGCTGGTCCATTTCCTGCGGCGCACTGACCGTCACCCCATTTTCATTGGTGAAGGTCTGCGGCTCGAAGCCCTGGCTGTAGTTGTAATAGATGCGGCCGTCATCAATGAAGCGCCAGTTGTCGATCAGATCGTAAGTGAAACCGATCCGGGACACGATTTCCGAGAAATCGACCACGTCACGCTCCGGTGGATCAATATCCGTGCCGCGGTTGCGCGGGATGGTCGTCACCGATTCACTGTCGTGGTATACGGCGCCGGCCAGTATCTGCAGTCGGTCAGTGGCATTGATCAGTGTCTGGAGACTGATCTTCACGTCCTCGACTTCCTCCAGCAAGAGCTGACGCACACCAAAGAAGTCCTCACGACCCTGTGTCACCGGTGTGAACACGGACCCGTCGGAGAATCGCGTCATGCCATCGTATTTTTCGTCCGAATACCAGTCCATGTCGGCAAAGCCCTGGAAACCGGAGTTCAATAGCTGGAAGCGGTCCGGCTCAAGATCCTTGCGGTATTCCACCGCCGCGAAAAACTGGTGGTCCTGATCGAACGCTTCGTAGTCCCCCCCCAGTGACTGGTTGAAAGTCAGCTCTTCACCGCCTCGCTCCACGTCGTAGGAGTAAATGTAGATTTGATCGTCACCCAGCGAGTAGGCGCCGAATGGGCCGAACGGAAAGTAGTAGCCGAGCTCCTGCTCGTATTTGTGCCAGGCGAGTTTGCTGTTGGACGTCCAGCCGTTGTCGAAACGGTGGTCAAGCTCCAGCACACTGAAGTCGATGTCGGCGGTCTCATTCGAATAATCCGGGTGGGAGAAGTACCACTTCTCCGGATCCGCGTCGGGTATTTCCAGATCGCCTGCCGCATTCTGCGCCAGCGCGCCGCCGTCCCACGGGTCGGTATTGCGATGTTGCTGGTAGTGCGTCCAGGTCAGCGAGGTGTCGTAGGACAGGTCCCAATTCAGGGAGGCCAGCCACATCGCCTCGTAGTTCGGAAAATCCTCACCCTGAATGTCCAGTGGCAGACCGTACTCTTGATAGCTGCCCACGATGCGCGCGGAAACAGTGCCATCCTCAGTCAGCGGCGTGTTAACGTCGGCATAGACCTTGTGGGAGTCGTAGCTACCGGCCTCAACTCCGAACTCCATGCTGCGCACGGCATTGGCTTTCTTGAGAATGGAGTTGATCTCGCCGCCGAAACCACCGGTCACGCCGTAAATGGCGGTGGCGGGACCACGGACAACCTCAGTCCGCTCCACGGCATCACCACGGATAGATGTCACAGCATTGTCCAAACGGATGCTGTCGACACGCCGGGTCAGGCTGAACACACCGCGCATGACGATCTGGGAAAAGCCGAAACCGTAACCGGAGCGCTGTACGCCGGGCACCAGATCTGTGGCCTCATACGCGTTCTGGGCATTGATCGTACGCATCATTTCCGGCGTCAGCACGGAAACCGCCTGCGGCGTCTCCACCAGGCTCATATTCAGGCCGGTGGCAGTGTTCTGTTCTTCAGGACGGAACTGTCGTGCCACACCACGAACGACCACTTCCTCGATGCTGGGGGGTTCTTGTGCGCCATCGGGCTGAGCCTGAGCGGCGGCGGAAATCAGAGCGGATGATGCCAATAAGGTCGGCAGGATATGCCGAGGAAACATTGATCGGGGAGTCCCCATTAAAATACCTCTTACTTCTGGTGAGCGTAGAGCTCTCACAATGTTATTCGACCTTGAATCGGCCTGTTTATTCTAATGCAGAGCAGTTTGAGCGATCGGCTATGTTACGCGAAACGCTAAAAATGCACAAATCAGGCTATTTACCGCTCATCCACAGAACCGACGGCCAGCACTCTTTATAATATTATACATGGCGCTTTATTTTTTTTAAGCATTTTTTCTATGGTTTGCATGGGTGCCATCGTCATAAATTAATAATTTGCTTTGTTATAATTTAAATGTTCCAGTAAGTTTTATCGCCCGGTGTGACGACAAGCAACGACTTTGAATACGGGTCATGTCTGTCAAGGGGCTGCTGCTGGCCTGTATTCAATTTAATTTTAAATTCGAGCGCGGATTAATTCCGCATAGGAATGCCGTCATTCCATCGGAAACCGACTCCTCCGGCCTGCCAGACACCTTCTCCGAATGGACTGAGTTCATGAATGTTGAAATAGGGCGGCAAGCCAAAACCAGGTGCAAGATCTTGAACGCCGCGAACGGTACTGCGGTGCATGATCCGCAGGCCCTGCTCATCGGGAGGCAAGTGGGCCTCAGCGGAAGCTCTATGGGCGACGGCCAAATTGTCGATAAAAACGCAGTCGTTTTCCTGATACTCGTAAGCTATCGCGTATCCGTTCTCCAGCCCCGCATCAAGAATGTTGTTGTATTCATCGCAGAGCTGCTGCATTTCTTCAGCATTCAACAGGCGAAAGCCATCATCATCGGGCAGCTTTTCGATTACTGCGCCCGTCATCCCCAAATGCAGCCAGATACACTTGCGTTTGGAGATGGGATGCACATGCACCACTGGATGAACGACTCCTGAAGCTGAGTTCACCGAGGAAAGTCGGCTCCAGCGCTCCTGCCGCTGCTGCGGGAGAGCGTCATAGGCGGCACCCTGATGGGCGAAACGAGTACCGCCACCTTTTTCGGCAGGCCGGATGATGTGGTAGCCCGAGTGCGAGAAGGTGTCCGCGTTAAAGCTGCCATCATTGTGCCATTGCGGTCCCACGCCAGGAATTCCGTGACGACGATCGTTGGATAAGCGGAAAATATGTTCATTGCCACCGGGAGTCGCCGGGTGGACTCCATGCGTGCTGTGCAATTCTTTGCCTCCCCACCAACAGCTGGCGCGGAGAAAATCGTCGACTTCCAATTGTTTTCTGTTTTTAAAAACGATAAACCCGCGATCAGCCATTTCGTGTTCCAGCGCTTTGACAACGTCGGGCGGGGGGGCATGCGCGGATGACAAGTCGATGCCCTGCACCTGAGCGCCTGCAGGCTCCAGTGTGGTGATTCTCGCACCGAATTTTTCAATAGTGGCGACGCGTGACGGATCAAGAGGTGGAAGTTTCGATAAATTTGGTTTCAATGTTAGCCTCCTGTCGTTGACATTAATACAAGAAGGATGAAAGCCGTACCGGACGCGCTGTCCTCAAAGGGTTCGTCAACAGCACGTTGCCGTCATCCGGGCAAAGGATGTATCTGGCGGCCAGTGTCGCAGATATCACACTGTCTTCCAAACGCATGCTGACCATGGCAAGCAGCGCCTAGTATCGCCTTGACAGCGTACTGCAGGTCTGTGGGAATCAGAACAGCCAATTAAAAAATATTCCTTATTGACGATCACATGCTCCCCCCCTGACGGCGAAATTGCTTTATCCTGTAGCTGTCGTCTCGGCTCAACATGGCAGTATTCTTCTGGTTTTGTTACTATTGAGTCCACGCCATCTGGGTTAGAGAGAAAGTCTAAACCAATGATATTTAACCTTTTAGCACCGTTGCTGACATTATGGCCGGGCCAACACGAGGGACAGATTGTGAAGACCAACATGCAGGCTTTTTGCCAGGAATTCTCTAAAGAACTCGAGCCTTTCGGCGAGGAGCTGCGACGAGCGCTATCCGAGCTGCCCGCGCGCAACGACCTCAAGCAGATCGACACCGCCGTACTGGGTTTGCAGGAAGTGCAGCAACGCATGACGACACTGCGTGAGAAAGTGAGCGACCAGAGTACCTTCCTGCTTATATTCGGCCCCCTGAAAAGTGGCAAGTCCACCTTGATGAATGCCTTGAGCGGCACTTATGTGAGCGAGGTCTCCAGCCTGCCTGCCTACCCAGCGCTGGTCTACGTCAAGAGCGGTGATCAGCACCGCTTCGAGGCGACCGACTACGAAGGCGGCAGACGCGAGTTCCCCGACAATGTCTCACTGGCCGAAGCGGTGCAGGCTGACCACGCACGCCTGGCCGACGCCATTGTCGCCGCGGAAAACCTGGGTGAAGGTTTTGATCCGCAAAAGCATTATCCACAGGCCATACGCCGGATGGATATCGAAGTTCCCGCAGCCAACCTGGCAGAGTCCGGATCTGTGCTGGTTGACACCCCGGGACTTTACAGCCGTATGAAATTCGGTTACGACCAGATGACACGCGACTTTCGCGACACCGCGGCGTGTGCCATCTTCGTCGTCAAGACCGACAACCTCTTCTTCGAGAAGGTATTCGAGGAATTTGAGGAACTTTTGAGCTGCTTCAGCCGCATTTTTCTCGTGGCAAACATCGACTCATCGAAGCAGGACCTGCGCCCGGATGGCACACTCGAGCCCAGCCTGGAGAGTCGTGATCCGCAGAAAATCATCGATTCCTTCCGCTCGCTATCGATGAGCGCGACCCTGCGTGGTGCCATCGAAGACGGCCGTCTGAAGATTTATCCCATTGACTTGCAGGAAGCGGCGTCGAGAACGCTGCGTGCGGTCGCCGGCACCGCTTCGGCCGCGGTGGAAGATGACACTGAGATGACTGCACAGCGCGACGATGGCTTTGACGAGTTCGTCGCCGATCTCACTGGCTACCTGAACAGTAGCGACTACCTGCACGATTTCATGTACGACAGCCTGCGTGTGGCCAAAGACCTGACGGCGGAAGTCGGCGGCCTGGTCACAGGGGATGCCGCGGCTGAGTTGGGCCGCGCCAACCAGGAGGCACGGGAGCAGCTGGAGCGCGAACGTACACGCCTGGCGGCGCTTCAGACACTGGAGCAACAGGACTGGGATCACGCCTTCAACACGCTGCTGACCACAAAGGAGCGCCTGCTCGGAGAGTTGACGGAGCAAAGCGCTGAGCAACTCGAAAATTCCTGCCAGGAACAGCTCACGGCGTGGATGGAAAGCGACGAAAGCTGGAACGAACTGCTGGAGCGTCTCAACCCTGAACTCAAGCAGGAAAGCAGCCGGCAATCAAAGCTGCTACTCGAACACCTGCGCGCGCAACTGGAAGGTGGTCACGCCGGTGCAGAATTTTCCCAGACACAGCTGACAGCTTTCCGCGACGCTGGCCTGCAGGTGGAAAAGGCGCTGTCCGGATGTCTGCAGGACCTCGGCGCGGCAACGCATGCCGATACCCCGCATCTGGCGGTGGAAATGGAAGACATCCCCGTGGCCCGCACCCTGGGCGATTATTTGTTATTACGCAGCCGCACCCGGGTACGGCACAACATCTTCGGCGAAGACGGGAATCGCAACGTCGAGGCCGCCCTCAAGCAAAAGCGTCTGGGCAACGACAGTCTGGAGAAATTACGCGCCACTGCGCGCGACACCGTCGGTCGGGAAATGCCAGAGCTGCAGCAACGCTACGCCGATGAACTGGTCGACGCTCATGTCAGGAAATGTACGGAGGCCCTGCAGCATAGCGTTTCGCAGCTCAAGGCCGGACTGCAGGAGTCAACCGCCCCAATGGAGTTGACACTGCGGCTATGCCAGCAGGCGCAAGATGTTTTCAAACGTATAGAGAGCAGCAGCGTGCGCTTCAATCACGAATTGGGCCAGCTTCAAAAGCAGTTTGACCTGGACTAGTCCTAAAGTATGACAGGGATCCAGGCTGCGGATGCGTTAATTGGCAGGAGGAGTCATGCGGCAGCCCGGGCGCTTGCCGTGTCGTGATGCCCGATAGTACTGAACAGTGGTCTACGCAGGGTGCTGAGTGAGAGAAGTGACCTCAACAACAACTTTCGCTGGCCCCGCGGCCCGGCTCAGCGCTATTCCTCGTCACTGAAAGCTGAGCGGTGGAACTCTGCCGCCTCTTCTGCTTCCTTGACGCCGGTTTCCCGAAGTTCTGGCACATCCCCTCCGGCCAGCACCTCAAGCACTGCATGGACCCCTTTGGAAAGCGAGGAAAGGTTATAGCCGCCCTCCAGAACAAACGCGAGTCGACCGTCGCAGTGTTCGTCGGCAATGTCCTGGACGATTCGGGTGATCACCTTGAAGCCGTCGTAGCTAAGGTTCAGCGCCATGTCGTTGCGGTGTGGGTCAAATCCTGCCGACACCAGCACCAAGTCGGGTTTAAAGTGCTCGGCGGCTGGCACCAGTATTTCCCGGAAAACTTTCTCGAAGGCTATGTCGCCGGCGGTTTCCGGCAGGGGAACGTTGATGGTGTAGCCCTCACCGAGGCCACCACCCACTTCGTCAATATGCCCCGATCCTGGATAAAACGGCGCGGCGCAATGGATGTCGAAGAACAGCACATCGGGGTCTGCCCAGAAAATATCCTGGGTGCCGTTGCCGTGGTGCGCGTCCCAGTCAATGATCAGGATCCGTTCACAACCCAGCTTCGCCTGGGCATGAGCGGCAGCCACGGCGACGTTGTTCAGCAGACAGAAGCCGCGTGCCCGCACAGGCTCGGCGTGATGTCCCGGTGGACGCACGAGGGCGAATGCGCTTTGTGCCTCACCCTTGACCACGCTTTCCACGGCGGCAATGGCATTGCCGGCTGCCGCGGTGGCCGCATCTATACTTTGAGGGGAAACAGCTGTGGTGTCTTTATCAAGCCAGGCGCGTTTGCCGGCCAGCGAAAAGAGATGGTCCAAATAGGAGGTAATGTGCACACGTGCCAGCTGTTCGTAGGTGGCAGCGGGTGCCCCTGATTGGAACTGGACACCCTTGACAGGATTTTCATCCAGGTAAGCCTTGATCTCCGATAACCGGCCCGGGTGTTCAGGATAGCTCCATTTGAAATCCAGGTCCTGAAGAATGGTTCTGACCCGCTTCTCCACCCGGCTGGGCAGGAAGGGCAGGTCTACTTCGGGATGGTGTCCCAGCATTACTTCATCAAAAAACATAATTACACTGCGATCGCCGATCACGAGACTCTCACTTTTTTGAGCTCTTTCGGTTGCCCGCCGAACGTTCTTTTTCGACAGACTTCTTATCGTCGCAACGACTTTATCCTGATCTTATTTATCCCCGAGCTTATGCCAGGGCTTGCTTCACCGTCGAGGTGAATGCCGCGGCGCGAACGCCGGTGGTTTTAAAACCCAGTTTGGTCCAGGCTGCTTTGGCCTGTTCGTTGGACGCAGCATACTCGAGAATCAGCTCATAGACATGGTGGTTTTCCGCAAATGTCACCAATGCCCGGAGCAGGGCTTTGAAAATGCCAAGGCTTCGGTACTCGGGCTCCACCCACACATCATCAATTATTCCCTGAGGTTCTGCGGGGGCGCTCCGGAGACGTGTAACGCGAGCTTGGCGAGGAACTCCACGAGCACAGGAAGATCGTCTTCGCGCGCCTCGGGCGCGTGGGGTCGACAATCGAAAAAGTTGAAAAGGCGACCGCGATGGCTCTGAAGCGTCGGCGCGATGCACCCAACCTTGGCGGCGTGCCGGTGCGAGCCTGCGTAGCAGGACGAGCCGTGTTCGCGACGAACGTGGGTTACGTGCAAAACATCGACATCGACGCTCTCCAGTTGTGGGTGCAGGACGCTCAGGTACGGGTGGTGGTGACGGCTCTGCCGGGCACGTTCGCCGCCCCTGATCGGGCGCTGGCGTACCTCAGTGACACCCAGGGTGATCCGGACGGGATTGACTGCAAGCCTGTCATTGACGCGTTCGAGATCGGCGTCGATCGTCGTTTCGACGATGATCCA
>Ga0136557_1001183_pt1 | contig 17590 bp, 18 predicted proteins | sample AntRauTorckE6832_FD_104796 | JGI IMG/M metagenome (GOLD analysis project Ga0136557, IMG submission 104796) | Saline lake microbial communities from Rauer Islands, Antarctica - Metagenome Torckler E6 #832 | ecosystem: Environmental > Aquatic > Non-marine Saline and Alkaline > Saline | place...
CGCTCGATGACCCGCTGAGGGATAGCCGGCGATTGGGTGTTGCGCCAGCGCGCAAGACGGTACACCCATGACTTGTAGACATCCTTGATGGCGTTGTAACCGCCCACCATGTCGCCATAAAGCGTGGCATAGCCCACCGCCATCTCGCTCTTGTTACCGGTGGTCAGCACCATCAGGCCCTTCTTGTTGGAGATCGCCATCAGCAGCACGCCGCGACAGCGTGACTGCAGGTTCTCCTCGGTGGTATCGCGCTCGGTGCCGGCGAAGCTCTCGGCCAGGGTGTTCATGAAGGCCTCGACCATCGGCTCGATGGGCATGACCTCGTAATCGACCCCCAGCAGACGCGCCTGCTCGGCGGCGTCCTGCTTGGAGATATCCGCCGTGTAGTGGTACGGCATCATCACCGCATGCACCCGCTGTGGCCCCAGCGCGTCCACGGCGATGGCCAACGACAGCCCCGAGTCGATTCCCCCGGACAGGCCCATCACCACGCCGTCGAAGCCGCTCTTGTTGACATAGTCACGCAGCCCGGTGACCAGGGCACAGTAGAGGTTCTCCTCCGGCTCGACCTCGGGGTCGATCTCGCCGGGACGGGGCACCCAGTGATCCCCCTCGCGCACGAACTGCACCGGCATCAGCCCTACCGCCCAGTGCGGCGCCTGCACCATCAATTCGCCCTGGGCATTCACGCAGGCCGAGCCACCATCGAAGACCAGTTCGTCCTGTCCGCCGATCATGTTGACGTAGACCATCGGCAGCGACACCTCGTCGGCCCGCTCCTCGAGCAAGCGCAGTCGTTCGGCGGGCTTGTCCTGATGGAAGGGCGAGGCATTGAGGCTGACCAGTATCTGGGCCCCGGCCTGCTTCGCCGCCGTGACCGGCGCGCCGTTCCAGAGATCCTCGCAGATCAGGATACCGATCCGGGCGCCGTGGTGATCGACCACCAAGGGCTGGGTGCCGGGCGAAAAATAGCGCTGCTCGTCGAAGACCTGATAGTTGGGTAGTGCCTGCTTGGCATACTCGCCGATCCACTCACCGTTGTAGAGCACCCCGGCAAGGTTCCAGGCGTGCCCCTCGCGACGCCCGGGATAGCCGACGATCACCATCACGTCGCGTACCATCTTCTCGGCCATGCGCGTGCGGGCATGGCGCAGGCGGGTTTCCATCGAGGGACGCAGCAACAGATCCTCCGGCGGATAGCCGGTCAGGAAAAGTTCAGGCAGCACGACGATATCGGCGCCGTGCTCGATACGTGCTTCGCGCACCGCTTCGATAGCGGTCTCGGCATTGCCGGGAATATCCCCGACCAGCGGGTCCAGCTGAGCCATCACCAGCGTCAGGTCTTGCATGGGCTTGGAAATCTCTCGAGAATCGACGGTGTTCCATCATTGTCCCGCAAGGACAGCCGAGTGGCAAAGCCAGCCACCCACCTGGGAGGCTCCAAAGGATGAATCTGTTGCTGATTCGCGTGATTATCTTCGCCGTGCTGTTCTTCGCCGGCCTCAAGCTTTATGGCATGTACCGGGAGTGGAAGCTCAACCGCGACAATCTGGTCGAAGGTGACGCCGATCAGACCGACAACAAGATGGTGCTGTGCACCTGGTGCAAGGTCCACGTTCCCGAGCCTGACGCCCTGCGCGAAAAGGGCGAGTGGTTCTGCTGCAGCGCGCATCTCGACAAGTATCTCGAGGAGCAGAAAGAAGACTAGAGGCGTGCCGGCAGGTAGGGAGCGGGATCGACGATCGGCTTACGCCCCAACAGCTGGTCGACCAGCAGCCGCGTCGCGGCCGGTGCCAATACCAGGCCATTGCGATAGTGGCCGGCATTCACATAGAGGTTATCCACACCCGGCACCCTGCCGATGAACGGTACGCCATCCGGCGAGCCCGGTCGCAGCCCCGCCCAGTGATGCTCCACTTCGCACTCGGCCAGCGTCGGAATGATCTTCACCGCGCTTTCCCATAACGATTCGCGCGCCTCGTGCGTCAGCGACTTGTCGAAGCCCGTCTCCTCCAGGGTCGAGCCGGCCAGCACCCGCCCGTCGGCACGGGGAATCACGTAGCGGCCATCCATCAGCACCACCCGCCTGACGCGTCCCGGCGGCGCCTTGAAAAGGATCATCTGCCCCTTTACCGGGCGAATCGGCAACCTTACACCTACCTGCTCGAGCAGGCCCGCCGCCCAGGCACCGCCGCAGACGATCACTTGATCGCCAGGCACCGTCCCGCTGGTAGTCTCCACCGCCGCAATGCGCCTGCCCTGGCGGCGAAACCCGGTCACCTCACACCCCTCGTGAATGCGCACCTTCGTCATGCTGGCAAGCCGCTTGCGAAGCGCTCGCACCAGGCGCGGGTTGCGAAGGCTGCCGAGTGTCGGCATCCACAACGCATCCTCCACCCCCGGGGCGACATCCGGCTCCTTGGCATACACGAAGTCGGCATCGACACGTTCAAGCGGCTTGCCGACCTCCCGCGCCCAGGCCATGGCATCTGCCTCGTCATCCACGCGCAGATAGAGCAAGCCGCGTTGGCGATACTCGGGGTCGATGCCGGTCTCCTCCATCAAGCGCAAGGAGAGCTCGGGATAGAAGCCCTCGGACCAGGTCGAGAGCCGTGAGATCGATGCGCGATAGCGCCAGGGATAGAGCGGCGAGACGATGCCGCCACCCGCCCACGACGCCTCGCGGCCACACTCGCCGCGCTCCAGCAGGGTCACCGAATGGCCGGCATCGGCCAGTTGTAGCGTCGTCATCATGCCGATGACGCCCCCACCGATAACCACAAAATCACTCACAGGCAGTGTCCGAAAAAGCGTACATAAGATTTCACTGGATTAGCTATGTTGGGAGAAGGACCTGCTACGAGCGGGAAAACGAGCCCCTTTCGGACGATCCGCATGCACGATGCCATTCTACCCTCAGATGCTGCGTACCATAACGGTTCGCCCGTACGGCTGGCAAAGCGCCGCGAGGGCGGGCTGACGCTGATCGAACTCATCGTGACCATCGCCGTGCTCACCATCATGCTGACCTTGGCGGTACCCGGCTATCAACAGTTTACCGCACGCAATGAAGTCGCGGCGGAAGTCATGCGTCTCAAGACGGCGTTGTCCCTGGCCAGAAACACCGCGATTACGCGACGTTCGACCATTACCGTATGTCCAAGCCCCGACGGCGTGAACTGCACCAATGGTGACTGGACGGCGCCACTGGTCGTGGTGGACGGTGAGGCCAGCGGTGGCAGCCTCTCCGGCGACGAGATATTGCGGCAGTTGGGGGAAAGCCGTGTCATATCCGTCACCTACCGTGCCGACAACCGTCCGGTTCGATATAAGCAGATGGGACGATCGACGGGGCATAACGGTACTTTCGACATATGTGGCCAATATGATGCGGGAGCACAAGTAATTGTGAGTAATTTTGGGCGAACAAGAACAACAGTCAATCGACCTAATAATTGTATATAAATACATTCTACTTACCGATATTCACAAACCAGAAAAAAAATCAGTTCCAGGAAGTTATGCTTTTTTTTACAGAAGAGCCAGTGGATAGCACAAAGTCCTCGTAAGACACCCCAACTTTACTAAAAGCGCTTTTCGCCAACGCCGGGTCAAAGTAAACAGAGCCTTTCTCGCCACCACCATTAATTGCAAGATTCACTGTTCCTATATCCCCAAAATTTGGAGTTCCATCTCCATTCTCCCCAAAACTGGCCGCTATCATGAACCCTTCGATACTGGCATTACCATTGATAGTCGCATCCGCAGGAATATCAACCAAGCCACCCCAAACGATAACCACCCCACAAAATTTTTCACTACCACTGATCACAAATGACTTAACAAAGGCGAATTGGGAGTTTTCTGCAGTGCAGTCATCTTGCTTTTTCTGAAATACTAAGTCACCCTCATTAGTAACCAGCTGATCAGAGTTGGCGAAATCATTGTACAATTCTTCAATTCTGCTGGCGGACCCCGTGTCCTCAGCGTATCCCCCGTGAGCAACCCCACCATCAAAAGTATCGTTAGTTGATAAATTATCGTAACATGCTTGTGGGTTCGAATCCTCTTCACATGAATGGGGTTCACCTTCATAATAAAGTGCGGAAACCCCATCAACATTTCCGTTGGAAATCCGTGCGTTATTCGAACTAGGGTACCACTTGCCCCCTTCTAAGCCCTCTATCCCGCCAAGAACAGTTAGTGCGGATTTAATAGAAAACGGCTGAGCAAGCCTAGCAAAAACAGGAAGGCTCTCAGCAATAATATTTCCATCAGTATCTTTCACAACCCCCTTACCAACCACATAGTAGCCTGATGTCAAACCGAAACTATTACCAGGCACAAACTCAGCCAGAGTATACGCGCCTTCCCTGAGGCTGCAGACACCAAAATTTTCTTTAAAATATGTATCAGCACATCCCTTCCAACTGGAACTATCCGCTAAAACATCCAAATACCAGTCATGACCGCTAAAAGAAGAAAATATCCCTAGATCCGCAATGGGATCGGGCAAAGCAGAATAACCGATAGATACTGATTGCTCGGCCGCCATCTGCGCTTGCACAGAATTTTTATAATTCCCCGCCAATCGCTCATCAACTTGGGACGACTGCATGCTCGACAAGCCTAGCATCAGTGAGACTGTCAGCAATGACAAGACAACAATCAACGCGGCACCCTGCTGTTTCTTCATTGTTCACCCCAGGTCAACTGATTATTGACAGTGTCTATGGCGTAATTCAAGGCTCGAAAACTTCCGACCGCCTCATAGCATGAAACTCGATATCGTTCTCTTCGGACACCAGTTGAAAAGTGATCACGTAGAGCCCGCCGATTGCGCCGGCCAGCTCGGCGGAGAATGCACTGTCGTTGCGAAACCCCTCGACGACAGGTTGTGCAGATCCACTCGCCTCATCGAGATACAGCGACCAGATCGCCCGATCTTCGTAATCCGGCCTATCCAGGTAGTATTTCCGAGTTGTGCCATCCGCTAAGATGATATTTAACTCGCCTTGCTCCCCAGCATCGGTGCCCTCGACGCTATCCGCACGACGAATGTCCTTGATCAGAACATCTGCCGCGAATGTTAACGCCGACTGCTTTATACTCAAATCCTCAATCGTTCTAAAGCTCTGAAATCCGGTCAAAAAAAGCTGCCCAGCGCCCAAGACAATAATCAAACCAATGACCAAGGCAATCATCAGTTCAATCAGGCTGAAACCCTGCTGTCGGCAGGTCGGCATCGTGTGCATCATTATGTTGTGCCAGGCAGGCGGAAAGTATAAAGAAACGTCTCGGTCTCACCACCGAAGCGCCCTTCATCCCATATCACCGCCACTTCAAAGGTACAGTCACCTTCGTCCGTGTAAGTGAGTGAAGCCAGGTTTGGCAAGACTGAAGCCCAATTGGATCTCCATTCTTCATCTTTCACGGTATCGGGGTTCGGACAGGCCGGAAAAGACGACTTCAGCCCCGCCCATAGCCGCTCTTGCGCATCCTGGGCAGCAAGCGAGGCGACAGCGCGTTGATAACCGGCATGAGCACTCTGCAATGCCTTAAGTTGCATGGCGGCAACACCCAACAAGCCAAAGGAAAGCACCGCCAACGCCACCAGCGCCTCGATCAGCGTAAAGCCATGTTGTTTTCGCATATGGCTACGCATCATTTGAGCATTCCCCACCACGACTCACTCGTCCGAAACTGCTGATTTGGATTACCTTACACTCTCCCGCCGAATGGGTGATATCAATCGAGCAGCTACCGTCACAGTTATTGCCGTCGATATCGACAGTCTTACCCAGCGGGCCAAACACAACGATCGAATCACCGGAAACGGTTATCCTCGCATCAGTTTTCTTACGCACTCGTAGGGCACTTCCGTCCGAATTGCCGTCTTCTGTCCGGTAGACGCTAAGGGCCCAAGGTGAAGCGCTTGTAATTTCAAAAGAGACGTTTTCGCGGCGCTTTATCGCTTCGCTTCGTGCAAGATTAAGGCCCGACAATATCTCGTTGTAATCGCTGGCAAGACGACTGGAAGACATCAGGCCCTGAAACCCCGGCACCGCAATGGTCATGATGATAATGGCCACGGCAAGAGTGACCAGCAGCTCGATCAACGTAAAGCCGGCGTTTCTTTGCATGGCTCACCAACAACCTGTCGGCGTGGTGACCCCGGCTTGGTTGATAGTCAGAGTCTTGCAAGACGATGTCACGAGATCGCCCCCATGCACTGCTGACAAGGTATAGCTTGACGCGGTAATCCCACCATCGCCGGCTGACACCGTGTAGTACCCATCATCTGAATCGATAGACAAACTCAGACATCCGGCATAGCTATTGTCACTGGTATAACAACGCTCCAACTGCCCCGCCAACTCCATCAATTTCGCCTGCCCATCCGTGACGCGGGCTTTCTTGACGTAATTTTGATAACTCGGATACGCAATCGACGCCAAAATACCGATGATAGCCACGACGATCAGCAGCTCGATCAGCGTGAAGCCAGCGGTGTGCCGAGGGCCGCCGTGGTCGTCTAGCCGTCGATGTCGGGGGCTCGTGAAGGTCACGCAGCGCCTCTCCTGTCGTAGAATTCTGGTATTCAGTATGTGGTAAGTTTGTATTAGCTGCCAGTGTCAAGACCAAAAAAGCCGGGCGTTTGCCCGACTTTCCTGCCTGAACGAATGGCTTAGCTGATCCTGCTGAGCACGTACCGCCCTTGTAGCACTTTTCCCGCCTACCTGGCTAGTCGCTGGCGGCTAATCACTGGCGATCACGCGTTCGCGGAGCTCGCGCGGCATCGAGAAGGTGATGGTCTCCTCGCGGCCGGCAAGCTCCTCCGGTGCGGTGGCGCCCAGCTGCTGCAGGCGTTCAATCACGCCTTGCACGAGTACCTCGGGGGCGCTGGCACCCGCCGTCACGCCGATAGCGTTAACACCACTCAGCCAGGCAGGATCGATCTGCTCGGCATTGTCGATCAGATACGCGGCCGTGCCGACACGCTCGGAGAGTTCACGCAGGCGGTTGGAGTTGGAGCTGTTGGGGCTGCCGACGACCAGCATCAGGTCGCTGCCGGCGGCCAGCTCACGCACGGCGTCCTGACGATTCTGCGTGGCGTAGCAGATATCGTCCTTGCGCGGCCCGTCGATCTCGGGAAACTTGGCGCGCAGGGCGTCGATCACCCGGGCGGTATCGTCCATCGACAACGTGGTCTGGGTGACGAAGGCCAGCAGGCTGGGATTGTTGACCTCCAGACGCGCCACGTCGGCTTCGTCTTCCACCAGGTAGATCTGCCCCCCGTAGGCGGTGTCGTAGCGGCCCATGGTGCCTTCTACCTCGGGATGGCCTTCATGGCCGATCAGGATGCATTCCTGGCCGCGGCGCGCGTAGCGCAGCACTTCCATGTGCACCTTGGTGACCAGCGGACAGGTGGCGTCGAACACGCGCAGGCCGCGCTGTTCGGCTTCCTTCTGCACCGCACGCGAGACCCCGTGGGCGGAGAAGATCACGATCACGTCGTCGGGCACTTCATGGAGTTCCTCGACGAAGACGGCGCCACGCTCGCGCAGGGTGTCGACCACGAAGCGGTTGTGGACAACCTCATGGCGCACGTAGATCGGCGGGCCGAAGACATCCAGCGCGCGATCGACGATCTCGATGGCGCGATCGACCCCGGCGCAGAAGCCGCGCGGGTTGGCCAGCTTGATTTTCATTGAGTCAGTTTGCATGGAATTGCCTTGCCTTGGTGCGCTACGCACCGGTAACAAATTGCGGAGACCCTATGGGGTCAGACCCCAGCCACATCATGTCTATCCTGGAGCCATTTACCCGGCCTGGTTGGCTCCGCCGGGGTCTGACCCCATAGGATCTGCCAGCGCTGGCGAGTGCCGCAGAAGTCATACTCCAAGGGCTCTCAATGGGTGGTAGCCGGCTTCACGTCCAGCACTTCCACCTCGAAGGTCAGGGTACGCCCTGCCAGTGGATGGTTGAAGTCCACTTCCACCTGCTCGCCCTCGATACGCTTGACCACACCCGGCAGCTCGCCGCCGGCGGCATCGGCAAACGACATCACCATGCCGACCTCGGGCTCGTCGCTCTCGAAATCGTCTCGCTTGAGCAGGTGGATGTTCTGCGGGTTGTGCTGGCCGAAGGCGTGCTCCGGGGCAATCTCGAAGCTGCCGGTATCGCCGGCTTCCAGCCCCTTGAGCGGGTGCTCGAAACCGGGCGGCAGATTGCCGTCGCCCAGTTGAAAGCTGGCCGGCGTCTTGTCACGGGTGGAATCCACCACGGTGCCGTCTTCCAGCTTGAGCGTGAAGTGCAGGGTGACGTCCATGCCCTCGTCGATGCGTAAGGCTTGATGGTTGGCGTCGCTCATCGTGTCTCCCTCGATCATTATGATCGTGTCGTGGCGCTGGCGTGATGGAGCCTTGGATATCCCCAGGCGCTGCCGGTTCCTTACGCGCGTCGCCGGGCCCGGCGCTTCTCGCCGATCACCGATTCCCAGATCAGGCCGGCGGCGCCCAGGGTAATGCCGATGTCCGCCACATTGAATGCCGGGTAGTACCAGCCGGCGGCGTGAAACGACAGGAAGTCCACCACATAGCCATGCACCAGGCGGTCGTAGAGGTTGCCCAGGGCCCCGCCGATGATCATCGCCAGCGATACCGCCAGCAGCGTCTCATCGGCCTTGAGGCGACGCATCCAGATCGTCAGGCCGATACTCGCGCCCACGGCGATGGTGGCGAAGAACCAGCGCTGCCAGCCGGGGTGACCGGCCAGGAAGCTGAAGGCGGCGCCGGTGTTGTGCAACAGCGTCAGGTTGAAGAACGGCAGCACTTCCACCGGGCGGCCGTAGCCGAGCCAGGCACTGGCAGTGTATTTGGTGGCCAGGTCGAGCAAGACGATCGCCACGGCAAGCCAAAGCCAGCGAAGCGGGCGCTGCATGGGCGGCATGGTTTTCAAAACCGGCTCGCGCCCGTCCGCTTTATGGCGCTTTGCCTCACGCGCGCTCTGCTGATGGCCCCGCTCCTCATGCATAACGACGCGTCTCGCCCGGGCCATCCGGCAGGTTGCTGATGCAGCGGCCGCAGAGATCGCGGTGCTCGGGGTGTGTTCCCACGTCCTCACGGTGGTGCCAGCAGCGCTCGCACTTGAGATTGGGGCTTTCCGCCACGGCTACCTTCAATCCCTCGAGTTCGGTCGTCTCGGCGCCGGTGGCGTCGGCGAGCGGCGCCAGTCGCACCTCGCTGGTCAGCATCACGAAGCGCAGCTCGTCACCCAGCTTGGCCAGGGTGGCACGCAGATCATCACTGACGAACAGGGTGACCTCGGCGGCCAGGCTGCCCTTGATGGTCTTGGCGTTGCGGGCATCCTCCAGGCACTTGTTGACGGCCTGCTTGACCTCCAGCACCTGCTCCCAGACGTCACGCCCCATCGCGGCGTCATCGGCCAGGGTGGCAAGCCCGGGGTAGTAGGTCTCGAGCAGCACGCTGTCGCGGCGCTTGCCGGGAATGTGATCAAAGATTTCCTCGGCGGTGAAGGAGAGGATCGGCGCCACCCAGCGGCAGAGCGCCTCGACCACATGGTAGAGCGCGGTCTGGGCGCTGCGCCTGGCCAGGGAATCGGCCTGGGTGGTGTACTGGCGATCCTTGATCACGTCCAGGTAGAAGCCGCCCAGCTCGCGGGCGCAGAAACCGTGCACCTGCTGGTAGACGTCGAGAAAACGATACTCCTCGTAAGCCGTCTCGATGCGCGCCTGCAACTGCGCGGCACGGTCGACCACCCACTGGTCGAGCGCCAGCATATCGTCGAAGGCCACCCGGTCGCGGTCCGGTTCGAAGCCGCTCAGGTTGGCGAGCAGGAAGCGCGAGGTGTTGCGGATGCGTCGGTAGACATCGGCGGTGCGCTTGAGGATCTCATCAGACACCGCCATCTCGCCGCCATAATCGGTGGAAGCGACCCACAAGCGCAGGATGTCGGCGCCGAGCTTGTCCATCACTTCCTGGGGCGCCACCACGTTGCCCACCGACTTGGACATCTTGCGGCCCTGGGCATCGACGGTGAAGCCGTGGGTCAGCAGTCCGCGATACGGAGGATGACCGTCGATGGCACAGCCGGTCAGCAGCGAGGAATGGAACCAGCCACGGTGCTGGTCGGAGCCTTCCAGGTAGAGGTCGGCACGCGGGCCCGTCTCGTGGCCATGGGGATGCGAGCCGCGCAGTACGTGGCGATGGGTGGTGCCGGAGTCGAACCAGACGTCCAGGGTATCGGTGACCTTGTCGTAATCGGCGGCCTCCTCGCCCAGCAGCTCGACCGGGTCGAGGCGAAACCAGGCGTCGATGCCCGCTTTCTCGACACGCTTGGCGGCCGCTTCCATCAGCTCGAGGGTGCGGGGGTGCAGTTCACCGCTTGCCTTGTGCAGGAAGAAGGGAATCGGCACGCCCCAGTTACGCTGGCGCGAGATGCACCAGTCGGGGCGGTTGGCGATCATGCTGTGCAGCCGCGCCTTGCCCCAGGCAGGGGTGAACCGGGTGGCCTCGATGCCCTCGAGGGCCCGCTCGCGCAGGGTGCGCCCGTCCTTGTCTTTGAGGTCCATGCCCACGAACCACTGGGCAGTGGCGCGGTAGATCACCGGCGACTTGTGGCGCCAGCAGTGCATGTAGCTGTGCGTGATGGGCTGGTGGACCATCAGCGCGCCGACCTCGCGCAGCTTGTCGACGATCTGCGGATTGGCCTTCCAGATCATCTGGCCGTCGAAGAACGGCAGATCCTCGGCGTAGACGCCATTGCCTTGCACGGGGCTCAGGATCTCGTCGAAGCTCATGCCGTGGGCACGGCAGGTCACGAAGTCGTCGACGCCGTAGGCCGGTGCGGAGTGGACGATGCCGGTGCTGCCGACCTCGGATTCCACGTAGTCGGCGAGATACACCGGCGAGCGGCGCTCATAAAACGGATGGTAAAATTCGATCAGGTTCAGCGCCTCGCCCTGGGCGGTGGCGATCACCTCGCCTTGCAGGCCGTAGCGCGCCAGGCAGCTCTCGACCAGTTCCTCGGCGAGCACCAGCAACCGCTCGCCGGTGTCGACCAGCGCGTAGGTGAACTCGGGGTGGACGTTGAGCGCCTGGTTGGCCGGAATGGTCCAGGGCGTGGTGGTCCAGATGACGATGGCGGCAGGCTTGGCAAGAGTGTCCAGGCCGAAGGCGGCGGCCAGCTTGCTCTCCTCGGCCGCCGGGAAGGCGACGTCGATGGCATCGGACTTCTTGTCCTGGTACTCCACTTCGGCCTCGGCCAGCGCCGAGCCGCAATCGAAGCACCAGTTCACGGGCTTCAGGCCCTTGAACACATATCCCGCCTCGACCATCTCGGCGAGCGCACGGATTTCACCCGCTTCGTTGGCGTAATCCATGGTGCGGTAAGGGTGCGCCCAGTCACCGATCACGCCCAGCCGCACGAAGTCGGACAGTTGACCCTTGATCTGCTCGCCGGCGTATTCCCGACACAGCTCGCGGGCCTTCTGCGGCTCCAGATGCTTGCCGTGAGTGGTCTCGACCTTGTGTTCGATGGGTAGGCCGTGGCAATCCCAGCCGGGCACGTAGGGCGCATCGAAGCCAGCCAGATTCTTCGACTTGACGATGATGTCCTTGAGGATCTTGTTGACGGCATGCCCGATATGAATGCTGCCGTTGGCATAGGGAGGGCCGTCGTGCAGCACGAACAGTTCCCGGCCACGGCGTTCTTCACGCAACCGATGATAGAGGTCCAGCTGCTGCCACTGGGCCACCCGCTCGGGCTCGCGCTTGGGCAGCATGCCGCGCATCGGGAAGTCGGTGTCTGGCAGGTTCAGAGTGTGCTTGTAGTCGCTCATATCCTGGGGGTCAGCCGTCGTCGTGGTCGGCGGGTTTGCCCGCCGAGGAATCGGAAGTCACGGCCTCGCGCGCCAGCGGCGCCGATGCCAGAGGAAGAGAGTCGTCCGTGGTTGCCCCGTGACCGGTCAAACCCGTCGCGAGGCGCCCTGCTGCAGCGGGGGTGGGCTGCTGTGAAAAATATCCCCGCGCACGGCGCTGGTCGCAGTAGATCTGCGCCTTGAGGGCCTCGAAGTCGTCGAACTTCACCTCGCCGCGCAGCTTGGCGCAGGGAAACACCACCAGCCGCTCGCCGTAGAGGTCGCCATCGAAATCGAACAGGTGCACCTCGAGTACCGGGCGCTTGCTGCCCATGGTGGGCCGCCAGCCGATATTGGCCACCGCCGGCAATCGTCGGCCATCGGGCAGCTCGGTCACCACGGCATAGACGCCCTGAAGCGGAAGCGGCAAGGGAGGCAACGGCAGATTGGCCGTCGGCACACCGATGGTGCGACCGAGTTGCTGATCCGGCACCACGCGACCATCCAGCCGATAGGGGCGACCCAGCAGGCGTGACGCGGCGGCCAAGTTACCGCTCGCCAGCATGGTGCGCACGCGGGTGCTCGACACGCGCTCGTCGTCCAGCGTGAAGGTGCGGGTGTGCTCGACGTGAAACCCGCGCGCCTCGCCGATCTCGGTGAGCAGGTGGAAATCCCCGCGACGGTCGCAGCCGAAGCGAAAGTCGTCGCCCACCACCAGATGCCGCACGCCCAGGCCGTCGATCAGCACCCGTTCGATGAACTCACATGCCGTCAGGCTTCTCAACGCCTCGTTGAAGGGCAGGCAGAGCACCCGGTCGACGCCGGCCTCGCCGAGCAGCCGCACCTTCTCGCGCAAGCGCGTCAGCCGGGGCGGCGCCTGATCGCCGGCGAAGAACTCGCGGGGTTGCGGTTCGAACACCACCAACGTGACCGGCAGCCCGAGCACCGCGGCCTGCTCCCGACACTGTTCGAGGATCGCCTGGTGGCCGCGGTGGACGCCATCGAAGTTGCCGATGGTCGCCACGCAGCCGCGATGCTCGTCGCGCAGGTTGTGCAGTCCTCGAATCACTCGCATAGGCTCGTTGCCTGACCGATGGTAAGTCGTCGATTATAACGGACCAAGGGCCCCTTGACAGCCGACCGGGCGTGGTCTTTCCCCGGTGATTGTCTATCCCCTCATGGCTCACTTCAGCCTTTCATTCGAAAGTGCCGCAGGCGCACGCCGAAGGCCGCCAGCCAGGTGAAATAGCCCAGCGCCCCCGCCACTACCAACGCCGACAGCCAGGCGACGCGGGTCCATACTTCCCAGCCGAGCCACGCCTGCCAGCCCGGGGACAGCCACCACAGCCCCAAGCCCATCACCGTGCAGCCGCCGCCGAGCTGAATAGCGTAGCGTCCCCAGCCGGGCTGGAAGACCAGGATGCCCTGTTTTCTCAGCAGCCAGCCCAGCAGGCCGGCATTCAGGAAGGCGGAAAGTGCCGTGGCCAGCGCCAGCCCGGCGTGGGCCAGCGGCCAGATCAGCAGGAGGTTGAACACCATGTTGGCGACCATGGCGATGATGCCGACCTTGACCGGTGTGGCGGTATCCTGACGGGCGAAGAAGCCCGGCGCCAGCACCTTGATCAGCATGAAGGCGATCAGGCCCAGCGCATAGGCGCGCAGGCTCATGGCCGACATCGCGATGTCGTTATCGGTCATCGCGCCATAGTGGAACAGGCTGATCAACAATGGCTCGGCCAGCACGACCAGCGCCAGGGCCGCCGGCAGGCCAAGCAGCAGCACGGTACGAATCGCCCAGTCGAGCATGGCGGCAAAGTGCTCGCGGGACTGCTCGGCGTGGCGCCGGGAGAGTGCCGGCAGGATCACCGTGGCGATGGCGATGCCGAACACGCCCAGTGGCAACTCCACGAGGCGGTCGGAATAATACAGCCAGGACACACTGCCCGCGGCCAGCAGCGAGGCCAGCACCGTATCGAGCAGCAGGTTGATCTGGGAGACCGAGACACCGAACAGCGCCGGCACCATCAAGCGCAGAATGCGTCGCACGCCCTCGTTGGCGAAATCGGGCCAGGGTCGCGGCAGCAGCCCCAGCCGCGCCAGGAAAGGCACCTGAAAGGCCAGCTGGGCGACCCCGGCGATCAGCACCCCCCAGGCCAGCCCCATGGCCGGTTCGCTCATCAGCGGGGTCAGCAGTACGGCAGCGCCAATCAGCGACAGGTTGAGCAGTACCGGGGTGAAGGCCGGCACGGCGAAGCGATTCCAGGTGTTGAGCGTGCTGCCGGCGAAGGCCGTCAGCGAGATCAGCAGCAGATAGGGAAAGGTTAGCCGCAGCATGTCGGCGGTCATCGCCAGCTTTTCGGGGTCACGCCCGAAGCCCGGCGCGAAGGCCCACACCAGCCAGGGCGAGGCGAGCATGGCGAGCGCCGTGATCAGCGCCAGCACCGCCGTAAGGCTTCCGGCCACAGCATCGAGCAGCTCCTTCACCTCACGCTTCGAGCCCCGGGTGGCATACTCCGAGAGCACCGGCACGAAGGCCTGGTTGAAGGCCCCTTCGGCGAAGAGCCGACGCAGGAAGTTGGGAATCTTGAAGGCAACGAAGAAGGCATCCGCTCCGTTGCCAGCCCCCAGCAAGGCCGCGATCACCACGTCGCGCGCGAGCCCCATGACCCGCGAGAGCATGGTCATGGCGCCCACCACCAGCCCCGAGCGCATCAGGCCGCCATGCTTGAGTGCGACGGCGCGGTCGTCGTCGGCGTCGGGTTGTGGATCCATGGGATGATCGGTCACGGCGCTCTTCCTTCTCCTCCATCACGACGCCCCGCTCAGGGTCACCATGCTGGCCAGGCACAAAAAAACCGGCCTCAGCCGGTCTTTTGCGGGACGCCCTGACCATTCGGCTCAAGGATACCCGAGGCGTCCGGCGTGCTCAGGCAGCCAGCGCCTTGATCCGCTTGTTCAGACGGCTCTTCAGACGTGCCGCCTTGCGCTTGGACAGCACGTCCTTGTCGGCCATGCGGTCGATGATCGGCTGTGCCTTCTGGAAGCTGGTCATCGCCACGGCGTGGTCACCGCCCTCGATGGCCTTGAGAACACGCTTGATGGAGGTGCGGACCATGCTGCGCTGGCTCGCCTTCAGGACACGACGGCCTTCTGACTGACGGGCGCGCTTGCGCGCTTGCTTGCTATTTGCCACTGACTGTCTCCTTGGAGAAAGTTGTCGCCGCCGGCATCGGGCGGCTTTTGATAACTGTTTGATCCAACAGGGAAATGCGAAACTCCCCGTCGGCCTGGCCATCCGGCCGGCTGCATGATGCGAAGCAGTCGCTTACGGGCCGTGTCTGAGAGGATGGCGCATCCTATCATAGCGCCTGTGCGCTTGCCATAGTCGTCGGTGCGGCCTACAGGAGAATCAGATTGTCGCGGTGGATCAGCTCCGGGGACTCCATATAGCCGAGGATGGCCTCGATCCGCTGACTCGGCTTGCCGAGAATCTGCCGGGCGTCCTCGACGCCGTAATTGATCAGCCCCTTGGCGACACGATGACCCTGCTCATCGACGCAAAGCACCATATCCCCCCGCGCGAACGTGCCCGCCGCCTGCCTGACCCCGACCGGCAAGAGGCTGGAACCCTGGCGCCGCAGCACTCTCACGGCGCCCTCGTCCAGCGTCAGGGTACCGCGTACCTGCAACTGGCCGGCCAGCCAGCGCTTGCGCGCCGCCATCGGCGCCTGCTCGGGCAGCAGCAGCGTACCCAGCGACTCGCCAGCCGCCAGGCGGGCGAGTACCGCCGGCTGACGACCGCTGGCGATGACCGTGACCGCGCCGGAGCGAGCCGCGAGCTGAGCGGCCCGCAGCTTGGTGGCCATGCCGCCACGCCCCAGCGCCCCGCCTCCGCCGGCCACCGCAGCGAGCGACGGGTCATCGGCGCGGCCTTGCTGAATCAGGCGAGCGCCTGGATTGCCGCGCGGGTCGGCATCGAAGAGACCTTCCTGGTCGGTGAGGATCACCAGCGCGTCGGCCTCCAGCAGGTTGGCGACCAGGGCGCCCAGGGTATCGTTGTCACCGAAGCGGATCTCGTCGGTGACCACGGTGTCGTTCTCGTTGATCACCGGCACGACGCGCAGGTCGACGAGGGTGCGTAGCGCCGAGCGCGCATTGAGATAGCGCTTGCGGTTGGAAAGATCGTCGTGGGTCAGCAGCACCTGGGCGGTGAGAATGCCATGTCGGGCGAAATGGCCTTCATAGCATTCGGTCAGGCTGTTCTGTCCCACCGCGGCGGCGGCCTGCAGCTCGTGCACCGCCGATGGACGACGCTGCCAACCCAGACGCACCATGCCGGCCGCCACGGCACCGGACGAGACCAGCACCACCTCGATACCGCGCCGGTGCAACTCGGCAATTTGATCCACCCAGCCACCGATGGCGACATCATCGAGTCCGCGGCCATCGTTGGTCAGCAACGCGCTGCCGATCTTCACCACCACGCGACGCGCCCCGACCAGCGTATCGCGGCCGGGATTCACAATCCCATCCGTCATCTTTATTCCTGAAATGTCCTGGGAAGGTTTATTGCCGATCACCCAACTCAACCAAAGGTTCACCTTTCGACAGCAGACCCAACGCCTCGGGCAGGAGTCGCGCGAGCACTTCTCGCATCCTGGCATTGGTAGTGTTGCCCATTGTGATCCAGATCACCCTTGGCGGCGGGCCATGGCGCTCCAAAAGGTCGGGGAAGTCCCGGTCCTTGGTGAGCACCACGGCATCTGCCTGCCGAGCCGCCGCAAAGATCTGCTCATCTGGAGCATCTCGATAGCCAAGCCAGCGGGCCGAATAGGCCTCTATTATGCCAAGGTTTTCGGTTATCCATGGGGCCAGATGGGGCGAGAGCTGAGCATCGACCCAGAGGATCATGCGGCGATTACGGGATGGTCGAGGCGCCTGGCGGCGAACTGCAAGGCAGCCAGAATATCTTCGAGCTCCAGGTCGGGCATCTCCTCTAGTACCTCCTGGGTGCCGAGGCCCTGGGCCATCAGATCCAGGACGTCCACCACCCGGATACGCATACCGCGGATGCAGGGCCTGCCGCCGCACTGAGCGGGGTCAATTGTAATACGGCTCAATAGACTGTCCATCCTGGCGCTCCCATCCGTTCGGCTTGTCGTCAAGTCTACGCCATCAGGGGGAGTATTCGACCTCGACATCGTAATCATCGTCGAAGTCGTCGTCATCAAAATCATCGCGCTTGCGCTTGCGGCCCAGACGCGCCTCGGTTCGCGCCACCGCTTCGTCTTCCATGCGGGCACGCATCTCGCGAGCGCGCTCGGCGGCCTCCTCGTCCTCGTTCTCCAGCCGACGCTGTTCGGTCAGCCAGCGGTAGGCGGCTTGCACCAGGGCGTCGGTACCTTCGCTTCCGATCGCCGAGATACGAAACACCGGCCCCTCCCAGCCGAGCCGGGAGACGATGGCGTCGGTACGCGCCTGGCGCTCGTCTTCGGGCAGCAGGTCGAGCTTGTTGAGCACCACGACCTGCGGGCGCTCGAGCAGGGACGCGTCGTAGCGCCGCAGCTCGTCGCGCATGATCTCCAGGTCACTGGCCGGATCACGCTCGGGATCGAACGGCGCCGCGTCCAGGACGTGGACCAGCACCAGGCAACGTTCGATGTGGCGCAGGAACTGGTGGCCGAGGCCCTTGCCCTCTGCGGCGCCCTC
>Ga0136557_1001184_pt1 | contig 17582 bp, 17 predicted proteins | sample AntRauTorckE6832_FD_104796 | JGI IMG/M metagenome (GOLD analysis project Ga0136557, IMG submission 104796) | Saline lake microbial communities from Rauer Islands, Antarctica - Metagenome Torckler E6 #832 | ecosystem: Environmental > Aquatic > Non-marine Saline and Alkaline > Saline | place...
CTACTTATGGGGGAAGCGACGTAATGTAACGAACCCCGGTATTCGTAACGGCTTGCAGCGTGCCGGAGATTCGGAGTCTTACGCTTACCTTCGTGATCAGAGTGGTGAAGCGTATTGGCCATACGTAAGCCAGGCTGATCGCGGGAAGATCTGATGCCCTGTGAGCAGTTACCTTTTTTGTATCTTTTTTGAGAGCCAATGAAATCTTTCCGTGTGGTTTTCCAGATTGTTGAAGATAATAATTGCCCGCTCTATGAGCTGGAAGACAGGCTTGTTCTTTCAGAGAGGTCGTTGGCTTTTCCCGAGGGCAAAGAAAGCTGCTTGATTCTGGTCAGGGAGCTTACGCAGTTGCTGTTTGAGCTGATGGATAGCTCAGCTCCAAACGATTATAAAAAGAAATATACCTGCAGCGGCTGCACCGGGTTGATCAAATTCCAGCAGATTGTCGGTCAGGAATCCGACAGCTCCGGCACCGGTTCCCATTTGAGTGAAAAAGAACAGATACTTTTTGACAAAATACACAATTATCCTCTTCTCAGATCGATACCACGGAACCATCTGAAAAAATTTCTCGGCTGTTTTGAGGGGAGGGTGGCGAAAAAAGATGAGATTCTGATCAACAAAAAGCAGTTGAATGAACATCTCTATCTTCTTCTGTCCGGGCAGGTTATTGTCGAAGATGGTGATGTTCCCATTACCCGATTGACGGAAGGAGAAATCTGCGGTGAAATGAGCTATTTTGGTGACTCCATCGCAACGACATCGGTCCGTGCCCTGGAAAAAACCAAATTCCTCGCAATTCACGGAAAGGATTTCAGTAAGCTCATTCATAAATCCGGGAGCGTACAGATATATATGGCCCAGCTTCTTGCCGATCGGCTGACAAAGGCCAACGCCGCAAGGGCAAGCGACTTTGAGTCATGCATGCAGGGCAGACTGAAGGATATGGTGCCGGCCGAGCTGCTCCAGGTTTTTCATATGCACCAGAAGACAGGGGTGCTCGGTCTTGATCTGCCCCGGGGCAGTGCTCGCATCTCTTTTCTTGAAGGATCCATCGTGGTGGCGAGTTACGCAGGGAAAAAAGGCCAGGATGCTGTGTTTGCCATTCTGGGAGAACGCGAAGGTGTCTATAACTTCACTTCGGGGTTGCCCGACAAGGAGATGAAGGAAAGTGCCATCGGCGATTTTATGATGCTCCTCATGGAAGGCGTCAAGCGTTTTGATGAAGAGTAGCTTTACTGCTACTCTCTGTGGTATATTCCTAGTGCTGATTACCAACCAAACGAAGCTGGTTACTCTGGGCAGCTGTGTTTATGATGGAGTTTTAAATGGAGTCGTAAATGGCGGCAAAGACAGAATATCCATGAATGAGCTGACATGATATTCGGCGTCGAGTTGCTCGTTTTTGAAGGCGATCAGGGGGACGTTGCAGGTTGCAGAGTGTTGCCTGTCGAGTATTGAGTCACCTATGAAAATGGTTTCCTCGGCTGTACAGTTGAAGTGTGCCATGATTTCCACAAGACCCTCCGGCGCCGGTTTGGGGCGCTGTGCTGTTTCCGAAGTAACTACCTTAGCGAAATACTTTTCCAGTTTATACATGTTCAGCAATGGCATCATGGTGTTGCCGCGGTTGGTGGAGATTGCCAGATGATGTGTGTCCTTCACCCGGTCAAGGAATGGGGGGAGATCTTCTTCCATCTTCATGTGCGGTAAAAAACGATCATAGCCTAGATCGCGGCGGTAGGCGTCAATTTCTTCAAAGTTGTTTTCTGAGTAGTGGCGGAAAATGTGGGAGACCGAATCGGCGGCACTGTGCATGTGAACGAATTCGAGTTCAGCATCGTCCATGGGAGGGTGGTTGAAATGATGGAGGAGATGATTGTAGTACTCCTGATTGGCCTGCCTTGAATCGAAGAGCACACCATCACAATCGAAGACAATGAGTTTAAGCATAACCACCTTGATATTCTATCATACTATTTGGATGAGGCCGTCGTGTCTCCAAAAAATTCGCTTCTCAACCATGTGATGGCAAAAAGGAGTAGCGCTTCATCATCTTTGAGTCTTTCCTGCTCAGCTGCGTCGGCAAGCTCAATATCCAGAGTCGCGCTGAACAATTTGTCTCTAAAGGTGTCGAGATCGTAGAGAGCAAGTGTGAATAGCGAGAGTTGCTGTTCATTGAGCTGGATGCCGCCGCGGATCTTTTCGTGCTGGAGTAAAGGGATTAGTACGTCATTGATTCTGTTATATTTATCGAAGCCCTGCTGCCGGCTGTACTCCAGCGGAGTCTGCTTGCAAGATTCCTTGAATCCTTGGCAATGCTCTTCGTTGAGCAGAACATAATGGTCCTTGATGCTGCCATTGGATGTGCGCATGGACGCTCTGCCCAGGGGATAGACACGACAGGCGCCGGGCCGGTCGGGATAGAGGGAACAACCGTCTTTGTCGACGAAAACGCAACTGGCGTTCCCGTCATCCACCATGGTGAGATAAAAACGTGGAAAAGCTTCTCCTTCTTCACGTTCAATGATGACGTAATTTTCAAGAAATTTGGCGGAATGCATGTCCAGTGCATTCTTCAGGCGCAGCACGTCGTAGGGCGTGAGCGCAAGGTCAAGTTGCCTGCAACAGTGGGTAAAACAGCCCACCTCCTTGTGACAGTCAAAGGTGAATGGTTCGTTTTCCTCAATGGCTACCATGTTTTTGGGCATTACCGGTAATTTCATTTTTGAATTTTCTCATCCTTCTTTTGGCTTCCACAGTGTCAGTATGGGACTGGCGATGAAAATCGAGGAATAGGTTCCTATCAGTACACCGCAGAGCAGCGCGAAAGAGAAATCGTGAATGACCGAACCGCCGAGAATAAACAGGGCAACCAGCACAAGCGCGGAGGTCAATGATGTGACCATGGTTCTGCTGATGACTTGGTTGACACTCATGTTGATGAGGTCGTAGAGTGAAGTCTTTTCACTTTTGTGCATATTTTCCCGGATCCGATCAAAGACAACGACCGAGTCGTTAAGTGAATACCCGGCAATGGTCAACAGTGCTGTGACGATGAGCAGAGTAATCTCCATATTGAAGAGCCAGCATATTGCCAGCACCACAAGGACATCGTGGAATGTGGCCACGGCGGCGGCTAAGCCAAAGCGCATGTCAAAGCGCATGGCCAAATAACATATGACACCGACCAGAGAAATGAGAATGGCAAACATGGCCTTGTTGCGTAATACAGCACTCACCGAAGAACCGATTTCTGATTGACTTTCCAGGAGAAAACCCTTGTCAGCCAGTTCCGCGGCTAGAACGGCGTCGACCTGTTGGTTGAGATTGGCAACGACGTCATCCGCCTTTTTCATTTTAACGATAAGTCGATTCTCATTTTCCACCTTCTGCAGGTTGACCCCGCCCATACCGTTGGCATCAAAGGCATTGCGAACCTCTTCCATGCTGAATTCCTGCTGGGCCTTATACTGGAGTAATGAGCCGCCGGTGAAATCTACGCCGAGATTTGCGATTCCTCTATTGATCTGGATAAAGGAGACGAGACCGATGGCCACCATTATGCCGGACAGTATAAAGGTAATTTTTTTGATTTTCATGAAATCAATGTGGGTGTTTTTGATAACTTCTACAAACACTAAGCGCTTAAAGGCTTTCAGGGAGGTCATGGTGTCAAAGATCAGCCGCGAACAGAACAGAGCTGTAAAGAGGTTGAAGATGATACCCAGCGAAAGTGTAACGGCAAAACCCTTGATGGGACCGGTCCCAAAGAGAAAGAGGGCCATGGCGGTGATCAAAGTGGTGACCTGGGAGTCAACAATGGTCCAGAGGGCTTTACTGAACCCCCCGTCGATGCTTGATTTAACCGATTTGCCTATCTTGTATTCCTCCCGCATTCGTTCAAAGATCAGGACATTGGCATCAACGGCCATACCGATGGAAAGCACAATACCGGCGATACCCGGGAGCGTGAGCGTGGCATGGAGAATTGCCAGCCCCGTAAAAAGAAATAGAATATTGAGAATCAATGCAAGGTTGGCAATAACCCCCGATAATCGGTAGTAGATTATCATGAAGCCAAGGACCAGTATGGCACCGAAAAAGCCCGAGGAGAGTCCCCGGTCGATGGAGTCCTGACCAAGGGTTGATCCGACCGTCATGTTCTGGATTATATCCACTGGAGCGGGGAGGGCGCCGACGCGCAGGACGATCGCCAGGTCCGAGGCCTCTTCGTGGGAAAAGTTGCCGGTGATCTGGGCGGATCCTCCCATAATTTTTTCACGAATGACGGGGGCGGAGCGGACTATGTCATCAAGAACAATGGCCATACGCCGGCCGGTATATTTTTCGGTGAGCCTGGCAAAAATATCGCCGCCCCGGGCGGTCATATCGAGGGAGACATAGGGTTCGTTAAAGGTGCCGCCGATCCGTACCCGGGCATCCTTGATCATATCTCCCGTCATCAGGACTTTGTTTTCCAGGAGGATGGGCCGGGTTATCTCCCTGTTGGTTGTTTGATCGACTTCCTTTTCAAAATAAATCGATGTTTCATCGGGCAGAAGGCTGCCGACTGCACGGTTAAGTTTGCGGAGGGGATCACCTTCCTCCCATTGGCCGGACTGTTTGGCTTTGTTGACCAGTGAGTTGAGGTCGATTCCCTGGCTTTCGGCAACAACCTTGAATTCCAGCTGGGCGGTGTCGCCGATGAGCTTGATGGCACGCTGGGGATCCTTTATGCCGGGGAGCTGAACAACGATTTCGTCTTCTCCCTGACGGATAATAACAGGTTCGGTAACGCCGAACTGGTCAATTCTGTTGCGGATGATTTCAAGAGACTGTTCAACGGCGTTGTTCTCAATATAGTCAAGCTTCTTCTGGGTGAGGCTCAGCAGTATTCTGGGGAAGCTGCCTTCGTTGTTTTCCAATTGTGCTTTAAGATCTTCATCTTCAGCAATTACAGCATCAACTTTATCCAACGCACTGGTATTGGGAAGGGTAAAGATAACTGTGTTCGGCGTATTGGATTTTGTGCGAACGGCGCTGATCGATTCTTCGCCGAGTCTGTCTTTGAGATTGGTGGCGGCAAGCTCCAGGGTGTTTTCCGCGGCTTTTTCAAGATTGACTTTGAGTACCAGGTGCATGCCGCCCTGAAGATCCAGGCCGAGGCGCAAACCTTCCGGCGCCATGTATTTTTTCCACCAGTCCGGGGTGTCGTCGTAAAACGACGGGACGATCGTGGCGATGGAGCCGAAGATAAGGAGTAGGAGCAGACCAAGTTTGACTTTCAGTGATGTATTCATGTATGCCTCTGGATTGCGTTTATTTGCAGAAGACGCTGATGTTTGGTGAACGCGTAGAACGTCTGTTCGGTTGCAGATGCAACACACAAATGCACTACGGTATACGTTTACCCTAGAGTACTTTGAGCTGAGTTTTGTTGGTAATCAGGATTTCTCAAGGGTGCCTTTAAAAAAACTGCAGGCTATCTTGAGAAAAGGGCCATTTTTCTTTTTTTCCCCGACCCGATAGCATGGCGATTATAACGCACTGCCTGAATCTTGCAAGTGATCTGCAGCTACGTGATAAAAAAAGACAGCCTCCTAGGGTTGCACAGTATTAATGGAGGTCGCCATACAGGCAGCTCCAAAGCCGTTGTCAATGTTGACAACTGCCAGGCCGGGGGCGCAGCTGTTCAGCATGCCGAGCAGGGCGCTGAAGCCGCCAAGGTTGGCACCATAGCCTATGGAGGTTGGTACTCCCACAACCGGAGCGCTGACCAATCCGCCGACAACACTGGGGAGAGCACCTTCCATGCCTGCAACGACTATAACGACGGAGGCGCTACTGAGAAGGGGCTGGCTGCTGAGGAGTCGGTGCAGCCCGGCGACACCGACATCGTAGAGTTTGGTGACAGGGTGGCCGAGGCATTCCGTAGTAACCCGGGCCTCTTCCGCCACAGGTATGTCTGATGTTCCGGCACATACAACCACGATTGTGCCACGGCATTTTGCGGTATCCACGGGCCTGGGGTTGGCGCAGAGAATACCGGCCCGTTGGTGATAGTGCAGCTCCGGTATCCGTTGCTGAACAAGTTCCGCTTTTTCAGCATCGACTCGTGTTATCAGCACGACATCGTTTTTAAGCAGCATGGATCTGCCGATGGCAACGAGTTGGTCAACATTTTTTGATGCTCCGTAGACCACCTCCGGAATGCCGGTTCTCAGGCTTCGCTGGTGGTCAATACAGGCATCTTCGATGAATTCAGCGGGCTGGTTTTGAATTTTCTCCAGGGCCTCTTCCACTGTGGTTTGTCCATTTTTGACCCCATTGAGGATTTGCAGAAGTGTCGTCATGTGCGTTTATCATCGTTTTAGATTGTCTGCATACCCGGTCATGGTGATTGTTGCGTATCCGGGCAAGGAGCCGCTGAAAAAGAGCTTTACAGTTGCGCCTCAATTTTGAACGCATTTTTGAGCGGACCCTAAAAGATAGAAGGCGCTGCAGGGCAGAAGGCGCTGTATATATGATTTGCAGTGATGTTGAAAAGTCAACGGGCGATTGTGTCGTAAAGTTACAACCGAGAATGACAACCAATTTATGGCAACTGGTCTTTCTGTAAAAAATAGGGTATAGAAGATGTATATGAAAATCTCATCGTGTTTGTATGCCCTTTTTCGATGATGGGTTTCATATCAGTGTCCATCCAGAAACTGTTCAGTAATAAAGGAATGTGCAATGTATGCTCGAATTTATATTCTCAGATTTCCAAAAAATACCAGTGATAAATCGTTTATTTATGACTTTGTTAAGAAATACGACATAGAATCCAATATCCTCAAGGCGGAAATTTATCCCCACAGGGAAGGGATGATGGTGGTGGAATTCAGGGGAGAGGCCTCTAATGTCACGGAAGGGTGAGAGCGCAACTTCGTGTAAATTTTCGCAGGAAGGGACAGAGACTGCAGGATACGAAAATGTCGGCTATTCTGTTTCAAAGAAGGGCTGTGCTGGTGGTGGGGGGAGATGATGCACAGCATATCCGCGATACAAGGACAAGGGCCGCTGGATTCATCAGCGGCCCTTGTGTATTATTCGTTCTTTGATTCGAGTTTGCGGAGTAGCTGTTGTGCCTTGGGAATGATTTTTGCGTCAGGGTAGACAGCGGCAAGATAGCGTAGCCGTACCATTGCCTGATCGGGTTCATTAACGCGAAGATAAAATTTGGCGACCCCGTACTCATGGTTTGCCAGAAATTCTGTGGCGGCGGCGATCTTTTGTCGGGCATCTTCAGTGTAGGGCGAATTCGGGTAGGCTTTGAGGAGCAGCTGGAATCGCTCAATTGCTTTCCGGGCACCTGTGATATCACGATCTATCGTGTCAATGCGTTTATAGTGGCACATGCCTTTTTGGTACATGACATAGGGGATCGCCTCATTGGTTGGATGCATTTCCTCGAATTGTTCGTAGTAATCGTAGGCTTCGATATAGTGCCCCATGTAATACTTACAGTCAGCGATCTTCAATTCGGCCAAGATAGCCTGGGGGCTGAAGCGGTGGCTGGCTAGAACCTTGTCGAAATACTCGATGGCCATAAAGTATTTGCCCCGGTTGTATTCAGCCATGCCCTTTTTGACCAGCGTTTCAGGTGGGAGGCTAAGGTTCATATCCTCCGGGGCGGAGGACTGGAAAAATCCTCCGATGGTTGAGCACCCCGGAAGAAAGATCAGGAAACAAACAGTGAGAACCAGGGGAATTCTGTATGGTGAAGTTTTTAGAGGCATTGCGTTTATAGTTGGTGATAAGGCTCGTGGTTGGAACTCCACCTTACTTGGGGAGATTGAAAAGCAAGTATTTTCTCCGGCATCAGGATGTTTAAAGGCATTATCCTTATGCCGGAGAATTCTTGGACGACTAAAACTACCGGAGCTACTGAGGTTGTTTAGATACCTTTGTTTATCAGATCAACCAGTTGAGGCTTGCCTACGGCGCCGGTGATTTGGTCGACCACCTCGCCGCCCTTGAAGAGAATAAGCGTGGGGATGGCACGAATGCCGTGTTTTCCTGGGGTAGCTGGATTGTCATCAACGTTCATTTTGGCGATGTTGATTTTCCCATCATATTCTTCAGCAAGGTCTTCCACAACTGGCCCGATAGCCTTGCAGGGCCCACACCATGGAGCCCAGAAATCAACGAGAGTCGGGACATCGGAGCCCACGATGGAATCAAAATCAGCATCACTGATCTGTTGAACTTTGTCGCTTGCCATATTTTTCTCCTTTAATGTTTTTCCCATTCAAAATAATGGTATGAAATTTGGTTTATAAAACCAGAAAAAAAGCACTGGCAGAAAACCGGACTTGTTATGTCTGATTCCGTGAATGCCAGTTTACCTTCTGCTCTTTTTTGTGACAAGTAAAAATGTAATCAGTCGCCGTCCGGTTGCTGTTGTGACCTAACTAATAGGTATGTTATAATTATTTGTAGTTATATTGCAATTTGGTCGGCTGGAGCACCCTCCGACTATACTTTTGTATAGTAGAGCCTCCCTGCCGAATATGCACCATCTTCAATTGAACTCATACGGTAAAACTGAATAGCTGATAGTCAATGTTGTTTTCATGAAGGAGTAAGGCGAACGTGTTTGACACTTTTTCCTGGTCCATGCTACAATCTATGATTGTGACTATTCAGGTGGGAGCACCAAATTGGCATAACCACCGAGTTGTAACTGTTCAGGAGTGCTCTATATTGGCTCATTTGGGGCTTCGAAGCATACTTGTGCTATTCGAGAAGGCTTAAATGGGACAAGATGGGGTGCTCCTGAATAGTTACCTATGATTTATGAAATGTCATCGTGATCCCCGCGTTGTTAGCTTAGGGTCCGCTCAAAAATTAGTTCGCAAATGTGAAATTATTTTTGAGCGGACCCTTAGGAAAGGGGGCATGAGTTATGCTTGTGATTCTCGTAGCATCTGGCTATGCTATGAGGTTAATACGTGTGTTTATACTACTTATATTACCATTGGGAGAGTGAATATATGGAAAGGGTTCGGTCAAGAGAAAAATTTGAAGAGGCGCAAAGAGTAATTCCAGGTGGTGTGAGCAGTCCTGTCAGGGCCTGCCGTTCCGTTGGCTGTGATCCTCTTTTCATTGAGCGGGGGAGTGGGTCTGTTGTGACCGACATTGATGGCAATTCTTTCATCGATTTTGTTTGCTCATGGGGGCCGATGATAATGGGCCATGCCCATCCTGAGATTGTGGCCGCTGTGCAGAAGAGTGCAGCAGCGGGAACCAGCTTTGGCGCACCGACCATCTCGGAGTTAGAGCTTGCCGCAATGGTGGCGGAGGCTGTGCCTTCGATTGACAAGGTACGCTTTGTTAATTCAGGGACCGAGGCCACCATGAGTGCGGTTCGATTGGCGAGGGGGTATACCGGCAAGAAAACGGTTGTCAAGTTTGACGGCTGCTACCATGGCCACTCTGATTCGTTTCTGGTCAAGGCAGGTTCCGGGCTTATGACGCTTGCCATCCCCGGTAGCCCTGGGGTGCCTGATGATATTGTCAAAAATACGGTATCCATCCCTTACAATGACGTTGCCACGCTTGAAAAAACTCTGCGTGATGAGAATCTCGATATTGCCTGTGTTATTGTTGAACCTGTGGCCGGCAATATGGGCTGTGTCCCGCCGGTTCCTGGCTTTCTCGAAGCTTTACGAACACTGACCAGTGAACTGGGGATCGTTTTGATTTTTGATGAGGTCATTACCGGGTTTCGCCTGGCCTATGGCGGTGCTCAACAGTATTATGGTGTGACGCCGGATTTGACCTGTCTTGGAAAGATCATAGGTGGAGGGCTGCCCGTCGGAGCCTACGGCGGGAAGGTCGAAATTATGGATCAGGTTGCTCCAGATGGCCCTGTCTACCAGGCTGGAACACTGTCGGGCAATCCCCTGGCCATGTCCGCCGGTAAGGCGGCCTTGAAACTGCTGCAGCGAAAGGATTTCTATAAAGAACTGAATGAAAAAAGCGAAGCCGTCGCAACAAGGTTACAGGAGCTGGTCGATCGTATCGGCATAGATGTGCAGTTGAACAGGGTTGGCTCGGTGATGACCAGCTTTTTCACCAAAAACCCGGTAGAAGATTTTACTACTGCAACCAAGGCCGATACCGCGCGCTATGGGCAACATTTTCGCCAGATGTTGTCGCAAGGTATCTACCTTGCGCCGTCACAGTTTGAAGTTGCTTTTATTTCGGCTGCTCATACCGAAAATGATTTGGAAAAACTGGTAAAAATGACTGAATGGTCATTCAAAAAAATAATGGAAAGTTAAAAAATCCGTTGACTTTGGGGGATAGTCGTGCTACCAAACCGTGATAGTATCCCAGTTGATGGAGGAACCTTTTGACTCCCTCGGAAAATCCTTTGTGGCCATCTGTTATTGGAACGTTTAATTGTGGTCAGGTGTTTATCCGGGGCGGGAGAGTGTAATGTCGGATTTGAAAAAGGAAATGGTCCATCTGCTGGCGAATTATGGCCATATAGGATTCAGCTTTGTCGGCTGTATCTTCATTGGTCTTGGGGGTGGCATCCTGCTGGACCAGAAGGTCTTTGACGGCAAGACTGCTCCGTGGTTTACCTTTATTGGTCTAGCATTTGGAATAGCGGCGGGGTTCAAAACGTTGTTTGATATCCTCTGGCGTGTCAAGGACAGCGACAAAAAGGACGACGATAGAGGGTAGTGTGACAGATGAGATAGTTTCCCTGCAGAAAATGCAGGTTGCGGCTTGGGTATATTTAGTAATCATCACGTTGGGATCATGGTATATCATGTCATGGTCGTTTGCCTGGGCCGTTTTTGCCGGAGGTGTTATCTCCATATTGAGTTTTGCAGTTTCGCATCGCGATATATCCGGCTTTTTCGAGAGCCTGGGGCAGCAGCTGGATGACAACGAGAGCAAAAAAAAGGTTAAAAAAAGCAGGACTGGTTTCCTTATACGATTTTGGTTCCGGATTGGTATCATCGGCGTTGTGCTTTTTCTATTGATCAGGACAGGAGAAGCAAACGTTTTTGGATTGATTCTGGGTTTATCAACGGTGGTTTTTACGGTTACTCTCACAGCGTTGCGAGTGGCCGGACGCTACTTATTCAGGGGGAGGAGGTAATAAAGGATTATGGAACATCCGATTCTATTCATTTCAATTATTCTGGAAAAATTGGGTTTGCCGGTACCACACGGTTTTGTTGGTCACACTTTTCTAGAGCAGATCTGTGCGCCATACATGACCTATACATGGCTGGTCATGGCGTTCCTTTTTATCGTTTCCAAACTGACCCTGGGAAATCTGGAAATGATTCCCGGAGCTGGACAAAACTTCTGGGAAATCATTCTCGGGGGGATGGATGAGTTTTTTGCCGACAATATGGGACGGGAAATGACTGATAAGCTCTTTCCCATGGTGGCCACCTTTGCGATATACATCGCTGTCGCTAACCTTATCGGCCTCATTCCCGGGTTTATGTCGCCGACGTCAAGTTTGAACACAACTCTTGCGCTGACAATAATTGTTTGGATAACCCACCATATAATAGGGTTCAGAGCACACGGTCTTCAATATTACAAACACTTCATCGGTCCCATGTGGTGGCTTATCCCGCTTATGCTCCCCATCGAGCTGATTAGTAACCTGGCGCGTCTGCTCTCCCTGTCCATTCGACTTTTCGGGAACATCATGGCCAAAGAGACGTTGCTCGGTATCCTCTTTATGCTTGCTGGTGCTTTTTTCGCACCGTTGCCGATTATGATACTGGGTGTTCTTGTTTCAATCGTGCAGGCGATGGTCTTTGTATTGCTGACCGTCGTCTATATTGCACAGGCCCAGGAACACGCGCATTGATATTTTATCACGGGAATCGTTACGGATTCCCGTGGAATATACAGTTTTCCTCTGTGGAAGATGGAAGAAGGCCAAAATCCAGCGAGTCTGGAAATGTGTCCCGGGGAAAGAGGTTTTCCCAAAAGCAATTCTCTGCTGGGGGATACGCAACATTTAAATTTTAAAGGAGTTCAACAATGGAAGGTAATTTACAGTTAGCTTTAATCTGTGTCGGTGCTGCTCTGTCCATCGGTCTTGCCGGTCTTGGAGCTGGAATTGGTATTGGTTCAGTTGGTCAGGGTGCTACCATGGGTCTTGCGCGTAATCCCGAAGTACAACCTAAGCTCATGGTATTCATGATCCTTGGTATGGCACTTGCCGAGTCCATTGCTATTTACGGACTTGTTATTTCACTTATTCTTCTCTACGCCAATCCATTGCTGTAGAACAAGAGACAGGATGGAGTACTGCAAAAGCCCCCAGCCAGGCTGGGGAAACAGGATCTGAGCGCATAATACATCCGGGTCATTGCAGTACGATCATCGCTTCAAGCAATGCCAAAAGGGCCGCAGATTATTCTGCGGCCCTTTTGGCTTTTAAAGTGCAGGCCACTGTACTTTCCGCCATGAACATTGACAATGATATAATTATTCATCCGGTGCGAACTAAAAAAGACCGGGAAATCCCTTCGTCCGGTATTTTGCTTGTCAATCCAGCGGAGGCTCGTGCAGCACATGATGTCGTCCTGGCGAAGGGAGGACAGAGACATTTTTTGCATAACGCTCAATTAACGGTAACGCTTGAAAAGGACAGGTTTGTCGCCGGTCCCGCCATCGGCGCTCCGGCGGCAACCCTTGTCATGGAAAAGCTCATCGCTCTTGGCGCCCGCCAAATCATTCTCATGGGGTGGTGCGGCAGTATCGACACGGAATATGGTATTGGTGATATTACCGTCCCCACAGGGGCCCTGTGCGGTGAGGGGACATCGCAGTATTATATTGATGCAAATGCAAATCGCTCCCCTGGCCCTATGGTGATAAAACCATCATGCTCCGGTATTGCTATGCTGTCCGCCTTGATGGCACAACGGGACTTGCCGTGCAAGGGGGGCAGGGTATGGTCCACCGATGCTCCCTATCGTGAGAGCAGAAGTTATTTGCAACAGCTCAATGACACAGAAAACATCAGCGGTGTCGATATGGAGTTCTCGGCCCTATGCAGCGTTGCCGCTTTTCGGGGTGTGGATTTTGCGGCGGTGCTTATTGTCTCCGATGAACTATGGAAAAAAACATGGTGCCCAGGATTTAAAAATCCCATTTTCAAGCAGCGCTGCGGCGAAGTGATGGACTGTCTACTGACAGGAAAACTCTCCAGCAGATGAAAGAATGCAGGTAACTGCTCACAGGGCACCAGATCTTTTCGCGATCAGCCTGGTTTACGTATGACCAATACGCTTCACTTGTAGGGGCACGGCGCGCTGTGCCCCTACAAGAATCTCCGGCACCCTGCAAGCAGTTACAAATACTGGGATTAGTTACATTACGTCACTTCCCCCATAAGTAGTTACGAATACAGATGAAAAAAATACACATTACTAGTCTTGGATGCGCCAAGAATTTTGTCGATTCCGAGGTCATTCTCGGTCAATTGCAGCATGACGGCTGGCAGGTTGTCGAGCAACCGGAAGAGGGAGATGTCTTGCTTGTCAATACATGCGGCTTTATCCAGCCGGCCGTTGAGGAGGGAGTGGATGCTATTCTTGAGCTTGCTGATGTAAAAAAGAACGCCCCGGCGATGAAGCTTGTGGTCGCAGGGTGCATGGTGCAGCGCTACAAGGAAAAACTCAAGGAGGAGATTCCAGAGATTGATCTGCTTGTGGGAACAGAGGGAGTCGAAGGTATTCACGACCTCCTCAATGCCCTTGTAGAGAGAAAAGAGACATCGCTGCTGTATATGCCGCAACGTTTTCTCATGGATTATAAAATTCCGCGAACACTTGCTACGCCATCCTTTCGAGCCTGGATGAAAATAACTGAAGGATGCAATAACTGCTGTTCATATTGTATGATCCCATCAATTCGAGGACCATTACGCAGTAGAAGTCTGGATGATTTACACAACGAGGCTGTGATACTCGGAAAAAAAGGTGTTCGTGAGCTGAGTCTGATTGCGCAGGATCTCACCGCGTATGGATGTGACGGCGACAACGGTCAACAGCTTGTGCCGTTACTGCACCACCTTATTGATAATACCATGATTGACTGGATACGTCTGCTGTATCTCTATCCCACGGGGATTACCGATGAGCTTCTCGATCTCATGGCGGAAAACAACCGCATAGTGCCCTATCTTGATATTCCGTTCCAGCATGTCAGCACCAGGCTGTTGCACCGGATGAACCGGTTCTATTCAAAAGAAATGCTTTACTCCCTCATCGATAGGATTCGCACCAAACTGCCGGAAGTGGCGTTGCGGACAACCTTTCTGCTGGGCTTTCCCGGGGAGAAAGAAGGGGATGTTGAGGAGCTTGCCTCCTTTCTAGAAGAGGTACAACTTGAACATGTGGGCATTTTTGCGTATTCAAACGAAGAGGGCAGTTCATCGGAATTCTATGATGGCCAAGTCCCTGAACAAGAAAAAAATAACCGGGTTGAGCATATACATACGCTTCAGTCTTCGATTTCGGCGGAAATACAAAAAAAGTACGTGGGGACTGTGCAGGATGTACTGGTTGAGGGCTTGAGCAGGGAGACGGATCTTCTTCTCGAAGGACGGACACGTTTCCAGGCACCCGATATAGATGGGTGTGTTTTGATCAATGATGGACAGGCGCAACCTGGCGACTTTGTCCAGGTGGAAGTATCCGAGGCCCAGACCTATGATCTGGTTGGAGGGATTGTCCAATCGGCGCTGTGAAGTGTTTGCGCGTTACAGCCGACTCTTCCGCTCCTCTTTTGACCAATATCGCGTGGTTCACGCAGAGGAAAGAACGCGTATTTTTCTGTATTTTTCCGTAGGTTGCCTTAAGGCCCGCTCAAAAATACATCCACATTTTAAGGCGCAACTGCAACCTGCCTTGCGGCTTGCCGTAAAATGTCACATTTGCACTTCAATTTTGCGAAGTTGTTTTTGAGCGGACCCTCAGTGCGAATCCTACAATTTTATTTACGCGAATTGACCTGTTCTCGAAGGTCTTTACCAACCTTGAAAAACGGCAGTTTCTTGGGCCTGACCTTGATTTTTTTGCCGGTTTTAGGATTTCGTCCCTCATAACTGTCGTAATGTTTGATCACAAAGCTACCAAATCCACGGATTTCAATACTTTCACCTCTGGCTAGCGCATCAGTCATCGTTTCAATAACGGTGTTGGTGATAGCGGCAGCCTCGCGGTGCGGTACGTTGATGTCCTGCGCCAGAGATTCAATGAGGTCCGATTTATTCATGCCTTGCTCCTGTTCCCGTAGTTGAGTTGTGTCCCAATGTAGCACCCTCTTGGGTGCCAGTGAGGTGATCACCGAGCGATATCAAATTACTAAGATAAAACATATGGTTACATGTTGTTTGCCAAGGTGCTGTACAGGTATTCGAGCATGCGGAATAAGCAGATACTGAGCAGCAACACCTATCCATTATGAGAAGCTAATATGTAACTGACTAGATTTAATCAGCTATTTTCTCTTTTGTAAAGGAATATTTTTAAATATTTTTAATAAATCTCTAGAAGTTAAGTGACGATAGTCGCCCTCGCCGAGGTTCCCCAGAGAAAGACTGCCGTAGGCCAGCCTTTTGAGATTTATAACAGGATGGCCAATCGCGGCGAACATTTTTCGTACCTGACGTTTGCGGCCCTCATGAATGATGATCTGTACACGGCTCGAGCTGGAATATCTCTTTATGATCCGGAGCGAGGCCGGTGAAGTCATTTTCCCTTCAAGTGAAATCCCTTTTTCCAGTGCGCTAAGCTTCTTGGGGCTGGGGTAGCCGGAAACAGTGGCCTCGTATGTCTTGGTCACTTCATGGCTGGGGTGTTGGATTTTTTGAGCAAGCTCGCCGTCGTTGGTGAGAAGAAGTGCCCCTTCAGTATCAAGATCAAGCCTTCCCACCGGAAACAGCCGCAGATTAGAATTCTTGAGAAGATCCGTGACTACGGGGCGCCCCAGGGGATCGGCAAGGGTGGTGACATATCCTCTCGGCTTGTTGAGGAGAATGTATACCTTGGGTTCCTGCTGCGCTATCTTTTTGCCGTCAAAGAGTACCTGCTGCCGTTCCGGAATGATTTTCACCCCCATGTCACGGACGACCAGGCCATCGACACTGACGCGTCCAGCGGTTATAAGGGACTCCGATTTCCTGCGTGAGGCGACGCCGCATTGGGCCAGGTATTTCTGTAGTCGTATGGGTTCGTTCATCGCCATTTCGAAGGGATAATACGGGTGTATTTTTCATCGACCAGCTGTCGTGTGGTATCATCAACTTCGAGAACTTCCGTATACCAGGGTTTCATCCGGCAGTCGATGACAATGGGCGGTTGCAGGCCGACATGAAAGCGCCTGATGTTCATAGCACTACAGTGTATGTCGGCAGCCGGTTCAAATCGAGTGAAGATAGTCCAGAGAAACTCCTGCATGGAAGCGGTTGCCTCATGGCTGTTGTCGACCAGGAGTATGACCTGCCAATCGCTCAGATGCCCATTGTGGGCAAGCGTATCGCCCAGGTCGTTGTCTTCTTCATAGGACGGAGCCTGGACAACCAGCGTTCCAGGGAGGAAGGCAACGGGGTTGGTGCAGCCGCGCGGCAACTCTCCGTCAAAGCTCTCCGGCAAATCACGCTGCTTTTCTTTCCCCAGTCCCATGAGCATGGCCTTGGAACCCTTATTGACGGATGGCCCTGTATAGTCAAGGGTGTCCTGGGAAACGTTGGCAAAAATAAAAAGGTCTCTGTCCCACTGGACCCGTTCAAGACAGTGTGTCCAGAGGCCGGCAAAATCGGTGATGTCGATATCACCGTCGGTAACAATAAGAAATTTGGTAAGAGAGAGCTGACCTTCACCAAGGACACGCAGACCGCAGGCAAACGCCTCACGGGGATAGCGATCAGCGACTCTGGCGGCAGCCAGGCAGTGAAAGCCGGTTTCCCCGAAAGTCTTGAGCTCTTTGACACCTTTCATGACCAGTGGAAACAGTGGGGAGAGCAGCTCCTGGAGAAAGTCCCCGATGAAAAAATCTTCCTGTCTCGGTCTGCCGACGACGGTGGCCGGGTAGATGGCATTTTTGCGGTGATAGAGATGGCTGACTTGAAAGACGGGATAATCATGTTCCAGTGAGTTGTAGCCGTAATGATCACCAAAGGGACCTTCCGGCCTGCGGAGATGAGGCGGCACCATTCCCTTGACGGCGAATTCGGCGTTGGCGACAAGATCGTGACCGCCGAGAGGATCTCTGGTCATCTTGAGCTTTTTGCCCATGAGCAGAGAGGTAAGGATCAGCTCCGGTATATCCTCCGGCAACGGGGCAATGGCGGAGAGCATCAGGGCGGGTGGACCGCCGATATAGAGCGTCAGCGGCAAAGGCTTATTGTTTTTCTCGGCCTCGAAATAGTGGTAACCTCCGCCTTTGTGGATCTGCCAGTGAATGCCGGTGGTTGTGTCATCGTGGCGTTGGATGCGGTACATGCCGAGGTTGTGGCCCCGGCCGTCGGGATGCTC
>Ga0136557_1001185_pt1 | contig 17541 bp, 7 predicted proteins | sample AntRauTorckE6832_FD_104796 | JGI IMG/M metagenome (GOLD analysis project Ga0136557, IMG submission 104796) | Saline lake microbial communities from Rauer Islands, Antarctica - Metagenome Torckler E6 #832 | ecosystem: Environmental > Aquatic > Non-marine Saline and Alkaline > Saline | place...
TTAATTCTAAGGCCTTTGCCGAGGATGGGATTAACTTTGAATTTCAGCAAGAGGTTTCGGAGACTTTACCCGTAGGTCCTGAATTACTATTTACCACTCCAGCTAATGAAGAGGGAAATGTATCCCTCAGTTCTGTGGTAAAAGCTCAATTTAATGCTAACATTCATCTTGCAGACCCATCACTGATAAGCATTTCTTCTGATGGCGAAACTGAGACAGGTCTAAATTTTGTTCTTGGAGCCGGCAAAAATCTAATTATTAACCACTCAAGATTTGAACCGAACACCCAATATACAGTAAACATTGGAACAGGTGCCATAAGCGGTTACGAAGGGATAAGTTTTACTTTTGATACCGGCGAAGACGACATCCTGCCGTTCCCAGAATTAATGACGGTTCAACCCGCACACGAAAGCACTAGCGTTGCACTAGATTCACCCATTCACGCCATATTTGCCAATGATATTTTTGCGGTTGATTTATCGGGGATTAAGATTGTTGATACACAACAAAATGAAGTTACAGGAGCTTCTGTTTCAATAAGCCAAGATACGTTATTCATTTCGCATGATACTTTTAAACATAGCGAGAGCTATTCTGTAACGATTCCCTCAGGGTCATTAAAAGGAAGCAATGAGGTGGCAAATGATCCATATAGTTTTTCATTTACAACACAAGAGCCACCGGAAGGAGCTTTCGTCACTACCTGGAAAACTGATAATGGGGGTACTTCAGATAATAATCAAATAACTATACCCACTACTGGCTCAGGTTACAATTATAACATTTACTGGAAAAATCTAAGCGATGCTAATATCAATGGCACTCTGTCCAGCCAAACCGGGAGTGCCACAATTACTTTTCCAGAGGCGGGTACTTATCAGGTAGAAATTAGTGGTGATTTTCCAAGAATATATTTCGGTTCAACTGGTGATGCAGAAAAACTCTTAACAATAGAGGCATGGGGGAATATTGAGTGGGCTTCTATGAATGGAGCTTTTTGGGGCGCTACAAATTTGACCTTAGAAGCAACAGAGGCACCAGATTTGTCACAGGTAACTGACATGAGTTACATGTTTGCCAGTGCTAGTTCATTTAATGGAAGTATAGGGCATTGGGATGTCTCCAGTATTACCAATATGCGAAGCATGTTTGGTTTTGCTGGCTCTTTTAATCAAGATATTGGCAGCTGGAATACAGCAAATGTCGAAAACATGGCAGATATGTTTCAGGGTGCCTCATCATTTAACCAAGACATAGGAGGCTGGAACACTGTCAAAGTGACAACAATGAATTCGATGTTTAGGTTGGCAAGTACATTCAATGGGAATATTGGGGGCTGGGAAACCGGAAGTGTGACTGATATGGAAGGAGTGTTTGATGGGGCTTCGAGCTTTAATCAGCCCATTGGAGCTTGGAATACAGAAAGTGTTACCAATATGGCAAGGATGTTTAAAGGCGCTACAACTTTCGATCAAGATATTGGAAACTGGGTGACTGACAATGTCATTGATATGAGTAACATGTTTAATGGAGCAAATTCTTTTGATCAAGATATAAGTGAATGGGATGTAATTAGTGTTGTTAATATGGAAAGCATGTTTACATCCGCTGTTAATTTTGACCAGGATATAAGTAACTGGAATACCAACAGTGTAACCAAAATGGGGGGTATGTTTTACAATGCGGAGTCTTTTAATCAAAGCTTAGCAAATCTGGATATCTCAAATGTCAACGAAATGACCGATGGAGATGGAAGTGGCATGCTGGGAAGTTCTGGTATGTCGACAAATAATTATGATGCTACGCTGATGGGATGGTCGGATATGAATCCTAATGCAGGAGTTGCGCTAGGGGCACAAGGTCTGATTTTTTGTAATGGAGAAGCAGCTCGTAATTACCTTATTTCTAACTATAATTGGACATTTACAGGTGATGCAAAAAGCTGCCCAATTAGTGTTACAAGTACTTCTCCTGAAAATGGGGCAACCGGGGTGACGACAAACGGTAATATCTCAATACATTTTGATGCCGCATTCCAAATTAGTGATTTATCACTTATTGCCGTTGAAGATGAAGAGGGTGCCATTTTAGATGGATTAGATTTTAGCACACCTAATGAAGACAAATCTTTAGTCATCTATCCCCCCGATCTTAATGAGCTTACAGAATATTCAGTAACAATTCCTGCCGGTGCTCTAATTGGACTGGAAAGTGATGTTGCTTTTTCATTTACTACCCGGGAGAATTTTTCAGTAATCGAAACTGTACCGGCTGATGATGCCACTGATATTCCAATTGACACAAAAATAAAAGTCTATTATAACAAGCCTTTTAATATTTACGGCGGATATTCTGTGACTTTAAACGGGCAAAACACAAACAGTTTATCCGTAGAGTCAGATAGCATCTTAGTAATTGATGCTCCCGATTTAACAGCTTCTACAACATACACGGTTGAAATCATGTCGGGTTCCTTAGAAGCAATTGATACCTATGAGTATAATGATGAGTATAACTTTGAATTTACAACTGCTTCCCGTCCTGAAGTGTCTTCAACATCTCCTGAAAATTTAGCTACTGAAGTTGATACATCAGGAACCATATTAATCACTTTAAATGAACAGGTAAGCATTGAGGACGCTTCTAAGTTTACACTTATTGATTCTACCGAAACGCCAGTGCCAGATTTATCTTTTGAATTAAGAACTCCAATTATATCCGATGGAGACTTAATCGACAGTTTTCTCGAAATTTCTTACGCAGGCCTGCAAGAAGGAATGATTTATGAGGCCATATTAGATTCAGCAGCAGTTATAAATCAAAATGGGGTTGTGAATGATAAGCACACTTGGGAATTCACAACAGAAGCTTTTCCGCCATCTATTGTTTCCAGAACCCCCGATTCTTTAGATTATGGAGTAGATGGTGGGTCTGATATAATTATTGAATTTAATAAACCCGTTTCAATTGCAGATGTTCAGAAATTTCAAATTGAAGATGGTGAGGGAAGTTTAGTAGGAAATGTCGAACCATATCTATACATCCCTGTAGAAGTAGCTGGTAAGGCTGTGCCAACAGAAACGCCGACCAGCAATAAAGTTAGAATTGCCCATTATGAATTTGAAGAGGACAAAATATATAAGGTTGAGTTGTCTCAAGGTGCTGTAGAAAGTGAGGCAGGCGTACAAAACCAAGGAGTTTCATGGAAGTTTTCAACCTACTCTAATCCTTTTCTAATGGTTACGGCAACTACTCCTGCTAATGGCGCAGAAGAGGTGCCGGTTGACACAGAAGTTTCGGTTACATTTAATCAAGATATAACGGCTAATGACCTTTCCGGTGTCAATCTATATGATAACTTTGAAAATTTAGTTTCTAATACAGATGTAAATGTTTCGGGCAATAAACTGATCATATCACATCAGGGATTACAGGGTGATAAGGGTTATTTTGTGTCAATCTCATCCGATGCAATACAGAATATAGATGGTCTTGGTAATGAGCATATCTATTTTGATTTCGATACGGAAGAAGTTATTCAGCCTAATGTTTCTCAACTACATCCAGCAAACAACGCAGAAAACGTTCCGGTTGATACAGAGGTGTCTGTAACATTTGATCAGCCCATAACGACAAATAATTTATCTGATATTGCAATCTATATGGCCTCAGAGCAAATTGTGCCAAATACATCAGCCAGCATTTCTGGAAACAAGCTAACAATTACTCACCCCGATTTAGAGTCCAATACGGGTTACTTTGCTGTTATTCCAGCTGGATCTGTTATTAATGGAAATGAAATTGGAAACTCGCTTATAAACTGGCAATTTCAAACAGTGGAAGGGGTTGCGCCTGTAGTTGAAGAGTTTATTCCTGGAAGTGGTGCTGAATTGGTAGAACTTGACGCCGAAGTCAAGGTAGTTTTCGAAGAGGAAATTTCCCCGGTGAATTTGTCAGATATACTCATTCAAGATGGCGAAGGAAATGGTTTATCGGGTATTTCAGCATCAGCAGAGAATAATGAATTGCTTATTCAGCATGACAATTTCGAATATGGCCAAACGTATACTGTAACCATTCCACCAAATATTCTTGAAAGCTCAACAGGTATTTTGAATCCTGAAATTAGTTGGTCTTTTAGCGCTCTTTCTTCTCCGCCAGCTGTAGCATCTACATCTCCGGAAGAAGGTGCTAGTTCGGTTTCTATAGGCACGTCTATTGAGGCAACCTTCGATAAACCAATTTCTGCAGGAGATCTGTCTCAAATACAAATTACTGACGATCAGAATAATTCTATCAACGGGCTTTCGGCAGACATCGATGGGAGCAGGGTCATAATTTCAGGGGCTGAGCTTGAGACGGGAACAATGTATACTGTTTCTTTAGGAAGTGGAGTGGTTCTAAATTCAGGAGGTCTTCCGAATGAAACATTTTCCTGGAGCTTTTCTACGATTCTTTCTGCCCCTGAAGTAACCAGTACGAGCCCTGGTGATGATGAGAGCTCTGTAGCTATAGATGCACCGGTGAGTGCCACTTTTAGCCTTCCCATAGAAGCTGCTGGACTAGAAGGAGTCATGATAACTGATGAAAGCGGTGATATGTTGAGTGGTGTATCGGCATCAGTAGAAGGGAGTGAACTGACTATTGATAATCCCAACTTTAAACAAGGAACCACCTATACGGTTAGTCTTGATGAAGGCGTCGTGATCAATCAGGATGGAGTAGAAAATGGCAGCACCTCTTGGAGTTTTACAACGATATTATTGCCTCCTGAGCCAACTGTGCTGTCTCCGCAGTCAGATCTAGAGGGCGTTGCGCTCAATACTGTTATTGAAGCAGAGTTTGATCAGGTCATTGTATTAGAAAACCCTGGCCAGATAGAACTCATAGGCGCCGGTCAACCCTCGGAAGCATTGGACCTTGAAGTGAGCTCCAATATGTTAACAATTACTACCCAAGGGCTAGCAAGTGGTACAGAATATTCAGTATCAATTGGCGGGGGAGCAGTTACAAATGAAGGAGGAGTTGCCAATGAGGCGTTCTCTTGGAATTTTACTACGATATTGCCGGCTCCGGAGGTATCGGCTACGGTTCCTGAGGATGGTCAAACGGGTGTGGCCTTAGATGCGCAAGTGCGGGTGGTGTTCACCCAGCCGGTTGAGTCGGGAGCGTTGGATGGGCTCACCATAAGCGATGAGTCTGGTGAGGAGTTGCCGGGGGTAACCGGGACGGTAGAGGGAGCCGAGCTTGTGATTGATCATGCGGAGTTTGTCCCTGGAACCACCTATACCGTTAGCCTTGAAGAAGGCGTAGCGGTTAATGCTGATGGGGTTGAAAACCAGGCCTATTCATGGAATTTTACGACTCTGTTACCGGCCCCTGAGGTGATAAGTACGACGCCCGAAGCGGGGGAGACTGGAGTGGATGTGTCACCGGTTGTTAGGGCTGAATTTAATTTACCAGTAGCGCTGTCCAATGAAAGCCAGGTAGGATTGACCGGGCCTGATGGAGAGGCTGTTGAGGATTTAGAGGTGGAGGTAAACGGCAACTCCCTTAGCATCACAGCCTTTGAACTGGTACATGGCACTGCGTATAATGTGATTATAGGGTCAGGAGCCGTTAACAACGCTGACGGTGTTTCGAGCGAGGCGTTCTCATGGAGTTTTAGAACAGTAATGTCAGCTCCGGAAGTACTTGCCTCAAAACCAGCTAAAAATGCTTTATCTGCAGATATTGCTACTGAGATCACTATTCTATTTAACCAGACTATTAGAGAGGGAGATTTTTCACAGATAGAGTTCACTGATGCATCTGATAATTCAGTATCTGGCATTGAAACTGCCATTGATGATTCTGCCTTAATTATTCAACACGATGGATTAGAGCACTTAACAGATTATTTAGTTCAGATTACACCTGGTGTGGTTATAAATAGTGATGGAGTAAATAATGAACAATTCCAGTTACGCTTTACTACCGTAGCCGATATTTCGGAAGATGTGGTCACAACGGTAAATCGTGATTTTGGAGACGCATCTTCCCCTAACAGTTACAGATTGATCGCACTCCCTGGAAATATTCAAGTGCCTTTACCTGAGGTTCTTGGAAGTAGCAGCGGAGAAACATGGCAGGCATTTTGGGATAATGGCGCTGATGAAAATTACTTAATAGAATATGAGGAAAGTGAACTATTTCAACTAAAACCCGGAAATGGATTTTGGTTGATTAGTGCGGATAACTTCAGTTATAATGAGAATATTCCTGCAGTTGAATTAAATGAATCGAATCAGGCAGAGATCTCTCTTCATGCTGGTTGGAATATAATTTCAAACCCTTTGGATGTTGATGTGGCATGGGATGTTGTTGAAGAGGCTAATGAAGAAGGTCTACAACCTTTATGGGCCTTTAATGAATCTTTTGAAGCCGCACCGGTCTTTATGTCTGCCAAGGGAGGAGAGGCTTTTTACTTTTTCAATGAGACAAATATTGAGACCATTTTGATCCCATATATTGAACATTCTCCTGAAAAGAGATCAACGGCTGAAGCAGCTAAAATCTCAGTTGTTACCTTGGTTGATGACGAGATCAGTTCTAAGAGTGAACTTATTTTGAATCGAGAAGCAATCCCAGATAAAGATTTCAAACAGGTGATTTCGCCACCCGGTGGTTTTGAAGAAGCATCCATCCGATTCTTAAATAACAAAGAGAACAGCTCGAAGTCGCGTACGCAAACAGTAGCAACACGAGTGAGCAGTTACAATGCTTTTGGTCAAAGTTTTGATATGGTGTTGAATACAACTGCCGGAACTACTGTCACCGTTGTTTTAGAAAACTCTCTAAGTTCATTGAACGATGATGAATTGCTTGTATTGATTGACAAACATACGGGTATCGCTTATGAACTGAACGATGGGAATTCAGCTGAAATTACTCCTGAAAAAGATAAAACTGAGCTTCTTTTCGTAGTAGGAACAGAGCAATACCTTGAGGAAGAACATGCCGGGTACTTACCGGATGAGATCACCATCAATCAGAACTATCCGAACCCGTTTAACCCAACCACAACACTGAGTTTTTCTATTCCCGAGAAAAGTGTGGTTGATGTTTCTATCTATAATCTGTTGGGGCAGGAAGTTGGCAGACTGATTAATAGTAAGACATTATCGGCTGGGTCCCATCAATTGCGGTTTGATGGATCAGCCTTTTCAAGTGGCTTATATATTGTACGATATACAGTTGATGATCAACATTTCAACCAGAAAGTATTACTCATAAAATAAGGGCTATAATGATTGTGAGACGAATATTTTTACTGTTTTCAATGGTTACTATCATAACCAGTTCTATGGAATGCACCTTTAATGTAGATCCGGAACCACCTGCTATTCCTTCTAATTTTGAGGGTATTTCAACGGAGTCAAAAATTGAGCTTTCATGGAGTTTCAACAGAGAGCCTGACTTTGATGGGTATAATCTATATAAATCGAATGAAAGCATTGATGATATTCAACAGGTAAATCCAGTGCATGAATCGTTATACACTGATTCGCTTTTTATTGATGAGCAAGTGAGTAATGGAACCACGTATTACTATCGAATTACCTCTGTTGATCTAAATGGAAATGAAAGTGATCTTTCCAGGGAAATTAAGATCACACCATTTACCCCGCCACCTACACGCCCCTGATAGGTTATTTAATCAGTGTCATTTTCTTTGTGATGACATCATTCCCCGATTGCACACGATAGATATAAATTCCTGAGCTAAGGCTACTGGCATCGAATGGAATGGTATGCACCCCTAAAAAGTGAAACCCATTAGCAAGCGTACGCACCTTGCGTCCGGTAATATCAAAAACTTCAACGACTAATTGAGACGGCCTCTCTAGATCTATCCTGATGGTAGTTTCTGGGTTAAAGGGATTGGGGTAATTCTGATATACAGTTATTTGATTTGGAATGTTAGGGTAATCAGGATCTTTGATATTTACCGGATTTCCTTCTTTGCCTAATACTAATTCTACTTCCCGCACAGTATTATATTTGCTAAAATTAAAAACACTAATTCCGACTTTCTCTACTTCAGTCCAGGCATACTTTGTAGGCACATAAAGTTGAGACTTAGACTCCCCGGTTGCTATAACATAATCAGTTTCTCCATTTTTGAGATAAAAAAGGACACCAATTCCGATCTGAGTTGTGTCGAAGTTTACAGCCATGTCTATATAACCACGATCTGCAGGCCCGGGGTACACTTCAATATATTTTGTGGCCATCCTATTTACACTTTGTAAATCGATTGTATCTTCCGAAACAAATTCAAAAAATGAATCAAGCTTTGGAGTGGGATAAAGCTCCTTTTCTTTAAACCCAAAAGTACCGGTATTACTATTTATGCCAGATGCATAATGCCATAAAGAAACCTCGGTTACTTCTTCTTTAAAAGTGGTTCCTTCGGCTGAAAGCCGAGCATCCACCGCATCCAGAAAAGTGATGGATGGGTTTGCTTCTATTCTCTCCCAAACATCCGTCCAAAAATAATCCCCGAATTTTTCATAAAAATAGATCGCCCAAGTTACTTCCCAATAAGACCCGGGGATTAGAGACGTAGAGGGGGAAGCAAAAAGATTAGCGGACGAAGTCTCAATGTAGTTGTAATAATCATTTACATCATCATAGACTATTTCTTCCATCAAGGTTGCATCCATCTCGTGCCAGTTTAGAACCTCGCCTCGCCACTCATTTTGCACAAACTGTATGGCATGTTTTAATTCGTGAGCTACTGTCGCATAAATAGCTCCTATTTGATCTCCTTCGGGGTGTGTATTTGAAGGAAAATCTTCAAAATCATTTTCTATTAAAATTTCTGTTTTGACCGATTTATCAGTGCTTTTTAAAGCACATCCATAAACACCAGGTCCACAAGGTCCGTCAACTAAAAAAATATCATACATGTCACCTTCGGGAATTGGATCGGGAAAACCCAGATTTATAACTTCATGCCGATATGATGAATCTGCAGACTCAGCCACCCTTTCTACATAATCTGGCACGCCATCTTCATTTTCATCCTCTAAAGGCACGGCATCATTTCCAGAAGCTTGATAAGTAATTCTAAACTTACCCGATGGCGAGATATGGGTTTCTTCACTCAGCGATCTTTCTGTGTTATTATCGAGTGACTGATAAGCTTCAATTTTTTGTACGGTTTGGGATGAAAGCTGATCCTTGTACTCATAATAAAATATATATGCAGGGGTAGCACATTTTTGAAAGTGCCTTTCTTCTGTTTGCACAGCAGAATCATCATACAACAATTTAAATTGCATTAGCACAGCTGACTCCACGTCTATATCTCCCCGATAATAAGCTTCTTGAATATCAGTTAGTTGAGCCTCTTCAAATATGTGCTGTCCCAACACTAACGCCGGAAAAAACACACATACCATCATCATAGAAATGAGGTGCTTCTTAAAATGAATTCTGCCCTTATGCATTGTTTGGATTTTGCTTAACTTTAGGGTTCGTAACTAATGAAACGCTGTAATCAAACAGTTCTTATAATTTAAGAGAAAAATGTATCAAGTTATACTTTATTACAACTTTACGCCCATTGAGGAGCCCGAGAAATTCTGTAAAGTTCACAAGAAATTCTGTAAAGAAATCGGACTGAAAGGACGAATTTATATTTCGGAAGAAGGGATCAATGGGACAGCTGCCGGGACCAATCAGCAAATTGATGAATACAAAAATTACCTATGGTCACTGCCCGGATTTGGAGATACAGAGTATAAGCAGGCTGAATCTGATTACATTCCATTTCCAAAGCTGACTGTTAAAACCCGGGATGAAATTGTATCGTTGCACGTGGATGATGTAAATCCCGAAAATGGCGGAAATTACCTGGAGCCTGACGAATGGCGACGAGTAATGGAAGAGGAAGATTATGTGATGATAGACGTTCGTAATAACTACGAATCTAAGATCGGCCATTTTGAAGGAGCTATTCAGCCCGACGTTGAAAATTTCTACGATTTTCCGAATTGGGTTGATGAAGCAGAAATTCCAAAAGACAAAAAGGTACTGATGTACTGTACAGGTGGCATTCGCTGCGAGAAGTTTTCTGTGTTGATGAAAGAAAAAGGCTGGGAAGATGTGAATCAGCTGCATGGCGGAATCCTTCGCTATGCCAAAGAAGAAGGCGGTAAGCACTATAAAGGAAAGTGTTTTGTGTTTGATGACCGGTTAGTTGTTCCCGTAAATCCTCAGGATCTGCAGCCGATAGCCAGATGTGAGATCACCGGTAAACCGGCTGATACTTACATCAATTGTGCGAATATGGAGTGCAATAAGCTTTTTGTGTGTTCAGAAGAAGGCGCTCATCAAATGGATGGCTGCTGCAGCGAAGAGTGTCGCCAGAGTGAATACAAGCGTCCCTTTGATGCCGGGAATGCCTTCAAGCCATTCCGTAAATGGTATAATTATTTTGGAGAGGAATTTAAGGAGCGAGACCTTGAAAATCAGCGAGCTGCCCAGTCGTAAGGTTCGGATCGTAGATCCTTATCCGATCACGTATCGGTTTACAGTAAAACAGGAGTGGGAGGAGAAGTCTCTGCTTGACTTGATGACCACCCGATTTCCTTTTCACGGGGTGAAGGTTTGGGAGACTAAAATAAAAAACGGACTTGTTGGTGTGAATGGGAAAGAAGCCCCTGCAAGTTACATGCTTTCCAAACACGATGAGATCTACCATCACAATCCCAATGTCGTAGAGCCTTCAGTTCCCGATGAAGTTCAGGTGCTGCAAGAGACCGAAGATTATATTATCGTCTATAAACCAGCTCCTTTGCCGATGCATCCCGGTGGGCGGTATAACATAAATTCGCTCACTAAGATCCTGGAGGAGAAAGGCTATGAGGACCTAAGAGTTGTACACCTGTTGGATGCTGTTACTTCCGGCCTCGTTCTCTTAGCCCGAAACAAAACCTTTGCCCAAAAAGCGATGATCTGTTTCAGCCAGTCAAAAGTGAAGAAAACATACTATGCGGGGGTATTAGGAAATCCCCAAGAAAACTCTATTACTATCGATATTCCTATTCGCCGCAAAACCGGATTTGTATTTGAAAGTGAATTGGGATTGAAATACGCCAAAGAAGCTATTACTCATTTTGAAGTGCTCGAGCGCAGAACAGATTCGGCCATTGTAAAATGCATGCCCAAAACCGGACGCACCCATCAAATTCGTCTGCATTTGGAAAAATGGGGATATCCAATAATTGATGATCCGATCTATGGAATTGACGGAGACAAAAGCAGTAACCGTGCACAAAAATCATCAATAAGCCTGCTAAATGCCGGTCTTGAAATTGAGGAGCTTGGGGTGAAGCACGAACTTAATAGAGATAAGATGTTAGTTATGAGATAAAAGACAGATTAAAGAGATCTTATGTCTTTAATCTTACATCTTATATCTATTTTACTTATTCGCTTCTAAGAGCCTCAATTGGATTTGAGGAAGCTATTTTCCAAGTTTGAGTTCCAACGGCAAAAATTCCAACAACCAGAAGAATTAGCAGCCCCAAGGTAAGAGTGCCAAAACCGATGTTTATATGATAGGTGTAAGAGGTGATAAACTCCCATCCAAGCCAATAACCGACCGGGAGGCCAATCAATCCTGCGATTCCCAAAAGTATTACAAACTCTCTCGACAGTAACCCAATGATCTTTGGGACACTGGCACCCAGAATTTTTCGAACGCCCACCTCTTGTGTTCGAACTTCCACGGTGTAAGTCACCATTCCGAGCAGACCAAGTGAGGCAATTACCAAAGCGATCAGGGCATAAAAACTGAAGGCAGCCACATCTTGTTTGTGGGCATAGGCTTCATATAATGCTTCATCTGTAAAAGTGTACCTGATAGGAATTTTAGGAGCAATTTCAGCCCAAGCGGCTTCAATATCCTGTTTGATGTCTTCTGCTGATGCAGCACTGTATTTGATATTCAGAAAGCGAAATTGATCGGGTTTATAGCGCAATGCCATAGCTCGAATAGGCATACTCATCGAATCATAGTTGAAGTCTTCAATTACGCCAGCTATTACAACTTGTGTTGAATCCTCAAGCCACACTTGTTTGCCTACCGCATCTAGTGGATTTCCCCAGCTAAAAAGGGAAACGAAAGACTCATTGACAATGATATGAGATTCCTGTTCTGAAGATATTTCTTCCGGGAAATTAGAACCTGCTAAAAGATCAATATCCATGTTAGGAATTACATTTTGGTCAACACTTACATATTGAACTCGGAGTGGCTCAGCACCCTTTTCCATGCTGATATTTAGACGTCCATTTACAAATCGGCCAAAACGCTCAGAGATGGCGGATATGTTCTGTACTCCTGCAACTTGGCTCAGTTCATCTTCAAGAAGCTGATGGTCTACATCTTGCAATTGAATATCAATCATACTTTCACGCTGAAAGCCATAGTCGGCTGAGGCTACATATTGGGATTGTTGATAAATGGCGGTGGTCACAATCAAGAGAACTACGGAAAGCGTAAACTGAATGACAACAAGTCCTTTTCGGAAATTAAGCCCTTTCATCAATTTGAAGGACTTGATATTTTTTAAGGCTTGAACCGGATCAAGTGAAGTTATCAACCAAGCTGGTAGGAAACCGGCCAATAGACCTGTAAAAATTACAAATCCCAAAAACCATAATATCAACTCAAGATCAGGAGTAATAGTCTGCACTTCTGCCATATATGTGGGAGGAAGGGGAATCCAAGGTAACAAACCGTAGGCTAAAATCAGTGCGGCTGTTGCCATTAGTGTAGATTGTATCACGAACTGCGAAATTACCTGCCAGCGACGAGCTCCCAAAACTTTATAAACCCCCACTTCTTTGGCGCGTTTTAAAGCTCGTGCAATGGAAAGGTTGGTGTAGTTGAAGCAAGCCATCAAAAGAATTACCAAGGCGATACCCATCAGCACCAATAGGTTTTCGAGTGGCCGGGTTTTTCCTGCTCCTATATCTCTTCTGAGATATTCTCCCGGGGAAATTTCAGCCAGGGTTTGCACATCAAAGTGATAGTTTTCTATGTTCTCACCCAACTCAAGTCCGGTTGTTTTGATACTTGAGATTGATTTCGCGGCTTCTCCCACAGCCTCTTTAGACGTCCCTCCTTTGGTTAGCAAGTAAGTATAATTCCGACCATAATTTGACCATGAATCTGCTGCTTTTTTCATTTGTGATTCGTTTTCCAGTAAAGGAAGAGTATTGATCGAAGCTAAAGCGCCAATTCTGAGGTGGGTATTGGAAGGCAGTTCTTTGAGAACTCCGGTCACGGTAAAATCGCCAACTCCTTTAATAGAAAGCACTTCTCCCACCGGGTTTTCATCATCAAAAAAACGGCGGGCATTATAATCGGTTAGAACAATAGAATAGGGTTCATTGAGTACTTGATCTTTATTACCATATTTGAACTCAAACCCAAAAACATCAAAAAAATCAGGGGTAGTAAATGAACCAGAGATATCCAGTTCTTTATTTTCCGTAGAGGCTTTCCTAAAAATGTCTCGGTATAGAGGTACAACAGCTTCCACAAACTCATATTCTTTCAATGATTCGGTTAAAATCACTGGGGTAGTTGCAAAACGCTCAAATTCGCCGGTGTTGTAATTGACTTGTGTAATTACACGAAAAGTTTCATCTGGGTGTGGATGAAAATCATCAAACTCCAGTTGGTGTTTAATGATCATCATCGCCGGAATACAGATGGTGATACTCAGCATCAGCCCAAAAATATTAATGGCCGAAAAGAATTTATGTCTGGTGATGTTTCGGAATGAAATTTTGAGGAACTGGTATAACATCAAAAATCGATTTGGTTCGGGAGTACTTTCTTCTTTCACAAATATTGTGCCGAACGGGGATTTATAGCTTATTCAGTGCTTTTCGTGTATTAATCCGTTCGAAAATGAACACCTTTGTTCGGTTGTGAACAGGGTGTTGGAGCTCTCGGGATTGCGTTGACCCGAACATAGGGAGAGCCTTATATTTTATGTCTCCTGTCTAACCTCCTTCAAAAAACGCCTCCGCAATTCTTGCAAACTGTTTGGGTTTATCCAGAAATGAATAATGTCCCGCCTCTTCAATGATCACTAAAGCTGCATTCTCAATTCCCTTTTCGATACGTTCTGCCTGGTAAACAGGAGTAGCATCGTCATTTCTTCCCCAAATCAAAAGTGTTTCATGTGGAATTTCGGGTAAGCTCGATTCAAGATACTCCGACACTGATTTCACAAACGTCTCGCGCATTACCCCGGATAGCTTGGAGTAGTCAGACGAACCAAGGCTTTTCCAAAGGGTAGTTGAACGAAGCCAGCCAAGAGCTTTTTCGCGTAGAGAATGGGGCAGGATCAGAAAAGGGGCCTTTAAGGTTTTCGCCGTATATTTTTTGAAGTAGAACTTCATGGATCGTTTTGGCTTCATCCCGGCACCCCCGGTTATCAGCACTTTGTCGAGATGTGTTTTACCAAATTCCCGGGCGCAAAGTTTGAGAATAATTCGCCCGCCAAAGGAATGAACCAGCACATCCACTTTGTCTTCTTCAAGCGATTCAATAAATGCCTGTACGGTATCCGTATAATCATCAATACTCCAGGCGCGGGATGGTTCGGGAGAATCGCCGAAACCGGGGAGGTCGAGAACATAACTTGTTCTAAGATGCACTAAGTTTTGAGCCATCGGCATCATCACGCGTTTGCTACTGCCCCAGCCATGCAGGATTACCAGAGGACTTCCTTCCCCAACCTTTTGATAGCTGACCGGTTGATTCTGAAATGTAAATGTGAGGTTGTCTGACATGATCTGAATTTTACTAAAAATCTCACATACTTAAGTAGTAAACAAGCAATCAGTGATTTTTATGAAGATCTTTTTAATTTGACGATGTGGAGACTTGGGACCAAAGCTACTTCATCACCATATCACTATATCAATTAATCACTAACCATTTCCTCAAAGTGCTCTTCGATCTTTTCTGGTGTTTGGGTGAATGTGCTGACTAACCATGTGGCAAATAGTCCGAGGAAGAAACCTGGAATAAGCTCATACATGTTATTCTTCAATACAGGTACAAAATACCAAATGATGGTCACGAAGGTGCCGGTGAGTAATCCTGCAATAACGCCGGCTTTGGTTGTCTTTTTCCAGTAAAGTGCCATGATGGAGGTTGGGCCGATGGAAGCTCCAAGTCCTGCCCATGCAAACAGCACCAGCCAAAAAACGATATTTTCAGCGATCAATCCAAAGAGCAGAGAAAGGATCACCAAAACTACAACGACAAGGCGACTGTATAGCACGAGTTTTTTCTGCGATAATTCTTCGTCTTTCTTGATGAGCTTGTCGTAGACATCCCGAACCACACTAGAGGCGGCGACTAAAAGTTGGGAGTCTGCGGTAGACATGATGGCGGCAAAAATAGAAGCGATCACCACACCGAATAAAAAAGGATGAAGCTGAGTTTGAGCTAAAAGCGGGTATAGATTTTCGGTATCAGAGCCGGGTAGCATTGATACTTCGGGGAAATAGGCCCGGCCGACCAGTCCAATTAAAACAGCTCCGCCAGCCATGAGTACATTCCAAATGGTACCCACCACGGCTGCGTATTTAAGTTGTTTGGCATCATCGATCGACATATACCGGGAGAGAATATGTGGGTTACCGGGAGAGCCTAATCCTATTCCTACAAACCCTATAAAAGCTCCAAATCCCAATGCAAAAGGATCGATGAAGCCAATCTCATGGAGCGCCAGTTGCTCAGCCATTACACCCCAACCACCTAAATTCCAGATTGCAATGGCAGGGAGGCAGACTAGGGCTATGATCATAAAAAATGCCTGGATGGTATCGGTGAGACTGACCGCCATAAATCCACCTAAAACGGTATAAAGTAAAATGATAACAGCGGATAATATCACACCGGAAGTTTGTGTGATCCCAAAACTGGAGGCAAAAGCTTTGCCTCCAGCGACAAACTGGGAAGAGACATAGCTCACCATAAAGATCAGAAAAATGATAACTAGGGTGAGGCGAAGGCTTCCGTTTTTATCATCAAAGCGTTCAGCGAAAAAATCGGGGATGGTAATGCAATCGTACCGCTCCGAAAATTTACGGAGCCGTTTAGCGTAGTACATAAATAGGAACCATTCCACAACGATATATCCAACAGCCGCCCACAAAGCTGAAGCCCCTTGTGCATAAGCCATGCCGGTAACGCCTAAAAGCAGCCAGGCGCTACGCCCTGAAACTACCGCGGAAAGGGCGACGACGAGCCGATTCATTTTTCGGCCGCCGATAAAAAACTCAGAAATGCCTTCCGATGAAAAGCGTGCAGAATAGATCCCGATTCCAATCAGGATAATGAGATATCCTATGAATGCAACAAGAACGTATCCGCTGCCTTCAATAGTAATTGTGTTCAGTTCATCCATAGTTATAAAACAAGGTAGGGGCGTATTGCGACGCCCCTACGGTTTTTTAACAATTCTGCGGGAACATATATAGTATCACGGGAAAATACCCATCTGCTCATACATGATGCCGATCTTATTGATGGCACTAATGAAGGCTGCAGTACGAAGATCATCCAGATCATTTTCATTGCGAATATCAATGATCTGTTGATAGGCAGTGATCATTGTCTCTTCCAGGCCGGAATCGACTAAGTCATATTCTTCTGCACCATGAGCCAGATTACTGATCTCTGCATCGGTAAACTTGCGATCAGAAATATTCTCGATTACCCCAAGAATTTTCTTTAGGCTGGTTTCATCAAAGCGTTTACCCATTCTACCAAAACGTACGTGCTGTATATTTTTAAGCCACTCGAAATAAGAAACGACCACCCCACCAGCATTCAGGTATGAATCCGGAAGAATAAGGGCACCGCGATTTTTTAATATATCGTGTGCGTCAGCGGTAGTTGGTCCGTTAGCCGCCTCAGCTATGATCCTGGCCTTAACCTTGGCAGCATTATCTCCGGTGATCTGACTTTCAAGAGCAGCGGGAATGAGAATATCACAATCCAGAAAAAGAGCGTCATCCCGTTCTTTAAGTTCTTTGGTGTTTTCAAACCCGATGATGGTTCCGGTTTCTTTGCGATAGGCCATCAGTTTTTCAAGGTCGATTCCATCTTCGGAATAAATAGAACCTTCGATCTCAGCAATTCCAACTAACTTGGCACCGGCTTCTGTCATATATTTTGAGGCATGATACCCTACATTTCCAAGACCTTGAACTACAAAGGTTTTACCTTCAATACCCGTTTCGAGCCCGACCTTTTGCATATCTTCCTTAATAGCACAGGCTTCACGAATACCAAAATAAACTCCTCGCCCTGTAGCTTCAGTACGCCCGCGGATACCACCTTGCTCAATAGGTTTTCCGGTAACGCAAGCTTCAGAGTTCAGGTCATCTTTCATTTGGCGATAGGTATCAAGGATCCAGCCCATTTCTTTAGCACCGGTTCCATAA